>Ga0247841_10012491_pt1 | contig 11063 bp, 5 predicted proteins | sample LaCruzMarch2015__2_FD_192410 | JGI IMG/M metagenome (GOLD analysis project Ga0247841, IMG submission 192410) | Freshwater microbial communities from meromictic Lake La Cruz, Castile-La Mancha, Spain - LaCruzMarch2015_18m | ecosystem: Environmental > Aquatic > Freshwater > Lake | place: Spain...
CGTGGTTGTCTCTACCCGGGAGCAAGCCGAAACAGGTTTCTTCTCCGAAATTATGCATGGAATCGGTGAGGAGTCCGAAGCAAACGACTATTATCCGCTCCTTTGTCCCTTGCAAGACAGAACGTCCCCACACGCAAGCGAGGTGTTGGGGGATATGGTCAGAACCGGTCGGATTGATGGTCTGATTATCGACAAAGAAGACGTTCTTAACGCAGAAGTCATCAAGATGGCCGAACAGGACCTGCCCTTTGTATTAATAAATGGCAACGTGCCTCCGTCCAAAAAACCGTTGCACTCGGTTTGCATAGATAACTTCCAGGGAGCTTGCCAGGCGATGAAGCATCTCGCCGACCTGGGTCATCAAAGAATAGCTTTTGTTAACCGAGAATATGAAAGCATCCCGCTTGTTTTTAGAAGAAACGTTGACAAGGAAAGGTTGGAAGGATACAAGGCGGTTCTTCAAAATTGTGGGTTGCAATACGAAGATTCGCTGGTAACGGAAGGGGCATTATTAAATAAAGCAAAGATTTATTCGGCGGTGAACCGAGTAATAAAACTGTCTTCGCCGCCTACAGCGTTTTTTGTTGCGGACGACATGATGGCGCTTAGCGTAATGCATTGTCTTTTTTCCAAAGGGTTGAGGATACCGGAAGATGTTTCGGTGGTGGGTTACGGTGACTTAAATATTGCCTTGCTAACCGAACCGTTACTGACAACGGTTCGAGCGCCGCTGTCTGAGATGGGACGGGTGGCTACCAAAATGTTAATCCAAATCTTGGACGGAAAGGAGGTGATAAAAAAACCACATGTTCTTTTGAAACCGCGCTTAGCAATCAGAGATTCCTGCGCGGCGATTCGCAAAGCATAACATAATTTTTTGGTTTTTTCGGGAGGAAAAGCAAATGGCGAGGATAGGAAAAGTGGTACGGAAAGCAAAGGATGTCATGGGGAAAATGTTTTCCAGGAGCAAGACTATCGTATCACAAATACAACATGGTTTCACGCTCATTGAACTGCTGGTGGTCATCGCCATCATCGCCATCCTGGCGGCGATGCTCCTGCCGGCGCTCTCCCAGGCGCGGGAGAAAGCTAGGCAGGCGAGTTGTACAAATAATTTAAAGCAGATGGGCCTCATAGTTACTATGTACGCGGACAATTATGATGGTTACTATCCACCCTATCCAAGATCGGCGCCAGGAGGGTTCCTTTGGATTGACTTTACTTATTCTTACGGAGGCACGGGGTGGGGTTCCCTGTTAAAAAACGGCTATGTCGCTAATCCCAAGCTAATGCTTTGCCCGTCTGCTCCTAAGGGGTGGTATCCTGTTTATGATGCAGCCTACGTGGGGGAGGAATGGAGAGCATCATCGGACGGAAGTGTAGCTGATATGGTTTGGTGGGGTTACCAGTATTATGCAGGGAAGCCCACCGACAATATTGGCGCTGGCTTCTTTCATAATAACCAGGACGGTTTGCCTGATTACGCAAGGCCTACCCGGGCTAATAAGAATGGAGGGAACGTTATTGGTTCCGACAGGACAGTTGCCGGATATTACAATCATATGTCAGTAAATAACTTGACCGGAGCAAACTTCTTGTTTCTGGACGGAAGTGTTCAGTGGCAAAACGCCACAGCTTTGACAATGTATCAATATCGAGACCCGAACGGCGCTGATACTCTCTGGGTTCGTCTCCCGAAGGGTTTACCTTCCAACTGAATGAAGTTTGTTGTGAGGCAGATTTATGCGGGCAAATCGATCGGGTTGTGTATTAAGCTGAAATACACTGGGTGATACTCCTGACTTCTTGGCAAGTGGTAAAACAAGAGGTCTTGCAAAGAATGAAAAGGGGATCACCCAGGCGACCCGCTGTGCTCTAAAATTCGTAACATATTAGCGTCAAATAATCAGTAAAGCAGCAAAGCCTCACTTGGCTAATAAGGTACAAAAAAAGTGTTATAATTCTGAGAAGCAGGAAAACCCCTACCCCCGGTTCTCGCCGGAAAAAAAGAGGAAAACAAAAGCCGAAAAGGATGTAAAATGGCCAAGATGAAAAATCAAAGAAAAATAGTTTGCGTGTTAAGTTATGCGTTTTTCTTGCTTATTTTTTGTCAATCAGTACAGCCATCGCCATTAGAGCAGAATAAGAATTTGGTAGTATTAAGAAACAACGAATGTTCCCTTGCTATTTCATTAGAGAATGGCAGTCTTTATGAAGGCAGGGATACGCTTTCTAATACCCGGGTGATAGGGCAATGTAATGACCGCTACCGTATTGAAAAACAAGATGACGTAATCAATTTCTTAGAGCGGTACGATTCGGTTACTTCTTATAAGGAGGAAAAATTCAATGGGCGGCCGGCTATATTTATTACCTGTTCCAACCCCGTTTTACCGTCTCTAGTGATTGAGAAACGTTACGTTCTTGGACCGGGAAAGGTTTTCTCCAAGCAGGTTGCTTTTTCCACTTCCGACCCCAAAGGTTTCTTTGTGGAATATACCTGTGATACAAAACTTGACCCGGAATACCGAAGCCGTATAAATTATGTCGGCAATTGTGAGAATTATCCGCCTAGTGAACCTCCTGCATTTGAGCCTCCTGATTCAGACCAACCCAGGGGTTCCGGAGTGGTAACCTCCAAGGATTTTACAATAGGTCTGGCAGGATATACTTATTCTATCAATAACCGTTCCGTCCCCCGCAGGGGTAATATCACGAATACATCAACCGGCTGGAGAGAAAAAGTTTTTATAGACTATCTAAAAGCCGGCGAAAAAATTTCCGCCGAGGTACGCTGGGTGATTTTCGAAGGAGACTTCACTGTTTTTGAAAGATACCGCCAAAATCTTCCTGAGTGGAAAAAATTCTTTGATTATCAGCATTCGTCGTGGCTCAAACGGTTGGCAAACGATGTGATGTACCTGACAGGTTGGCCGGAACAACAGCAATTCCTCAGTGCTCTATCGCCACTTATCGCTACGGAAACAATCTGGTTTTTGAACCCGCCGTGGGGTAACTGGGGAGCATTTGATGACCCACCTAAATCACTACACTATAATGTATCACGTATTGCTTCAGATATCCGCGGAACTAATCCTAATACAAAGGTATCCGCCTATACTGTTGGTTTTCTTTTTGATGAGAACTCGGTCGTTTATCGTAACCATCCTGATTTTGCGGTTACCGGTAGAGATGGGAAACCCAAGGCTAGTTCTATTGCCAGCGATGCAGGAGGAGCAACAACTTTCTATAAACAACTTTTAGCGCCAGGCTGCCGTGAATTTTTCATCAATCAGTATCGCGAACGCCTGAGTGAATGGAAACTTGATTTCGTTTATATAGATGGTCCCTTTGGTCCCTGTGATATCCCCGATTGGAAACTTTTGGATGTATGTCAGTCCTATGACTGGATAGATTATTATCAGGCCCTCCGTACCGCCATCCAGGAAGAAAATCCTGAGGCGGCCATATTCACCAACGGAACAAATTTTCCTTTTACTGACATCGGATATATAGAATGGAGAGACGACGATTGGCGGGCGTTAGCGGCGGAGTCAAATTGGCAAAGTCGTGCCTACTCTCTGTTAGTTACCAAACTGAATGAACCGGAAGGACACGTTACGGTGACTCTGTATGGACAACTATCTGCTGAGCCGGCATATACCGCTTACACGCTCGCCTATGGATGGTGTCCCATGGGCCAAGAAATAAATAAGATACCTTTTGCCGTGGCATCCTGGGAGTTTCGTGGTAGTAAGTTGGTAGAAGATGTAGTAGAACCCCGCTGGTGGCGGACAGGGGATAATTTTGAAGCCTATGGTTTACAAAAAGGTAAATCAGGATTAATAACTATTATTTCTCATTACGGCGGAGAGGAAGAAGTAAAAATTACCGTTAACCCGGCAAAATTAGATCTGGAGATTGGAAAGCCATTCTGGGCATATCTGCTTAAAATGAATGACCCACGCAGTATTTCAAAAAAAGAGGGTGCATTCACTACTCAAAAGCTCTTAGATGGGGATAAGTTGCCCGAAACGTTAGAGATTACCATACTCACAGAGCCAACGCTTTTACAGGTTATTGTCTTAACGCAGACACCGGCAGTTTTGGAATCAGTAAACGGTAAGCGGACACAGACCGGTTTGACAGAGCATCCGGATGTGCAGGTTAGTGGGCAAGAAAAAGGAGATATAGTTGAGATTGAGGTTAACTGCCAGACTGATAATTGCACTATTGTTGTTCCTGGTTTAACCACCAAGACCGCAGAAGCGGATATAGGCTCAGTAGAGGATACTACCTGGGCTGGTGCATCAGGATTACGCATTAGCCTTAACCGCGGTAAACATTCTGTGAGTATAAAAAAATTGGTAAAATAAAATTTTTGAAGAGTAAGGGAGGTGAGATGAAAAAGATAATAAAACGGATAGCAGGAATAATATGGATATCCGGTACATTGTTATTGTTTAGTTCTGTTCAATGGGTGTGGGCACTACCCTCTAATGACCCAGGACCTTATTTGGTGTTTGATATAGGTTTTGATAACTCAAAAATGTTGAATGGTGGAGCTGCTTTCTCCGTTGAGATAGAAAATAAAGGGGAAAAAGACTTAGTATATAATGCTATCTGGGATGAGCAAATCTGGCTTCCCCAGGCCGTAAATTTGGCTAAATATTCCGGTCAGGAAGTGAAGATAAGACTGAGGACCATTGCCCCCTATTTTTTTTCAGCAGGCTGTTGGCCTTTTTGGGGCTGGCCTCGAATAGTTATTGGCCCTTTGCAAAATCAGAAGATAATAATTGATTTGCTTAAAGATAAAGAGCCGGAAAATTATGCCGGTTCACCCGAAAATCGCGCCATTACACCCGCAGGAGCCCAAAGTTTTGAGACTCCTATAGTTAGACAAGAAAAAGGATTTCACGGCAAAGCACAATTAAGTGTCTTTGCCCACCCATTTTACTGGGGAGGTCACGAGCATCATATTTTGGAATGGACCGTGGTAATTCCTGAGCGTCCCAAGGAAATACCGTCTGCCTCTACGCAGAAATCCTTGCCGTTACCTCAACAGAAATTTATAATAATGAACGAGGCAAGTGAGTCCTATCTCTGGGTGAAAGATATTAAAGCTCAGTTTGATCCGGATAATATGCGCCTGGAAGTGAAAATGGGACACAAACAAGGTCTTGGATTTGCCTTTATCGGCTTTGAAGCCATAGGTTTAAGGAATACCAACCTGCAGATAGAAAGGGATTCCTATAAGCCCGTACCTTTATATGCTAACCAGGATAATGCTTTTGCCGGGGTGGTTATCGACTATCACACACCTAGAGGATGGAGCCGGAGGGTTTGGCTCAATTCTTTTGAGGAGGAGTATACGCGTAAGCGCTCGGAAAGGCGAGCTCCCAAATGGAACTTACATTTAGATAACCTGCAACTTGAAGATGAAGTTAACCGTGAAATAATTGTCAAGAGGCTTCCCGGCAGGAACTTCGAAACTCAGTACGAATTACCCTTGTCTTTAACCGACTATGCTCCAGCGGATTGGACTGGCAGAATCTGGTTTGGCATAGGCATCCAGGATGTAGGACCGGATAAATCTTTCGCCGTTACCCTGACCGATATAAATAAGCCTTAAACTACTCTATGGTTTTCTGTTCTTGAGAATTCAGGACAATGCGATATATTCACTAAACATAAGCATAGCACACATTTTTCTAAATGTTATTTACGACGCGCTACAGTTAGATGTGGAGGACACGATGGTAGAAGAGATATCTTTAGTTTACAGAATAAGAAATGTCGTGTTAATGATGCCATTATTGATTGTATGCCTGTATCCCGTAACCGCTTTGGCGAAGACGCATATTGACCCGTCTTCATCCGGACCATGGCTGGTCTTTGATTTTTCCCTGGGTTTTGGTATGGGTTCTCCGGGGACTGAAAGACCCGGCGGTGTTCGTTTTGAAGTGCAGATTGCCGAAAACAATACCCGGGAAAGGGTTTTCCGGGCAAAATATGATAAATTACAATGGTATCCGTATGCGATTAACCTTTCTGAGTATGCCGGTAAAGAGATACGAGTGCGCTTTCTGGTTGAACATATTGAAGGCCGGATTATGATGGACTACCCGCATTGGGGAAATCCCAGAATAGTTCTTGGATCACTTGTAGGCAAGCAATTACCTGAAGAAATATTTAATTTTGCTATGAGCCCGATAAATAAAGTTGGTTGTATTCTGGTGGACGGGACAGAAGTGGAATTGTTAGAAAAAGACCCTGTTTTCCCGCAGCCCGGAAGCACATTAGTTACTCCGGGTCTTTTGAACCGGGAACACATGCTGTTGGTTTATGCGGGCGACACCTACATCTGTGTTCCGGGTAAAGCACAACCGGGAATTTACATGGGTGTGAGTATGAGCGTGGATTCACTGAGAATTGGGGCAGACCCGAATCAGACACCATATACCGGGAAAATGCCGCCGCCCGTCTTTGCCGAGTGGACGGTAAAGGTACCCGGGTTGCCGGGCAGAGAAAAGGAACCATCTCCGGCACCGCCCTACGAAAAAACCCAAGTTGCTCCACCATCCGGTTTTTTTCAGGGAATAACTTTCCGGGAAGATACCTATGCTTACAAACCAGGTTTAAAAGCCAAATATAAGGCGGAGACGCTGACTATGGAAGCGAACATGGGGCCCGCCGCTGACTTAGGCTGGGCTTTTGTAGGCGTAGAGACTATGGGGCTGAGCTATATTCCGCTGGCAATAGAGGCAACAGGCAAATTTACTCCCCGCGATGAGAATTCGTTCGCCGGTTTAATCGTAGATTATCATACCAAGCGAGGCTACCAAAAGCGCGTCTTTTTTGGTTTGGGAGCAGGGAGTTCAGACCGTTATGACCTGCGTCCAGGGGATTGGATCTTGGATGAGGCGTCCTTGAGCAGAGAACAGCGCTTTACATTTCAATATCAATTTGTGGATATGAAAGATGTGCTCAAGCGCGGTCGGGCCAGGCTAAATTTAGAAATTAGCCGTTATGCTCCGTTAGCCTGGGACGGCCGCATCTGGCTGGGTGTAGGAGTGCAGAATGTGGATAAGAATGCCGGGTTGAAAGTTCAGATAGAAAATATGAAACCCTCCCAGTCCAATCCACCTATTGTTGACCTGTTCAAGCAGAAGAAAGAGTTTGTCGTACTTGAGGACAGACAACTGCGAGTTGCAATCTCTAAGATCAATGGCGTTCTCTGCGGCGCATGGGATAAGGATAGCGGCCGAAGAATTATGATAGAGTCGCCAGACAATTATAGGGTGGAAAGACGCTGGGATATTGCTGAAAGCTCAGAAGAATTCCACAAAGTCGTATCCCTCAAACCGGTGAGCGCGGATGGAGTATTCGGGGTAATTATTGTTTGTAAAGACCCCGCTCTCCCGGATTTAGTTATTGAAAAACACTACCAGGTGGAGCCGGGTGGAATTTTATCCAAACGTGTCGCTTTTACCACGTCTGATACAGAAGGTTTCTTCGTTCACTATACAACGGCAACGAACCTGAATGAAAAGTTTCTGGTTGAAAGTAAACGTGGTGGTGGCCTGGAAAAAAAGACAGTGGTTGCTCAGGGCAAGGTTGTTGAATTGACTGATGAGGTTGCCCTGGAGCAATCCAGCATAGCTGATGCACCTATGGTAATCGCTCGTGATTTCTCGTTAGGCGTTGCCGGTTACCGTTATCGCGTTAATGACCGTTTTGTTCTTCGTTCATCCGCCGGGGGAACTCCGCAGGGTTGGCGTAGCAAAGTCTTTGTAGACTATCTTAAAGCCGGGCAGGAGGTCTCTGGTGAGTATCGCTGGTTTGTCTTCCCGGGGGACTTCACGGTCTTTGAGCGTCACTACCAAAATATCCTCGGGTATAGAGACTTATGGAACTATTCCCGTCAAAAATGGGTTTCTCGCATTGTGTGCGATGTTATGTATTATACGGACAATCAGGAAGTATTCTTCAATGCCCTTGAACCATATCTTGCAACAACAACCTTCTGGTTCCTCAATAGTCCCTGGGGCAATTGGGGTGCCTTTCACGACAATCCTAATAAGCGTCATCCCGGTATCTTCGGAGCAACGACAGCGGTACGCCGGACTATACCCAATGCCCGTCTTTCGGTTTATCACAACTTCTTTTTTGACAAAACCTCAGATGTTTATCGCGACCATCCAGACTACGGCGTGCGCGATAGGGAAGGTCAATTTGTAGTCACTGGAATCAACAGCGATTCTTCAAGGGGGCCATCCTTCTTTTTCCAGATTAATAATCCGGAAGTTCGTAAGTGTCTCCTGGACATGCATGCCGAACGGATGAAGGAATGGAAATTGGATTTCCTGTATTTAGATGGAAGCCCCTCCTGTGAAAAGCCAGACTGGGGGTTTCTTGACGTTATACAGAGTTATGACGTGCTAGATTATCTAAAAGCATTGCGGCGGCGGTTGAAGGAGGCCAACCCGGATGCGGCCATTTTTGGAAATGGAGAATTACCTTACAGTGATATCGGTTATATTGAGAACCGTAACGAACATTGGCAGACACTGCTTGGAACAGACTGGCAGTCAGAAGCTATGAAGTTATTCCGTGCCAAGATCAATGAACCTGAAGAATACGTATACGTTCCCACATACGGTACGCATGAGGCGGACCCCGGTCTGGCTAGCTATGTGATGATGTATGGCTGGTGCGGTCATCTCAGGGGCCTCCATAGTAGGATACCCTGGATGATGGCCGCCTGGGAGTTGCGCGGCATACAGATAGTGGAAGACGCAGTAGAACCTCGTTGGTGGCGGTCTGGTGGAAATGTAGAGGCTTATGGATTTCGCAAGGGTGAGTTAGGAGTAGTCAACATCTTAAATCATGCCACTGAATTTGAGAAGGTGAAAGTTAGAGTGGATACAAAGAAACTTGGTTTACATATTGGTGAACCACTCTTTGCCTGGTTTTTTGAGATGAACGACCCACGTATAGTAAAAGATGTTGATGTAGAGAACCCCGGGGAAGGTCTACAGGTTTATGTTTTATGGAACGAGGGCGGGTACAGCAGGGAACAGCCGGTTTCACCTGGACAGGTACTTACACCAGAACAAAAAAAGACCAGAAAAGTTTTCCGCAGCCGTGCGGTTAGCCCAGGTATTCTTTTTACAGGTAAGTTGTGTCCAGGGCAATTAGATATTAAAGTTCCAACCAGTCCTGGATTACTAACAACAGTAGTGCTATCACACACACCGGCTATCCTTGAGAGTGTCAACGGCAAGAAGACTCAGATAGGACTTATTGAACATTTGGATGTGAGAGTAACAGGCCGGCAGGAAGAAAAGGTAATAAATCTGAAGATAGATTGCAAGGTTGACTCCGCTGGGGTTATTGTACCTGGTGTTACGCTTGCAAAGGCAGACATAACCACGTCATCACCTGTAGAAGATGCCACCTGGGCCGGGCAACCCGCATTACGGATTACCGTCAACGAGGGCGTGCATGCCATCAAAATTGAACGCAAAAAATAAATATAGAAGGATAAAAAGGAGACGAATGATTAAGATCGGAGCAGTTACGATTGATATTTCGCACCCGCTTGCGTTTTCCAATTATTTGAAGGACGGCAAGCGAGCCCGCTACGCTGCGGTTTACAACGACAGTTTCCGGGGCGAAGACGAGGTGGACGCATTTGTCAAAAAGTACGGCGTGGAAAAAAAATGTAAGACCTTGGAAGAATTGGCTGACTATGTGGACATCGGCTTTGTCCACAGCTGCAACTGGGACAAGCACCTCCGGTATGCCCAGCCCTTCATTGACCGCGGCAAACCGGTGTTTATTGACAAGCCGATAGTCGGAAACATCACAGACTGTCGGAAAATCGAGGACCTTGTAAGCAATGGTGCGGTAATCCTGGGCAGTTCTTCGGTTCGCTACGCCCAGGAAGTGGTTGATTTCGCTGCCAGGCCGGAATCGGAGCGGGGTAAAATCCTGAATATCTTCGGAACTGCCGGCGTGGATGAATTCAACTACGCGGTCCATATCGTGGAGGCAATCGGCGCCATCTCCGGAACCGGCGCGGTCTCTACCGCTTTTATCGGCTCCAGCCGGATTGATGGAAAGGTCTGCGAAACCTTCTTCGTGAAGTTTGCCGGTGGCATCACCGCCACCTACAACATCTTCCAGGGCACCTGGCAGCCGTTTGAGGTGGTCGCCATGACCACCAAAAACACCTTCCAGTTCCGCATCGACACCGGCAAGATTTACGGAGCTCTGCTGGATAGAATCTGCGACTATATGGAAAGCGGCCAGAACCGCCTGGCCCCGGTTGAAGCGATAACGGAATCGGTCAGGATAATGCTGGCCGGGTGCATATCAAGACAGAGCGGAGGAAAAGAGGTTAAACTGGTCGATATTCCGGAAGACGACCCGGGCTACGACGGCGCTGAGTTTGAGCGTAAATATGCGGCGTCAGCCCAAAAAATATACCTGTGATAAAATTAAACAAAAGTTAATCAATTTTCTATATCAAAAAAGGGGCATATGAAAAAAGAAAAGATTAAATTGGCTTTGATCGGAGCCGGAGGAATGGCAAATAGCGTTCATTACCCGTCTCTTTTTGAGTTTTCTGATGTGGAGATGGCAGGCCTGTGTGATTTAGCGGAAGATAAACTGAAGGCGACCGCCGAAAAATTCCGCATCAAACAAACATTTGCCGATTACCGGGTTATGCTGGACAAGACCAAACCGGACGCCGTCTATCTCCTGATGCCGCCGCACCATCTTTTTGACATTGCGGTGGAATGCCTGAATCGTAAAACTCATCTTTTTATTGAGAAGCCGCCTGGGGTTACCACCGAACAGACCAGGAACCTGGCCCGCCTGGCCGAAAAGAACAAGTGTCTGACCATGGTAGGATTTCAACGCCGTTTCTGTCCACTCATCAGGGAAGCCCGCAAGCGGGTGGAAGCGCGCGGCCCGATCATCCAGTGCCTGGCCCGGTTTGTCAAAAATACGGTGGACGCCGGTCCCTACTACGGCGGGGCGATTGATATTCT
>Ga0247841_10012492_pt1 | contig 11061 bp, 9 predicted proteins | sample LaCruzMarch2015__2_FD_192410 | JGI IMG/M metagenome (GOLD analysis project Ga0247841, IMG submission 192410) | Freshwater microbial communities from meromictic Lake La Cruz, Castile-La Mancha, Spain - LaCruzMarch2015_18m | ecosystem: Environmental > Aquatic > Freshwater > Lake | place: Spain...
GTAAACATCGACAGGGGTACCCTTCTGCAACCCGGGCTCAAATTTACCCAGCTTTCCAACTACTCTCAGCACTTCAGCGTCAATAGCAGGATGGACCTTTTGCACTAATTGTACATCTTCTATATTTTAACGTCGGTCAACACTGATACCACCCACCGGTAAAAAACGGTACCACCACTTTCAGAGCAGATAAAAATGCAATCTTTCGTTTTCTGAAAGATATCAAAATGGGATCAACCTTTATCTGTTCATATTGTGGATTAACCTGCTTTGGTAATCCACGAGTAAAAAACCAGAAGTATTGCAGCAACAAAGAATGCCAGCAAGCCAGAATGCGGATTTGGAAGAAAAAACAATACAACACCAACAACAGTTATAAGGAAAAGAGTCTTGCCAGCCAAAAACAGTGGCGCAAGCGTTACCCTTCAGATCAATATCAAAGTGCCTATCGCCAGGCCCATCCTGATTATGTTTTGCGCAATCGGGATCTTCAAAGGATACGTAATAGAAGGCGACCCAGCAGTCGGTCAACCTTTATGGTAATGAGTAATGCGTTACTTCTTCAGCCAATGGAAGGTGGTTTGTACACGCTAACGAAAGTAAAAAAGAACTTGATTGTAAATAGGAACGCGTTAACTCTGCAGCGCAGTACCAATGGAACATTTGCTTTGATTAAGGTAAAAAGGGCAAAGATTGTAAATAGGAACGCGTTAATCTCTCAGTATAACTAATGATGATGATCAGCGATGTTTTTCAGACAAAATGATGTTTGATTGTAAATAGGAACGCGTTTGCATCGGCAATAACAGTCATCTATTTTTATCGGGAGAAAAAACTATCCCGATGAGCTCCCGAATCGAAGAAATACCACTCCCGGCTTTTGACCTGTCACTCTCGGGTATGCGCATCATGAATATGACACGGATACTTCAGGTTGAGAAGTCGATGCATCAGCACGGACAGCTGCAACCTGTAGTTGCCCGTTTGCATGAAGGAGGTTACCAGTTAATCGATGGGTTTAAGAGGTTCTATGCAGCAGAGGATTTGATGATTGAATCGCTCTCATGCCACGTACTTGAGATAGACCTTGCTCAGGCAAAGGTTTTGCTGCTAACCTACAACCGTCTGCACCGGTCGATGGAGGCATGGGAAGAGGCTAAGGTCTTGCAGGACCTTCAGAAGATGCACTCTCTTGGTCTGCATGATCTTTCCCGTCTTACCGGCTACAGCCGCTCGTGGGTTAGCCGCCGGCTGTCGCTGATCGACAGGATCGATGAAGATGTATCGTCAGAGATCATGATGGGCGCTCTTACCCCAAGTCATGCGCGGGCGTTAACAAGGTTGCCGCGCGGCAACCAGGGAGAAGTTGCCCGTGTTATCACCTGCTTAACCCTTACCAGCCGTCAGAGTGATAAGCTTGTGGAAGCCTTTTTAAAAGCTTGTGATGAGCAACAACAGCGTTATATACTTACTCATCCGGAGCACATACTCCGAAGCGATTTATCTGACTCAGAAGATGAGCCGTACGATGCAAGATTATCGTCCTTCGGGAATGAACTTATGCGCTTATCAGGATATTTAATCCAGTCCCTTGAGACCATCCTCCCGAAGTTGGAAGACCATCGTATGGACATGTTAAACGATACCGAGAGAGTGATCATATCTCCTTACATTAATCAGGTATTCCTCTATGCAGGCAAGCTGAGAGATAGCATGACCCAATTACAAATCCATAAGTCCATAAATCCATAAATCCTCAGCCACACGATGAAAGATGAGAATTTAGAAAACAGTGTCATTACCCTTCACGCCAAAGGATGGTCAATACGAAGGATCTCTAAGGAGTTGGTAATCTCCCGTGGGCGTGTGCGCCGGTGGCTGGTATCAAACTCGGTTTTGCGTGATACCACCCCGGTGGATGAAATAACCCCTAAAAAGAGACGCCACAGCAAGCTTGATCAATATAAAGATTTTATTGCCGAACTCTTGGATAAATATAGTAATATCACGGGTCAGCGTGTATATGAGCACCTCAGGGAAAAGGGCTTTGAAGGAGAGATCACCATCGTTCGTGACTACCTGAAAAGCATCCGGGAGGTGGGTTCAAAAACACCGGTGCGGCTTGTGGAAACGGACCCGGGTCAGAGGGCAGCACATGACTGGAGCGATTATAACATCAGGTTTACATTGCAAAATCCGGGAGTTAAAACCCCTGTTACTTTCTTCAGTTACGTATTGTGCTACTCCCGAAGGCAATACATCGAAGTTGTGGAGGACAAGAAGCAGCAAACCCTTTTTCGGGCCATGATAGGTGCCTTTATTTATCATGACGGTGTACCACTTGAGATTAAAAGTGATAACCAGAAGGCGTGTGTAGACCGCTGGGAAGCGGGCCAACCGGTTTTTAACGGCAAATACCTTGAATTTGCAACTCATTACCGGTTCCGTCCCCTGACTATCCGTCCTGGTCACCCGAGTGAAAACCTGAAGGTTGAGCGGCCATTTTATTACCTTGAGAGAAGCTTCTTAAATGGCCGTGAGTTCAGAGACGTGGATGATCTTAAGGTCCAACTGCAGAGGTGGCTCACGGAAGTAAATGATGTGCGTATCCACGCCACGACAAGGGAACGTCCGATTGATAAATATACACTGGAACATCCCTTCCTTCAGCGCCTGCCCTTGAATCACTTTGACACATCGCGTGTTGTTAATCTTGTTGTAAACCAGGAATCTTGTGTACAGTGGAAGGGGTACCTTTACGTGGTGCCGGATAAATACATGTATGAGGTATGTTCAGTACGTATAACCGAGGATCATCTAATGGTTTATTCTACCATGGGAGAGAGTCTGGTTACATACCCTTTGGCTGAACCAGATCGCAAGGATCGATACGTTGGAGTTCACCAGAAAACCGGCAAAAAGCCTGATCTCGACATAGCAGATGTTATATCGCGACTTGAGGCCTTTGCCCCGGATATGTGCGGGTACATTGAACAAGTAAAGCGACATAAACCAGGCTCATGGCGCCATCATCTCAGGAGTCTGTTGGCCATGAAGGTAAACTACAGGGTAGAAGACATACTGGTGGCTGTCCGGCGTGCTCAGATGTACAAGGTCTTTGAATCGGGCACCATAGAAAGGTTCCTTGCTGGTAACTCCGAGCCACGATACAGTATAAAACTATCATTTAAACGAAATAATGAACACGATCATGAGAGGTAAAAAAACAAGTAGCGCACGAGAGCAGCACGATCAGTTTACAGGAAACTGCCGTTACCTGGGGTTAAAACTCCTGGCCCAGGAGTACCGTCAGATGGTTGACAGTGCCAATGAGAATACTCCAGGATACTACGAGTTTATAAGTGGTATCATACAGGAAGAAGCCATGGCCAGGCAGCAGAGACATATTGAAAACCTTGTCCGTGGCAGCAGACTACCCCAGCCATGCAAGTTGCTTGCAGACTTTGATTTTGACTTCCAGCCCAACCTTAACCGTAAACTAGTCATGGATCTGGCTTCGCTGCGGTTTATTGAAAGAGGAGAGTCGATCCTGTTTATCGGTGAAAACGGAACAGGCAAGAGCCATCTCGCGCAGAGCCTTGCCCTTATGGCTTGTCAGGGTGAATACAAAACCCATTACACAACCTGCAGCGAGCTTATCAATGACCTAAACAGCGGAGTGTATGAAAAGACCCTTGAAAAGAGAATGAGAAAATATATCAATCCGGAGTTGTTGCTTATCGATGAGATGGGGCATGACCGTCTTGAATTACAGGTGATCAAAGAAGCTCATCTGTTATTCAAAGTTATCGATGAGCGCTATAAAGAAAAGAAGCCACTGATTTTTACAACCAACATTGACGAACAGGACTGGCCAGAGTTCCTGGGTGATCCCATCTCAACAAGCGCGATCCTGGATCGAATCTTCCACCACTCGGTCATTGTTAAGATAAATGGTCCCAGCTATCGTAAATATCAGGGAGAACTCTTGCAGAAGCAATATGGTGAAAAGAAATCAAATGATGAAGAAACAGCTTAAGACAAACTCTTCGGACAATGATAATGAGAAGGCGCTAAACATATTAGCGTCTTTTTTGTGATACAAAACGAAAGTGTCCGTTTTGAACAGGAATCACTGTCCGTTTTGGACAAGAATAATCCAAAGGGGTCAGTATGCCCCGAAATAACAGTCTGTTTTAAATCGAAAATCGATCATGAAAATCCTCCCCGGAATAATGCAAAAAACAAGCTCAGGAATCCTTGAATAGATCGACAACTCAGAAGAGTGGTATCAAAATGTTCTGTTTGGTGGTAAGGTTTATATACCCTATTAAAATCTTTGGATTATCTTTTAGAAACATAATTTTTATGGTGTCTCCAATTTTATAATTGTCATCATATACCCATCCTTCATATTTAATTTCATTGTATGTAAAAAGGTAACTACACTTTCTAACTCCATTTCCTCCGACTTTTCTTGTATCATTTACAATAGCATAAGTGATTTCACCTTTTTTATAAACTTTCTTATTAGTCATGCTCTTTTTTGTTACAGCAAAAATAAAACATGCAATAATAATTAACAGAACAACTAAAGATATCTTATTCTTGTAATTATAATCTTCCTTTTTCTTTTTAAGCTTCATTATCAATCGGTTTTTCTTTTAATATACTCAGAAGCTCCACTTAATGCAGTATTTTGAACTGTTTTTGAGATGGTTTGATTCGTTCCTTTAGCAACCGATTGTGCTTTTTTAGTTTCACTGGTTATTTTAGCATTCATTTCTCTAGTAACAATTTTACCGCTTGCTTTTGCTTCTGTTCTTGCTTGTTTAACCACTTGATTTACGGTAGGTACATTTCTTAAAGTTGATTTCATAGCTGCAGGGGCAGCTTCTCCAATTTGCCCTAGAGTTAATCCAATTGCTGTGTTTTTTGCTGTCTTGGCAAGACTATTTGTTGATCTACTAATTTTTCCAGAACCATCACCTGATGTCTTAAGATCCAAAGCATTTCTTGCCACCTCAGAACCTATTGTTGCTACAACTTTAACTAAAGTAGAAGCACCACTTGTCACAAAACCTTCTGCTGCAGATATTCCAATATCTCCTAAATCTATATTATTTGTGAATGCATCTAGAGAAACACCACTCTTAAGCATATTAGCAGCGACTTGTCCACCATATTCAACTACTGCACCTACTGCTGCTCCAATAAGGTTATCAATCAGAGCAATTCTGCCATCAGGGTCAGTGTTTTTAACAGGATTATTCAGTACATAATGATATTGAGTCCAGCTTTCTTGTCCACCATCCTCACAAGAAGGATCTATGGTTGACCACCTTCCGATCTGCGGATCATAAAACCTTGCACTGTAATCAAACCAATTCAAAGAACTCCCTGCAAAAACATCATCCTGCAGCTCTCCCGCGTTCGCGGGATTTCAGCTTCGCTTTACTTCCCTGTTATAAAGATATTTATTTTTATTGTACCCGGTTGCTGTGTTGCCGTTCATTTGGTTCATCTTTTTACCACGGAGTTACACGGGGTTTTAAGGAGTTCCACGGAGTAAATCAGGAATCCTTCTTAATATTTTAACAGCTTCATCTTATTTCTCAACCTTGAGATATATCAACAGTGTAACTCCTTTTTCCCTTCGTGCAACTCCGTGGTTAAGTGAATTTCATTATTGATTATCTATCGTTAACTAAAAATGCGGGAGTTAATGGAAGATTTTTGGGAGCTGCGGGGGATTATGGTTTGTCTTTATCAGAGGGTTTAAATCCTTTTACCTTCACTGGTATATAAGGTTCATGCTTCCCGATCATTTCATCCAGATAACTAAAGACAAGTTCTATGTTCTTGTCCTGGGTTACAAGCTTTTTCTTTATCTCTTCTATCTCAAGCCGGATGCTCATATTATCAATCAGGATCTGCCGGACCTTTGTAAATACACGTATGATCTGGATATTTACAGTTATAGCTCGTTCACTATTCAATATCCCCGATAACATAGCAACTCCCTGCTCGGTAAAAGCATATGGAGGTGTTCGACGACCACCCCAACTTGATATTCCAATTTGGAATAGCAAGATATCGAACTCCTCCTTTGTGAGCTGGAACATTAAGCCATCCGGGAAGCGTGATATATTCCTTTGCACAGCTTTATTAAGGTTACCGGTAGTGACTCCGTAAAGCTCTGCCAGATCTTCATCCAGCATCACATTTTTATCTCTTACCAAGTAGATCTTATTGGTTATTATCTCGTCCGGTATTACAGGCTTGCTGATCCCTTTTTCCATGTATTAAGCGTTTGACATTTGAAAATTTACTTATTTAATCTTGAAGTCGCAATTTGCGATATCAAGTCAGGAAGAGGTAAATTATCACAACCAGCATTTATTAAATTGTAGCCAAACAACATTAGATGTTGCCTTTAAGGATTATTTATGACACTTGAATAAGAAATCCACACCAGGTTCATAAATACTGACTGAACCCTTTAAGCACTCTTAAAAATAAACAATATTTGAGAAATTTTAAAATAAAATATAGAGGCTGGAAATAAGATCTTTGTGGAACATTGTGCAATCATACTTTATATGAATATTCGCTTATCGATGTAGGCCAATAGCATTAACCTTTTTAGCTAAACAATTTTCCTGCTCTCTGATGAAAAGAACATTTTAACAATGCCATATGTTATATTTTTGTATAACTTGATAAAGTTTTGTTGCTTTGCATCTAATCATTTTTAATGAGCCAGTTTAACCACATAATCGATATTGCAAAGTATGGTCTGAGTAATGACCAGGAAAATCTGTTTTCTGCACTTAATGATTTGATTGAGTATTCGAAGAAGACAAACAAGGTGAATTTTGCAATTCAACTACAATCACTTCTGAAAGATGGATTACGTAAGCATCAAACCAATGGTCTTGTAAAAGTTGGCTCAGAAAATTATTTCCAGAAGATCGAAGACAGGGAAATTGGTGAATTGATACTTGAGAAACTTACCTCTGACTATGGATTTGAGAACTTGGTTTCTACACCAAAAGTCAAAACACAACTTGAATATTTTATAAAAGAACATTATTCAACTGATATTCTTAGAAAATATAACCTTCCAATTTCAAATAAGATCTTTCTTTATGGTCCCTCCGGATGCGGGAAAACACTTGCTTCTTATGTGATCGCAGGAGAACTTAAGAAAATGATGGTTGTTGTGAATCTTGGAGCAATCGTTTCATCTAAGCTCGGGGAAACAAGTAAAAATCTTGCAAGGGTTTTCAGGAAGGCTGCTGCTGAAGAGTGCATTATTTTTATTGATGAATTTGACTCTCTAGGAAAAATAAGAGATGATAACCAGGATCATGGAGAGATGAAAAGGGTAGTAAATACTATTCTTCAACTATTTGATTACCTTTCTCAGAATAGCATGGTTATTGCCGCGACAAATCAGAAAGAAATGGTTGACGAAGCCCTTCTCCGAAGGTTTGATCTGAGTATTGAGTTTTCTTTACCCGATAATGAAAGAGCAAGAGAATTGGTAAATCTTACTCTGAAAAATGGTCAGTTTAAGTTTGACAAGATAAAATCCATTGATAAAATAATTGAATGCGCATCAGGTTTATCATATTATAATATTCAAAAAACTTTGGTGACCGCAATTAAAAGGAGCCTTTTCAATCAGACAGGAAAGGCATTGCCAACTATACCAATAATTAAAAGTGCAATCTGGAGAGAATTAATTGAAGAAGAAAAAATAGCACTTGAGAAGAAATAAATATTTTGGATTCTATCTTTTCAGGTCTATAATTCCTTCCGCTTCAGGTTCAATGCGAATGATATTTTCCACTTCATTTACTGCAATCATTTCTGAATATAATCGCCCTGACTGTCTTGCTATTGGCAGATTCTCAGTTACAGAAATTGCCATCGAGAATTGATGAGGATGATTATATCGGTCTGCAACACCGGGAAATAACTGCGAAATAATAAGACAATGAACTGCAAGTTTGAATGTTGATCCTTCATCTACCAGGTCCTTTACACCCAATGAAAAATGAATTTTTTGGTTGTTGGAGGCTGGTATAGGCTTGGATTTGAAACGATTATTCTGTGACCAACCTGACCTTAATTTGGATCTCACACCTCCCTTTTCTTCATTCTCTGATTTAATGATATCCTCTGCTGAATGATTTCGAAATACAGAAAAAGCTATCTGAACAGGACAGTAGCCCAGATGATTATTTAACACTGGTAAAAAACTAAAACAAAGAGTGGCGGTGAAATCTAGCAAACCTTTCTTCTTTCCCAAATCGAATTCAGTAAGATATGCCGGAAAATTAATTGGGAATATTTTTATCTCATCCGGGCTGATTTCATCTTCCAAAACAAATGTTGGCGAACTTGTAGTTGACCTTACACTTTTTACCGGATCAATAATACCATAACCTGCTATCTTATTCTGTAATCTTGTTAATGCTTTCGGAAAAGGAGTCTGTTTCAGTGAAGCTCCATTTACAATAAGCGCTTTAATTGTTTGAGATCTTAAGGATGGGTATGCCTTTTGTAACTGGGCGGCAATATTTGCTACCAGGGGAGCTGAAAAACTTGTTCCACAATCATTATAAAATCCAAAAGCCGGGTTCGCTGACAGAACTTCTATTGTTGCATCAGAACCTTTTCCAATAAACATACCATGTTGTTCGTAGTCACCGCCACATTCAATAACATCAGGTTTAAAGAGAAACTTGTTTTGCTTATTTACTGGGAGTATGTCATTCAGGTTAATATGACTTTTACGAGTATAGAGTGCCGGAAACTCTCTTGAATTTGATATTCCCAAAAAATAGCCGAACTTTAGATTATCAGCTGCAGCGCCTATCGTTAAATTGTTCATACTTTCTGCAGGAGAACATAAGTTTGTGCCTTCATCATTGAAATACTCCAGGTTGTATCTTTTCTGATCAGAAGCCCTGTTGTTGTTAGCAGTGCTTATAAAAATCAGACAATCATTTTCGTATGAAAACCTATCAAGTTCAAATGAATATGCAGAATAATCTTCATTTGTGGTTTTATGAGCTGAATAACAGGTTGTGAGAACAAAAAGTTTACATACTGGATATTTGTTTTTTGCCAACGTTAGCAAGTCAAGAACATCCTGTTGTGAAATGTAACCTGTATTTCCATTTAAAATTTTCACACTTAATAATCTTGAATCGGGAGGTATTTCCCCCCTATATGCCATTGTAAAAGCTTTTCGACCTAATGATGCGAGGGCAGCTACAGCTGTACCATGGCCATAACCACCATTAGCACTATCGATAAATGGACTTTCTGAAGTCAGGTTGAAAGTATCATCATTTATAACTATTGATTTTAATGGAGTTTCAGTACTTATTCCAGTATCCAAGATACCAATAATCGGAAGATCATAATCAGGTTTAGTTATAGTAAAACCATAAGTTCTTTCAACCTGGTTAAGATCAGTTGGATGAACAACAGTAGACAAAGAGGAAGTAATACTTAAAATAATATCAAAATTGTCAGAAATTTCCCTGAGGATTTCATCAGTTGCTTCAAATACCTCGAGAATATTTGTCTCTTCATTAAACCTTGATTTCAATCCCTGGGCATTTAAATACTTATTAAGTGTTTTGAGTATCTCATTGGCTTCTTTTAATCCCTCCGGAAACTCAATCAATCTGAAATTAACTAATAGTGAACTTTTTTTACATCTAAGTATATCCTCGGTTTTCAGAAGCTTAAACTCCTTTATAAATCTGATTTTACCCCTATATTCCACATTGGAATTTTTATTTGTCTCTTTTACAATGAAATTTTCAATATCCTGCAAGAAAGATTTGAATTTCACCTCATCTACCACTGCAAATAATGATTCATGATTAAATAAAGAAAAATTTACGCCAAGTAGTCCAAATTCCCTATACCAGCTCTGATAAAATCGACCTATATCAAACTGGTCTTGAAACAGGATCTGAATATAATCAATATGTGAATGGATATTTAATTCATTATTTCTGTTTTTTATTCGAGTGCCATGGTCAGTATAAAAGCCGGTAAGTGAATTTTGGAAAGCATTAACCATTTTAGAATAGTCAGGTTCTTCAAGAGGATTATCTTCTTCTTTATCAGGAAATCCGTATACAAACTTCATTGCAGTAGGTATCTCTGATTGCTTTTCGGAATTTAGCTTAATATGAGGTTTATATCTTATCATACCAATGTCTACTATTTTGAATCCTCGTAATTTGTGTCATGAACGACAACATAGATAATTATTAAAGGTATAAAATACTTCGGAGATATGTCCATGATAATAAACTCAAAATCAATAACATTTTATTCAATACTTCCTAAAGGAACAAACTCGTACAAGTTTTATCTTGAGGAGAATATTTGGATACTAACCATATCGGCGTTGATAAATCCGCTTACAGCAAGATTGAAAAAGGATTAAGATCCTTAACAGTGGACGAACTCCAGAAGATGGCCGGTCTTTTTGATATGACCACTGACCAGATTATTAACTTTGATGGTAAGATTCCAAAGGAGGTTGTACTGGAAGGCAAAACAGCCGTAGAACAGATGAAGTTCATTCAGCAGCTCGATGATGAAGATAAGTAGACTATCTTAAAGCTTATTGATAAAATGCTTACCAATAAGAAGTTTAAGGATTTTTCAGAAAAATGTAGCTTCTATATAACAACAACGCCAGTTTGCCCATGGTTCTGCTCTATCTTGTGTTTCTTTTTGCAATATTGCAACGGATTATTACAATTTTTAACTTAGAAATAGAACTGCAAGTTTTCAATAAATTAATCCTGCCTTAGCTCTAGTAAAACTAACGACCTTTTTTAAATCAAAGCTCCATTAAGAATACAATACTATTTACATACACAGATAGTCCATTTTTTTTTTGATAGAGTGTCAGTAATTTCAATTAATATTTCTTTTTTTGTCAATTCCATCAAAGAATCAATGAACTCTTTAGAGTACAGTCTTAATTCAAAAACGCTTTGATCAAAAATAAGA
>Ga0247841_10012493_pt1 | contig 11061 bp, 13 predicted proteins | sample LaCruzMarch2015__2_FD_192410 | JGI IMG/M metagenome (GOLD analysis project Ga0247841, IMG submission 192410) | Freshwater microbial communities from meromictic Lake La Cruz, Castile-La Mancha, Spain - LaCruzMarch2015_18m | ecosystem: Environmental > Aquatic > Freshwater > Lake | place: Spain...
AGAAATCCCATCGAGTTCCTGACTGAGGCAATCAACGCCTACCGCAGAGGGCTCCCTGCGCCTTCGTTACTGCACACAGAAGAAAATGAACTCAAGAAGGCTGCTTGATCCCCCTGAACGGATACGTATTTTGGGATACTCTTGCAGCCCCGAATTGTCGGGTATTGGAGAAACAGCTTTTCAGCTCGCAACAACGTCAGCTCTTCGTTGGGCTCTTTGCGCTGTTCAACTATACCGCCCAACGCCGGAGGCAATTGCCAGCTCTTATTGATGAACATCCTGATACAGGTCTCGCGGGCCAGAGGATCACTCACAAGAGCATAGTTTCCTGTCCGACAGGCCCGGAGAATTACCGTTTCCACAAACTTTGCCTCCGTTTTGGTCCGGGCATCCGTCTTGACACCGATCTGTTCCCCAAACGGTCGGATGTAAACATAAAACGTTCCCTTCCTCTCTTTCACCGCCATGAGCGCAACTCCCGTATAATTGCGCCCTTATCCGATTCCCGCTCTCCTATCACCTCCCCTGGCTTGGCAGTCTTTGGGGATGACGTTAGAGGAATCGGCCGGGGGGCGTCAACCATTTTCGGGGGTTCAATTGTCCGGGACGCGATGAACGCTTGCAGATGCTCCGGCAGGAATCTCCTTTCTCGCGGAGTGACTTGGACACAGGACAGCCGACGCTCTCTGACGAGCTTGTTGACTGTCCGGGGTTTGATCCGCAACCGGGCCGCTATATCTTCAACAGTCATCAGTCCCGGTACGGATCCGTTGGGTTGAACATCGGGAGACATGATCGCCTCAAATTGAGCTTAAATTTCCTCGTTGTCCTGTCAACCAATGCCCGCCCCTGGCCGCTCTGCGAAACAGGTACGGTCGGGGGTGGGCCTCTTTCACCATCAGCATGCCGGACAGGTGTCGGACATCTCCGTCCCTGCTTTTGAGCTCCACCACTCGGTAAGAGCTTCTTCGAGTGGTCCGGTGTCCCCCTTAATGGCCGCGAGGGTGTCCCGCATCGCCTGTGCATAGACGCCTCGCGCTACCAGGTTGACGATTTTTTGCATCTCAGGAGGGGTACAAACCCGGCCGCAAGGGGAATCCCGGTCCATGCCGGCCAACTCCGCCATGATGGGAATAGCCTGGTTCAGGTATTTCTCCTGCTCGGAGACTCGGTCCCCCAACTCTTCGAGCTTCGCCTGGTTCGCCTCGGTTTGCTCCTGGAATTGCCGGAGCGCCCCTTGGATTTCTACCGGCAAGGATTCAATCAGCTTCTCGATGTTCATGCGGTTTCGCTCCTTTCAAATCCGACACGTTTACTGAAACAGTGTGAACACCTGTCCCGAAGGGCCCCGACGAGGGTGTAGATGTTTGTCGGGACAAGTGGCACGGAATTCCTTGTAAAGCTGATATTGCTCGGCATCGGAGGCGAAGTTCAAAACATTGTCGAGACAATAAATTATGACGTCTCCTATCTCGCAATCGTCCCGTCGCGCTACGTCTCGCAGCCGCTCCCAGACGAGTTCCGGGATTTCAAGCTGAAAGTGGATTTTCGCGGTTTTCATAAAACAATCTCCTTTCACCCGCCCCACCCCGGCCGCTCCGAGAGCCAGAAACGGAAGGGAAGGGCATATTTTGTCCTCTTTGTTTCGCACCAATTTGGTGGCTTTATTAGACGGTTTGAATCACTTATTTTCCCACAAGAAGGTTGTTTTCCTGAAATCACGGTTTGTTCAACCGCTACAGGAGCCATGTTCAAAACAATATGGCTTGACATGGCGTTTTGAAGGTTCGGGACAGACGGCCTGTCCCGTCTGATATCGCATGAATAGAGCGATTCCGCGTTTCTGAAAAAATGACCTGTCCCGACCTGTCCCGATGCTTGTCCCGTCGTAAAACGTCTCATACAACAGAGAAATGGCTGTAGGGACAGACGGGACAGGTAAAATGGGTGTTCTATTACAGGAAAAATTAATTTCACACGCCGGTGGAAAAAAATAATTTGTTCCTACACGCGAGGAAAACGCCTGTCCCGTTGTCCCGATAGACATCATATCATCTAATAGCAACACATTTAGACGGGACAGACATCGGGACAACCTCGGGACAACCTCGGGACAAGCGGTTGATGTCATTTTTTTGCCTCAACAGGTTAAAAATTGGCTAAATCCACCTGGTTACCGCGATTAAACGCTACATCTGTGCATGATTCATCAACATCCGACCCGCCGTCATGTTCCCATGCCGCACGGGTGATACCAATGAACCGTACCCGGTTGTAACCATTGCCCAGGTACCGGCGACACGTGTACCGTGCGCCCTCGGAGTCAACGAAGACGTTGTGCATTTCGGACCATTCGGCATAAATCCCGTCCGGTTGATGCCCCCATTCGCGCAATTTTCTGTCTGCAACCTCCGGCCGGATGTAAATATTCCTATCGGTCCCCCCTGAATCCCAGCGGCCGAACCATCCCGTAACCGGTTGTTTGGCGTCGGCATTCTCACCGTCAAAAAATGATGCTTGGTTTGCCGTGGCCCATCCAACGATGTCACTGAGCGCCCGTTTTCCAGCGTTGGCCTCGGACAGGTCGGCCACGATTGCAGGCCAGAGCGTGTCGAACGGATCAACAAAATTCCAGGGGAGGATCGCGGCCTCGTGTGCCAGTTGTCCAACGACCGAAATCAGCGCCACCACATCGGCCTGGCGTCCGGCAATCCCCGATGCCACGGTGCCATAGGTTCGAGTGCGTTCCTGCCACAATTCCCGAAATTCAGGCCAACGGGCGCGATTCTGTAACAACCATTCGATGAAACGGGGACCGGCGAGCCCGTAGTGGCTCAAAACAGCCTGATTCAACGTCAGGACTAACTTTCTGGTTTGCTCGGTCTCAGCATCCAAGGGCTTGCCTCGGATCTCCAAAATTCGGGCTTTGGCCCCGTCCGATGAACAATATGCGGATAACGGAGCCTCACCGTTTGATATCAGGACGGTCCGCCACGACGATGTATGTTGAATCCCCTGGCGTGATCCCCGACCCCTGCCCATCCCACTGTTAACTGTGTAAACGATTTGTTCAACGTCCTGGAATCGGGCGTTTTTCGAATCATCCAACAGCAACGGGATATCGCGGGATAGCGCCGCGCGGCGTTCCAAATGGACACGCGTGGTATTCCAGGACCGGATTAGCCCCGTCGCCTGACGCTCGTCGGGACATCCCCAGACCGACGCGGCCAACCTCAATGCCGTAGTTTTTCCAGTTGACGTCCGATTTGAATTGTTCACCGTGATAGTCCCGGCGCCCAATATTCTCAGCAACGGGGCGGCAAAACTCGCATAGAATGGTGCCAATACCCGCGGATAATCCCAGATGGGTTGAATCGCGGCCTGCCAGCCCTCGAATGTCCCCGCTGAGCACAGCGAATCCGCAAATTGGGTGTCGCCAGCGTCCGAGCCGAGGAACCTGATCTGGTCGGCTGCGTTTTCGGGAATCAGGCGTTTTCCCAGCAGGAATGATTTCTGGTCGTTCGTCCAGCCGCACCGCCCAACGGTTTTTTCATGGGGTAGCAGATGCTCGTTGTGCCGAATAAAATCAGAGATGAACATGGCCGCGCCCCGGCAATCGTTGTCCCCGACGGGCAACCCACGATTCGCTAATAGGACCAAGTCGCGCCCGCGCACAACATCTGCTCTCGGGGCTGAGACCGTTTTCCAGTGTGGGGGGGCGTCCGCCGTCAGAAACGCGACGGTCACGGATTGCAGCCCAGTTCCGAGGTCGGTTGTTATCGCAACCGGGATGACTAAACGGGGACAGAGAATGTCGGTTTGCAGCCCCTCGGCGGTATTCCGCGCAATAATCACCCCCGCGTCCCGGAGCCCATAGGTCCCCGGCATCGTGCAATTTTCGATTCCAGGGGGACACGGGACGCTGAATTTGTTGATCGCGGCCAGTTCCGCCGCAACCGTAATTTCCGGGCGTTGGCCTGTCCCGACGACCTGGAGACGGGATTTTTTTAGGGCGCGTTCAACCTCCCTGAGCATTGACGGTTTGAATCCTGCCAGCACGCCTCGAATCTCCTGCCATTCGCTGGGGTCCTCGTTTTGCACCACGGCCAGCGCACCGAGAGTCTCAGGTTTAACCCAAAAACCACGGTTTTCGGGATTCTCTCGGATTTTGGCCACCGTCGCCCTAGCCGTTTCCAGGTCCGGTTTAACCGGGCTCGCGGGTGCCGTTGATTCGGGGTGATTTTCCTCGTGGCGTTTCAGTGCGGACTCAAACCGTTTTATGGCCTCGTCCTCGGGGTATGGTGGAGTGCAATTCCGAGCAGCGGTCAATGTCAACGCACGGGCCTCAGGGACTGACATGTTTTTCCGCCCCAAACAGCTACATGCGTACCCATGCAGTTTTCCCCCGCGCTCCCCATCGGGAACTCCGTTCAGGATAGTCGCAAAATCTGTGGCCTCACCGTCCCGCGGCCCGGGAGCGCCACCGTTGCGATTCCGGTCGCCGCTGTCGATCAATTCCAGCAACCATTCCGATGGGTCTGCCATTTTAATTTCGCCTGGGCCACAACCCACGACCCAGCGGTACAAATCCCCGGATTTGTGATTGCTCGGGGCTATGACGATGTAGCCCTGAGCACCACGGATATCCAGCCCCGCTCCGATCTGCCCGGCGCACGTTTTAGTCTGTCGATTTCCAGGCTGTCTGAACAGGTAATGATAGCCACCGGAGCCAGTTATCTGTGTGAGCGTTTTGGGGAGCGGCCCGTGTTCAGCCTCTAACCGTTTCAACGTGGCAGTGCCCCGTTCACCATCCACGTCCAGCCCAAAAAAACCGGATTCCATGCCGGTCCGGATACCGATATTGGCCAATGGCCACTGTGAGCGCCATTCCAGGATTTGTATTTTGTCGGTCGTGGCCGCAAGCAGGCCATTTCGCACCATCGGATGTTTTCCCGGAGTTTCGCATTTCCCCCCGTTCCAACACCCGGCATCGCCGTTCGGTTTCATCCAACACACAGGGAATATTGACCAGCCACGCCCTATATAATCCAGTGACGCCGTGGTCAATTCATGGATTCGGGCCTGTTGCAATTCCGCACCGCGGCCTCGAATCACGACCGCATTTTGTTCCGCCGCGATCCGATTGACCGCCTCACGGGGAAATTTCATCCCAAATTTGATCTGATAAATGTCAGTGATGGTTTTTATGCGGCCGCGCCCCATACAGCCTATACAAGTCGCCCGGTTATGTCGATCAATTGTTACGGATTCGCCACAAACAGGACATTTGAACGCACCGGTCGGCTGTTTCAATTCAGGAAAAAACTCATCTAGGACATCATGAATCGGCCGCGCATTGTCGATAGAATCGAGAAATCCCTCGGTTTCGCGGATGATTTTGATAGGTACGAGTGGGGTTTTCGCCCCAAACATGTTGCTTTTTTGTATGGTTGTGCTATCCATTGTGCAGCCTCAAATTGACAATATATTTTTCATCGTCCGGCCCGGCCCCACGCCGGGCTGTTGTTTTTTCAGAGACCGGCTCCTGCTGCTGCCGTCATCGCTCCAACTGTGTCGTCTGTGTGACTGGGGCCTACATCTGGATCAACCTCTTGCATCAACGACTTGAACGACTCGCCTTGGCCGAAGAATTTTCGCAGTTTGCCCTCAACAATTGGAAAGTTAGGGCATCTCGCAAACCAGCCGCATTCAAGCCTCGAAAGGAATGTTTGCGAAAGGCCAAGGATTGAAGCCATCTGTTGTTGCTTCAACCCCCGCTTCATTCGGAGTAGTTTCAGTCTGGTCATCGAAATCACCTCGAAACGACCAACCTTAACGGTTGGGGATATCCTTTTCAAAAAAAATTACTTCTTCGCGATGGTGTCCTCGATCCACCTCTTGACCCGCGATGCGTCTATGAAGGCCATAGCAGCGGTGCTGTCAAATCCGCTACGCCACAAATCGAACTCACGTTGAACCTCTTCTTGGTCTCGAATGTGAATCAGGTAGCGAATCCCTTCCTTTTTGGAACGTGGGGTGGAGCCCTCCACTCTGTATGGGAGCATGGAAAGTATAAGTGTCTTGTTCCACGCAGAATTTTCAAGGACAGTAAAGACGGGTCCTGGGCTATCAAGCTTGGTAAACTCGCGCTCTGTCGATTTTGTCCCTTGTTTGGTGGAGGGAGCGGCGGGATAGCTTACCGTCGTCTCTTTAGAGATCGCCCCCAACCACGACAGGCGAGCAATCAGGCTCAAATAGACCAGCTCTGAGAACGAGAAGGCCAACCGCTCCAGGGTGCCGTGACGCTCAGCCCCGTGGATCAGGTACCCTTGTTTAGCCCAGTGCAGTATGAGGCTCGGGCCGACAGTAGGGTTACACCGCAGCGCGTCTTTGAGTCGATACAGTCTCGTTTGTTCCTTATCCATGCCCCCTCCTCTACCTCAACCTTTATGCTTGTGCAAGAACTTTTTGCAAAAGCGACAAAGTCTGCTACTGAAGCGCTGTCATTAAAGGCTTTTCAAAAACCACCTGGAATTTTTGGCGCTGCGGCGAAGGACCCAGAAGGCCCGGAGCGTCAAGAATTTGGGACTCCAAAAAGTTACGGGGGGCGCAGGGCTCCGGGAGCCTAAGAAGCGTCGATCATTCTCCGCGCCTCCCCCTCTGTTCGGACATACCTCGGATCGCTGCCCAAATACCGCCAGAGCAGCAATTCAACGAGTCCCGAGAAGCTCCCGCCTGTGATTGCCCGCTGTTTTTCGGCCAGGCGCTCCGCATCTTCAACCAAAGTTTTGGCAAGCCGGATCGTTTTGGTAACAGTCCCCCCCGCCCGGTTGAAACGGGGGCGTTCGGTCAAATCTTCCATTATCAACTCCTTTCGCTGCTCCCAGGCGTTCAATAATTCCACGAGGCTCCCCTTGTGCTCATGGAGAAAATCCAGCATCTCCCCGTGTGTGACACCTGTATTATCTTGTAAGACAGCCTCTCGGGGGGCTTGTCTGACAGTGTCTTGCACTTGTATGACAGATTGCTCCTGTCTTACAGTGTGTTCCTCATGTGTGACATCTTCCGGTATGTTGGCTTGTAAGACACTGTCTTGCGCGTACGTCGGTTTTGATTCTTCCGGGGGCTCTTGTAAGACAGCGTCTTGCGGTTGTGTGACATCTTCTGGTGTCTCACACTGTGTTATTGTGGCACTCTCACCAGCTTGTAAGACACTGTGGTCCTCTTGTGTGACAAGATGTTCTGATTCCTCGGGGGGGTCGCCTTGTGTGACAATGCCTTGCGCTTGTCTTACAGCTCTCTCCTGATTAAGAAGCCGGTCCCGGTCGGGTTGTGTGACCATGTAAGACTCTTGTGTGACACTTTTGGTTGTCTCACGATGTAAGACAGTGTCTTGCGAGTTGGTCGTCTCCGCTGGCTTGTCCTGACGTTGGACTTGGAACACCCGCTGCTGAACACTGGTTCGATTCCATTCGCCGCCCCTGCTATTCCGGTGGCCCTCACTGTTCAAGATCTCCGCGATTCGCGCATACGAGAGACCCTGCTTTTTCAACTCAAGAATCCTGTTCGCCGCGTCCATGTTCCTCATCCTCCATTTCGATTTCATCGTCCAAATGGTCCATGAATGCCTCGCGCCGGTCCGGGGGAAGACCCCGAAGAATCTTGTCCAGCCGGTTCATGTCCGGGTCATCTTCCAATGGTCGTTTCATGCCGCCCTCCGTAAGACTGATTGGACCTGTCCATGCGTCCAGCGTCCGCCTTTCTTGGCTTTGTAGCCTCTGCTGTTCAGTTCATCCGCGATCTGTCTCAGGGTAAATCCCTTCGCCTTCATGCTGCGAACAAGGGACAGCGCCTCTTGCTCCTGGGGATTTTGAAGGAGAGTTTTACCGTCTTCCGCCAGCGTATATCCAAAAGGAATTTCCCCTATGCGTCGGCCCTCCGCTTTTCGCACCTTCCTGCCCTCGTTGCATCTCTCGTTGATAAGGTTGCGCTCAAGTTCGGCCGCTCCTGCCATGACGGTAATAAAGAACTTCCCGGTCGGTGTCCCCGTGTCGATGGTCTGCCCTCCCAAGTTCAGGATATGAAGGCTGATGCCCTTCCGCTCCCACGTCTCCACATTATTCAGGCAATCGGAAGCGCTCCTGAATCCCCGGTCCAATTTGCAGATTATTACGGCCTCGGCCTTGCCTGATTCCAGAGCAGATACGAGATTATGACCGGCCGGTCTCTGAGCTAGGGGAGTTCCACCACTCACGCCAGCGTCCACCAGCACGTCAACCAGTTTCAAGTCCTTCATGGTCGCGTAGGCTCGAATCTGTTCCCCCTGGCTGTCCAAGGAAGTCCCGTTCACCTGCTCTTGGCTGCTTACTCTCGCGTATCCAATGGCTTTCATGGCGGCCTCCGTCTTTGTGTCTTACCCTGTAAGACAAATGTAAGCTATCGCCCCCCCATGTCAAGAGAAATGTGCAAGACAGAGTAAGACATTTGATAATTCTTGGTCGGCTTCTCACGGAAAGCGTCTCTCCAAGCCATATCTACACTGTCACACATAGTAAGACGTGTATACCACTTGAAAGAGGTATACGCGTCGGGCCGGTAGTGAGAGGTCTAGATCGTGTTACTGGTACGCCTACGCTCAGAATCCCTCGTGATTCCAGTAGGGTCAATTTGGCCGCCCCCCGATTCGAGCATAACCCTCTGACATCCCGCGCCAAAACCCCAGGCTCAATGTCGCGCCTCACAGCTCCAGTGTTCGTGACCACCACACATTAAGGGCCTCGCGCAGAGCGCTGGCTCGTTGTTAAGGGAAATCTGAACAACACTCTCCTCCTGGCCCGCTTTGGGTCAAGGTGTTCCGCTTGTTAGCCCCGCCTACCGATAGTAGACACGTCTACCATCCGAGACCCACCTGCCGACGCGCCCGCGGGTTATGTCCCCAGCATCGGATTAACCGAGTTGGTTAATTCCTGCACCCGGCAGCCTGAACTTGTAACCGGCCAAGACCAAAAGCAAAAGACCGGATTAGGGGTATTACCGGGTAATACCGGAAAGGGAAGGGTGAGAGGGTTCGAGACACAGCCCCTAGAGTTAATATCGCGTATAACAAAAGGAGAACGATTCTGACGGGTTTAAGATCGTGGGATAGGGGATTAATACTCGAAGGGGAGAACGTCCAACAGCGTTCGTCTCCGTGGGGGTGTCGCGCGCGATAGGGGAACAGGGTAGGTCCAGATACACGAAGACCCGACGTTCATTATCAGGGGAACTGCCGGGCCTCGTGGCAAGCGGAGTTTGAGTAGATGCGTTGATTGTAGTATACCCTATTTCGGCCTCGTCTGGCAATCTCGTTGTATCACAAAGGATTTGCTACGCAAGCGGATTCTCTCCCGGTGGCAAAGGAAAGCCCGGCCTGTTTTGATATAGTAGGGGGGAAGCCGGGCTCTCAGGGGGGAAAGTGGTAGTTTATCACATGTTGGCACCGGGGAGCAATGGACGCAGCGAGAGACATGGACCGCGAAATAGCTTTACATGTGAACATCGGAACCGGGGCGGAGTCTTCACACCTCAATGCCGAAAAGTGTGAACATGGCACCTGTTTAAGCCCTAACATCGTGTTCACAAATGTTCACACTTTCACGAACCGGGGGGTATTCGACTGCTTTATAGTGAACCGAAAGGTCTTGAAACTGTTCAGGGAAGATCGGATAAGGGCTTGGTTTGATGAGTGTTTACCGCATTTGATATGCCATCAAAAGGGCATCACGCTCCTTGATTGCGGGGCTGTCAAGTTTTTCAAAATTTGCGTCTATCCGGGACAGGAAATTTTGTAGAGCTTCCGGCGCGCACGTCTTGCCCGGGTGGAACTCGTGCGGCAGTTTCCGCATCAGCACGGCCAGCTCCGACAGCACCCGGGCATGACCGGTTTCTTCCATGGAAAGTTGCATCCAGAAGTCAGAGTTCCCCGGGAACAATTTCGCGCACTTGCCGTACAATCGCGCCACTGCGCTCTCGATTGAAACCATAACTTCTATTTCTTTGAGGATCACTTCGAGCTTATCACTAGACATGTACGGCCTCCCTTCTATGGCTAATATTGCGGGTGACTCCAATTGGTATGCATAAAGAGCCACAATTACCGACAAGAGTCTTGAAAACCTTGGCGACAATTGGCCTTCAAAAAAATTACTAGGATAACCTCATAGATAGAATACCCTCCCGCCGGACCAGTCGTCAAGCCGCGCGTGGAGATCAAGTCTGCTCTTGGTTCATGTTAACCCGTTACTCAACGCAGATGAACCAAGAGCAGACTTGACCTCCACGCGACCAACATTCGGGTTGACCACGGAGCGCTCAGAAAGGTATGTTCAGCAGCAAAGGGAGTACACTCCACGCAGAATGACGGACCTGCCAATAAGGGAGATGAGCATGAAAAGGAGTCCTGTGGCGCTGGTCATGTTTACTCTTTGGGCGTCGTTGGCTGTTGGAGGACCCGTTCTTGCGGCCGCGGATCCCCCGCCCGTAACAAAAGTGGTCCTTTACAAGCATGGCATGGGGTACTTCGAGCGAGAAGGGAAGATTAACGGTAACGCGATGGTCTCACTCGCCTTCCGTAGCGAGCAGATGAAAGACCTCCTGGCAACCTTCTTCGCCGTGGATCTAGGGGGCGGAAAGATTTCTGCCGTCAGGTACGAAACGCGCGACCCACTCTCAAAGCAGCTTCAGGACATCCTGATTAAGGTGCCTGAGGAAGCAGCGCTAAGCCAGTTTCTGATGCAGCTCAAAGGCGCCCGGCTGACTGCCAAAGCGGCGGGTGAAACCATTGAAGGCCGAATCCTCGGAGTGGAGCCTGTCACCGAAGTGATTGACAATCGAGAGCTAAAGAAGGGCTACCGCCTGGTATTGCTCACCGACGCCGGCCCTATCCGCTCCATGGACCTATTCTCCATCTCCGAGTTCTCCCTTGCCGACGAGGCGCTCCAGCGCGACCTCCGACGACTCCTCGACCTCTCCCTCGACAGCAAATACACCAACCGCAAGAAGCTCACCTTGAACGCCACTGGC
>Ga0247841_10012495_pt1 | contig 11061 bp, 9 predicted proteins | sample LaCruzMarch2015__2_FD_192410 | JGI IMG/M metagenome (GOLD analysis project Ga0247841, IMG submission 192410) | Freshwater microbial communities from meromictic Lake La Cruz, Castile-La Mancha, Spain - LaCruzMarch2015_18m | ecosystem: Environmental > Aquatic > Freshwater > Lake | place: Spain...
TGCTGGCGCTCATGCCGACCGGAATGCCGATCACCATGTAGAGCGTATTCCACAGTGATTTCCAGAACAGCGGATCCTGGGTGAATAGCCAGCGGTAATTGTCCAGGCCAATAAAGCGGGCCGGATTGAGCACGTCATACTGGCAGAAACTCATGATGATAGAAAAAAGAATCGGCCCGCCGGTGAACGCCACAAAGCCCAGCAGCCATGGCCCGGCGCAGATCACGCCGGCATACCATTGCTTGCGGAAATAGCCGCGGTCGCCCATCGTGCGCGCCTGCCAGATCATGATTGCCAGCAAAGCCGCCACGATCAGCGTCGCATAGCTGAGGATCAGCGCCCGCCATGAAACCACCGGCCCGCGCACCGGCGCATAATAGCGGTCAAGTTCTTTTTGAACAATGCGCGTGGACACCGTCAAGGTCTCGGCGGCGGTCGGATATTTGTGATAAATGGCGTTTTCAAACGCGGCGATGTGTTGATTCCACAACAATTGCCCGACCGGCGTCACCGGCCGAAAGCGCGAGTCCGGCAGCATGTCCATCGCCAGCTTGTACGCCGATGCCAATGCCGCACTCACATTGGGATGATTGCTGACATAAGTGGTGTACAAGTATTGATTGAGCGGCATGCTGCAGGTCATGCGCGGCAAGAACGGCCGGCCCTGGCTGGCGCTGTTTTCGGCTTGCTCATTGTAAAACAGCTTGTTGGCATCCAGCGAGAGCAGCCAGCGCATCATCTGCCAGGCGCCATCCTTGTTGCGCGCGCCGGCGGGCATGGCATAGCACCAGCCGCCCAGCCAAGTGATCGGGCGCTGGCCGGCCGCCTGGCGCGCGGCTGGCAGGGGCGCGGGCGCGGTGCCGAAATTCATGGCGGGCCGGTAGGTCGCGATGGTCGGCATAAACCAGTCGCCGTCAATTTTCATCACCAGCTTGCCGGTCAGAAACGGATCGAGGTCGTTGCCTTGAAAGGTCGATTGAAACGCGTACACCTCGCGCGCGCCGCCCAGCCGGTCGTAAACCCGGGTCATGTACGCCAGTGCATCGGCCGCCGCCGCGCTGTTCAACGTGCAGGTGCGGCCGTTGGCGCTCATGAACTCCGCGCCGTTCTGCCAGGCGTACAAATAGAGCCAACTATTGCCGGTATTGGGCGCGAAGCCAAGGCGGGTGATGTTGCCTTGCGCATCCCGGGTGGTGAGTTTGACCGCGTACGCTTCGAGTTCTTCCCAGGTGCGTGGCGGCTGCGCCTCGCCATGCTCGTCCACAAAGCCTTCGCGGATCAAGACATCTTTGTTGTAATATAAAATCCGGTCGTCCGCGCCGCAGGGAATGCCGTAGACATTGCTGCCATAGGTCACTTCCGCCATGGCCGGCGCAATAATGTTGTTGGTGTCAATGCGATCGGCGATGGTCGTGTTGGTGGCGTCCTGCGCCAAGTACTGGTTGAGGCTGGAAAAGGCGCCGCGCGCGGCCCATTCGCTGACGGCAAACCGGTCAAACATGATGATATCCGGCGGCATGCCGCCGGCGACACTGCACAGGAAGCGCTGCGGGTCGGCGGTCATGTCGCGCGCCGCCGTTTGGCCGATCACCACGCGATACTGCGGATAGTGTTGCTCAAAGCGCTTCAGCACCGGCTCCATGTCCAGAAAGATGGTGCCGGGCGCCCATAGCACCAGTTCGCGGACATGCGCCGGCGGCTGCAGCGAACGGGCGGGATACAGCCACACCAGCAGCACGGCCGCCACGACTACGCCAACAATGATTTTCCAGGTATCCATAAAGCTTGAAAGCGATTATAGCATTTTCCTCGATTTTCTCCGACTGGTAATGTTTTGGTATACTACACAGATCCGGCGACTCGCGCAATCTGTTGGCGACCATGCCGGTAGACTCTTTGGGCGGATAACGCGGCGAGCCGCCGCGTCTACGTGCAGCGCCTGTCGTAGACGAGCCGGCTCGGCTCGTTGCTCCAGCTGGCACCAGCCAGTCCCAGCAACAGCGCATGCGCCAGCGGCGGTACGGCGCAACACCGCAGTTACACAAAAGAGTCGCCGGATCCGGGTACTATAACCAAAGACAAGAAAAAAGAGCATGACTGAATTACTGGCGAAGATCGAACAGGAAGTTAGAGAATTGTCGCGCGAAGAGCGCGAGCGTTTGGCGGCTGACCTCCTTGCGGGACTTGCGGATGAGCCGCTCTCGAAAATCGATCAGGCTTGGATCGAGGAGGCCGAGCGGCGGTTTAATGACCTTAGCGCAGGCCGCACGCAGGGCGTGCCGGCGAACATGGTGTTTGACAAAATTCGCCGTGAGTTTGGATGGAACAAACTGGCGTTCGTGCGGCAGGATTGAATGTTTGCTGCACGGTCGGTTGTTCAGGCCCGACCCGAATGGCCATGGCCTGTCGGATAGACCCTATGCAGGCCGCTCAATATATTGCCGACATCAGGCGCGCATCGTCACTGATGAGGTTCCTGAACTACGTCAATGTCGTTCGTGAAGAATGGATAGGACATTTTGTGCTTGATATGAGTGATGACTTCAGACAGATTGACGGGTGTGCCATTCAAAGTAGTCACTTGCGGAGAACCGTTGGTCGCCGCTTGCTGAAGATCATCAAGATAGTGCTTGTATGTCAATAGGAGGTTCTCCGCCGCGAAGAGCGCGGCGCGGTTTGTTCCGTCAAATGCTTCGATCATCAAAGTGTATCCTGCGGGCACGCCGTTATAGAGTAGCGTGTTGGCCGCTCTAATGCGCTCTTCAAGCGGCGCCTGCGTGCCCTCAACGATGCCCTGTAAAATGGCAATGCCGCCAGGGATGTCAAAGGTGGTTTCAATCAGCATCCTGCCGCATGTTCTCAGCAGCTCCGTGTTAGACCCAGACTGAGCCGCGCACGCGTGAATGACCCGCGTTACCGCGCTGCTATCGGCGAGTGTCACAAGATAGGGCAAGAGTTGCAGGTCGCAGATCTTTGCCAGATCAACGGACTCTTGCGCCACATAGTCTGCATTGCGCAAATAGGGGCAGGCTTCTCGCGTGTGTTCCACAACATACAAGACGTTGGAAACTAGAGGCGCAAGCCCTCTTGTTAGGTGAAAGCGATTGGTCATTTGCCCGACTTCATAGCTTATCTTCTTGGGTATGGTACCGGCGCTCAGTGTTACGCTATATGTAACAAGGCCAATGATAGCAGCACTGCATAGTTGCCGTAATGCGTACTTGGTTGGTGTGTTCATACATGCTCCCTGTGATGAGCTGGTTACTGGATTCTTATACTACTAGACAAGTTCATGTAATGGGGCCTACAGTGCCTATATGCGCGCGTTTCATGCCCGTCTCCCTCATGATGATCATTGAAGGTGCAGTCAATGCGCTCTTGCAGCACTTGTTTGAGTGTTGGCTCGTTATCGTTCAGTACGGTTTCCGGATCTAGCTTGTCAAGAGTCACGACTACAAAACGGTCGTTTCGCATTTTGTTACGCGCTGTGTCAATTGAGGCATCAACTCTCGAATACCAGTCACTAATGTGATAGTCTTCGTGCGCGGAAGTAATCCACTCACACCAATACCAATGTCTCCTTGTGCGCCCGTAGCTGTCAGGATAAAAATCCATCTTTGCTTCTGTACGTCTCGCGATATAGCCAACAAGGATGGGCGGCATAGATGATTCTGGAAAATCCGGCCAAGGGTAGTCAGAAGGGATATCTCTCCGGCCACAAGAGTCAACATTCCAATAGGAATCCAAACAAAAGCCGGCCAGATGGAACCGCCACTTGCCTTGGTCGAAATAGATGTAGAATTCTACGTCTCTAGGGACGGTTCCGATCCATGCCATGCCCGTATTACCTTCAGTACTGCGATTTGGATCGCGTTCCCGAGAAAATTCACCTACGAAAGGCCCATTGTCCTGCCATTCCTTGGCAGGAAAGACGTAGATGTTGGAGTTGAACACGCGCAGGTCTGGAGCTGGTTCAGCATAGAAATCGACAGCAGATGCGAGTGTCGATCTATCAAAATTGCCGACACGTCCATCAGGCGTGGCAGACTGCCCCCCAGACCAAGTAACGAACCCAGCGGGTAATACGGCATCTTCTGGATTTGTGCACAAAGACACCACGACAGGTGCAGCAGAACGTGCCGTTCCCCAAATTTGCATGTCATCTTGAGCCGAACCAATGTAGTTTGCCCCTTGGACACTCTGCAGGGCAATGGTCACAATATAGAGATTGTTAAGAGCGGTGTAATCAGTGCCGGAACCTTTGGCGCGGGCTTGGAAACCATACTTGCCGATTGCTTCAGACTTCGCGAGGCTTGTCTCCGCCTTGTGGTGCATTATCGTTGCTTGTCTATCTCTTCAAGCATCTTTGCTTCATCCAAATAGAGGCGCGATGGCAGACCAACCGGCAAACTTCTCTTGCGCGCGTCTTCGTTGAACTTGATGCTGTCAATAATGTTGATGATCATGCCTGCCACATTGCTTTCCCGTTCTGCCTTGTAATAGGCCTCTGGCTGCTGCGCACAGCACTGTTGCTCGCCATCCACCCATTCGTAGGTTGCCACCTCAATCATGGTTTTAGACAGCGCCTCCAGTCTCTGCATCATGGTTGTGTGTGCGGCCGCCATAGTATTGGATGAAATCTGCTCGACAATAATGGCAATGGCTTGGCGCCTTATCAGTTCTATCTGATCGTCCTCAACGTCCTCAGCGCCCTCGTCGGCGAGGCTTGTCTCGCGCTCCCTCTCTAATTGGTCTTGCTCTGCCACATAGGTGAGAATCTGCCATTCACTGGTAATGCCCAGGCGCGGCAGCCAGCCACGCAGATACAAGGCATACATTTGGTCCCAGTAGATGGGCAGATAGAGAAAAGGCTGGTTGGTTGAAATCGTTACGAACTCAGGGCTGGTACAGATCGCCTGCGCGCAGGCATACACATTAGAGTCATCCGCCCAGCGATTCAAGTACAAGGCGACATAACCGATAACACGGCCAAACTCCCGGTCACAGAAATCTTCAGCGTGTGGCGTGCGTGGTCCTTTCTTCTCAATGCACGTTTCAGTGTTTGGCGGGCGCGGTCCTTTCTTCCAATAGTCTTGGAGGATGGCGAGCAAGGCATCGCGCGCGGCGTCGCTGTTCATGCGGCCCAGCGCACGGATGCACTCCGTCTTAGCGGGATCAAAAAAGCCGTCATCGTACTTATAGACATATTCATACGGGATGGCATAGAAATGGCTTGTGATAACATGAATGGCTGCATCGCCGCCAAGCTGGCCCAGGCGTCGAATTGCGGCCATATCCTGGACAAAATCAACATAAGAACCAGATGCATGCACGGCGGTATTGCTTGTGACGATGGGCAGCAGTTGCTGCATGGTTGTGGCGTTGCTGATGGCAGGCGGCATGTCTATGTCGCCCACACACGCTCTGCACTCCACCCCAAAGGGATTGTCTATTGCAGACATGACAGGCAGCGCATACAATACTGCAACTATGATCGTGGTTTTCATTGTTGTTCTCCTAACTGTTGGTTACCATTGTTCGCCGTCTTCTGACCAATCCATATTATCATAAACCGTCTTGGGATTGTCTATGCCATGTTTGCGCGCGACCATCTCATTATCACCATAAGAAAAGTAGCCACTCCACTTGGTATCCGCTTTGTTAATCCAATAGGTGTCGCTGCGCTTTGGACAGAAATAGTACGGTGCAACGCCTTCCAAGCCATCGCGCAGGCCATCCCTATCCGCATCAGGCGTGTGGTTCTGTGCCAGATCCTTGTGTTTAAGTTCGTGAGCCATCGTGGTTGCGCAGGTATATATGCCGCGTGTGTTCTGACTGAGGTTGATAGACAAGACAGGAACCCAAACATCTCTTACAGATACACGTCGTGTGCCGTCTGGTTTGTCTCCACTAGTCAGAAAGCCATCAGTGCCTGCTGAAATGCAGATTTGATTGGGCAGCCCCATGCCCTTCGTGTAAAAGCCGTTAGCCCACGTGTCATCGCCGGTGCGTTCTGTTTGGCAAATGCCATTATTGCCGGTATGAATCTCATTGCCGCAAATCTTATCATCGCCGAGGTTTCTACTATCTAAAACGCCATTCGCGCCGGGTCTGATGCACACAACGTTGGCACGACCATGACCTTGGGGAATCTCCTGAACATCGGTGGTATCAAAGCGCTTTGTATTGCATACGCCATCAGCTCCAGTCGAGATATAGGCGTGGTAGTACCAATTAAGGAGCGTGTAATTGTAGCTATTATTATCTGCGCCACAAGTGCAAAGATAGACTGTGTTTCCTATTGTAGTACCACATTTGCCAGGTTCCTCATGATAGCTAAACTGGTCAATGTCTTCGATGACGTCACCCTTTTTCCAATAGTAGAACCAGTTTGGTGCGGGATCAGCATCAGGATTCGTCTTTGCGTACTTATCGAAAAAGAGGTCTATGGTGACGTCCTCTTGGTGCAGTATTGTAGTGTTGCGTTTGATGAAGATAGTCACGTAGTTGTTTAGTCCCCACTGCGCGTTGTCATCAGGCATGGACTCCATGACAATATAGCCGTGGTCTTTAAAGGCGTTTGGATCCGTCTTGTGCGTGGTGCCATCCAGTCTGAATTCGGCGCTGCACTGCACGCCATACTGGCTCTGCTGAGCTAGGGGCGGGTCAGTTGTGAAATAGACATAAGGCCCACGTATGGTGCTGCCGGCCTTTGTGCCAATGGCGAGTTTGTCATTCGGGCCAGGCTCCTCGATTCTATCAAGGCTGAGACAAAGCACTCGCCTGCCAGTGCCTTGAACGACGCGTCAGTACCTTTGGCGCGCACTTGATATTGGTAATAGTTGGGCGCCTGGCTGTCGCCGGCCTGCAACTCAATCTCTTCGTCACTTTCGGCCGTATAGTCTTGCCAACCGCCACTGCCGACTTTGCGCTGCCACTGGAGCAGGCCGCCGGAGGGTGTGTTGGCCGGGGCGCTTGGGTCGAGTTCCGCCGTGAGCGTAATGGTCTCAGTGCCGTCCTTAAGGATGGCGGTCTTGTCGGCGGTGACCTGTTGCACGCTGAACACGATGAGCTTTGGTGTGGCTGACTTAGTCTCGTTTGTTTCCTCATCGGTGACGGTGCAGGTCTTTTGCACTTCACCACTGTCCGGCGCGTCGAGCGTCAAAGTGGAGGAATCCTCATTGCTGTCGGACCATTCATAGGAAAAGTTGCCGCTGCCGCCGGAGGCAGTGACCGACAGCGTGCAGTCCTTTTCGCCCGGATAGGCCACATAATTCGCCGGTGTGACGCTGAACGCATCGTTGGCGCGCACACTTGGCGCCAGCATAATTACTAGTATAGCACATTTGAAGAAGACTCGCACAGGGATGCAGAGCGTTTTCATGGCTGGCTGGGTTTGCGGTTGAAAAGGCGGCGCAGACTGAAGCCGGAGGGCAGCGCGCGTTCTTTGCGCGGGAAAAGATTGTTGTTCAGCACGCGATTGGTGGCAATGGCGAGCGGCAGCTCGTCTTGGCGTGGCCAATCATGCATGAGGGCGTCTAAGAAAAGTACGTCGTCGGGTGTGGCGCGGGCGTTCGCAAGACCGGCAATGACGAGCTCGTCGCTCTCGTCCTGACGCCACACATTGGTGGCGACAGCGTACCAGATGCCGGTATAGACATTAGGGTGGCGGCGCAGCATCTCGGCAACATACTCGAACTTGTTGCTGTCATACTGCACGGCGATTTGCCAATGGCGCACGGCGTTGGTGCGGTCAGCGCGCCAGTAGTTGAAAATATTGGCGGCCATCAAATGCCGCCCGGCTTTGACGACGTCATAATCAACGTTGGGCACATCAACCATGAGCAGCGCGAGGGCGTGTTGATAGAGGCCGAGGTCGTTGAGGATATTGGCGGCATCCAAGTAGGCGTGGGCAATGAAGACGAGGCAGGCGGGGTGCTGCTGCGTTTTGAGCGCGGCAGCAAAGGCGGCGGGCAGGTCTTTGCGGGTGTCGTAAAGGATGCGGCCGAGGAAGAAGAAGGAACTGCCGCGGGCAAAGCCGTCGGGATTCTCAGGATGCGTAAGGAACTCGAACAGGCGCTGGACACGCGGACTGTCATCCTGGCGTACCAGCGCCCGCGCCTGCCAGAAGAGCGCCATGGCGGCGCCCGGCACCCGCAACGCCGGCAGGTAGCGCTCAATATCATCCAGCGGATCGCGGGCATCCGCGACGCGCGCGCTCAGCTTGTCGTAGGACATGATACCATCCAGCATGTCGCCCAACAGCAGTGTGGCGGGTGCGCCGGTGCCGGGCTGGCTGCGATAGGTGATGTCCCACTGGCTGGCGTATTGATCGAGCATGCGTTGCAGCTCATTGATGGTGCTGGGCGAGACCAGGCCGGCGGCGGCGTGTGCGGCAGGCGCGCTGGTGCCGGGCGCACCGAGCTGGTTGGCAAAGGCGTGCAGCGGTGTGTCTTGCATACGCGCGGCGTAGATGATGGCGAGCAATTCAGCGGGCGTGGCGTTGCACGCACGGGCGGCGCGCAGCTCCTGCGCGGTGCGCGGCGGCGCAAGCGGCGCCACGCGCATAACATAATCGAGGACCTCGAATGCGCTTGTGGCGCTGCGCCCTTGGGCTTGCCACGGCGGCGCAGGCATGACGGCGTGACCAACAGCCGCGCAGGATGCGCAGACAAGGATCGCTATGCGTGCCGCGCGGTATGTGCTGCTATGGAGTCGCATCGTCACCTTCTGGAGGCACAACTTCGGCAGCCACGCGGCGCACATTATTTGTTGGCGCCGTTAATTCGGGGAAGATCGTCTCAAGTTTCTTGATTTCACTCATCAACGCGGCGATGACGGGCAGGCGCTCATCGGTGGCCGCCTGCTTGGCGGCACAGAAGCGCAGAGCGTTGTAGAACTCATCAATCTGTCGCGGCCGGCGTGCGTCCAACTGGCCGTGGATGATATCGAGCGCCGCGCGCAGTTCATCAAGTGACATGCCGGGGTGCTGAAGCAGCATCTCGAGCAACCCAGAAAACGCGGCGCCTTGCTCCTGCCGCATACGCGTGTTGACAAAAAACACCAAGGCCGGATAGGGTGCGCCGCCCGCTGCGTAGTACTGCGCAATGACCGGTGCAAGGTTGTTGGTTGCATGCACCGTGGCGAGCAGATGTTCGAGCAGTTTGATAAGAGAATGTTGGTCGAGCGGATGATAGGCGAACATGGCGTACAAGGCGGTGGTGACACCGCCCACGTCATCCACGGCCTGATAATGCTCGGCGAGGCGCTGGTACATCCATTTGTAATCATCCCAATTCCTGCCTTGGGCCGCTGCGGCAAATGCGGCCAGTGCCGCCTGACATTCGGCGGCAAACGCTGGGGAAGTGTACTTGCGCCCTTCGCGCAACCACCACAGGCGCAGGCTGGCAAGCTCCATGCGCAGGGGCGCACCCTGCCGGCCCGTGCCGAGCAAGGCAGCGCATACGATTTCGTTAGTGTCGGCCAAAATCTCATGCAAGGCGTCCGCCGCGCGGACATAGTGGTTGTCCCGCGCCAATCCACGGGCACGTTCGAGGCACGCGGCAAAAGGCACATCATCAGTGGCATACGCGGGCATTAGCGTAGCAGCGCACATAAGCACAGTCAAGAGGCTGGAACGCGGCCATGCAGCAAGCAAGGAGTTCATCAGGGACGGTTCAGAGTGGGATGACAGTCAGGAAAAGAAACCGCGCCGCAAAACATGCGGCGCAGCAAGGCTGGAACAATGGAAAAAAAGCAGTGCGAACTGCTAACGCGAAAGGAACTAGACTGCCGGACTGCCGGACTGCCGGACTGCCGGACTGCCGGACTGCCGGACTGCCGGACTGCCGGACTGCATTATAGGGTTTTCAATGCTAGGCTTCATGCTTTCATGAAAAAGTATGTGAACAGCATAGCAGAAATGCGGCTGAAAGTCAAATGCATGCGCAAAGTGTTTTGCGACTAGTCAGCCGCGCGGCGGTGCCGCACAGCGTTGGAGCAAGTTCAGCAAATCAGCGCGCGTGTTCAATTCTGGCTGCTGCAGCACCTGTTCGAAGCAAAAGCGCAAGACCGCGCCGACTTGCGGCCCGGGCCCGATGCCCAACTGCCGCATCACATCCGCGCCGGTAATACACAAGTCCGCGATCTTGAGCGCGTGCTGGGCGGCCTCGATCGCGCGAATGCGCCGCAGGGCATAGGTCAGCAGCCCACGGATTTCCGGCTCGCTGTACGGCACGCGGAAATTCGCGCGCAAATCCGCCAGTTGCAGCCGCAGCAAATCGCGGATTGGCAAAACCTTCAGCCGGCTCATCAAGCGCCGGATGGTGCTGTCGCGCATCTCCTCGCGAAACATCAAACGGTGCAAATGCTCCGCAATCGCCTCAACCACATAGGCAATCATGTCGTTGCTGTAGCGCAATTCGCGCAGTTCCTCTTCCGCCAGTGTCACGCCGATTTTTTCATGACCATAGAAATGATCCGCACCGGTTGCATCCGTGGTGCGCGATGCCGGCTTGCCAATGTCATGCACCAAGGCCGCCAGCCGCAAGGCCAGATTCTTCTTGCGCACGCCCGCGACACATGCCACGGTGTGCGTCCAGCATTCCTCGGCATGCACGATGTTCTGCGGCACGCCGACCATGACCGCGACACGCGGCAGCATGTGCGGCAGCAGCCCGGTTTGCTCAAGCAAGTGCAGGGCCGGGCCGCACTGGTCCAGCAGCAGGATTTTATTGAGTTCGAGCTGGATGCGTTCGCGCGGCACGTTGTCCAGCAAGGCGCCGTGCGCCTGCATCGCCACCCGCGCGGCCGCATCGAGCGTGCCGCCGATCAGGGCCACAAAGCGGCAGGCGCGGATGGCGCGGATCGGGTCTTCACGCAAGCGCTGCGCGGCATCGCCGACGAAGCGTACCACGCGGTCAGTCACATCGCGCTGCCCGCCAAAGGGGTCAGTCAAGATGCCGTCCGCATCGAGCGCCATCGCGTTCATCGTGAAATCCCGGCGCGACAAGTCCTCGTCAATCGTGGCCACCACCCGCACATAATCCGGGTGCCGATAAT
>Ga0247841_10012496_pt1 | contig 11060 bp, 1 predicted proteins | sample LaCruzMarch2015__2_FD_192410 | JGI IMG/M metagenome (GOLD analysis project Ga0247841, IMG submission 192410) | Freshwater microbial communities from meromictic Lake La Cruz, Castile-La Mancha, Spain - LaCruzMarch2015_18m | ecosystem: Environmental > Aquatic > Freshwater > Lake | place: Spain...
CGGCCAGTGGGTTTCGCCTAATTTTGATCGGATGTGTGATTAGGTTTAATGTAGCTATAGGGTTTATATGTGCTCTTATGGTATGCGCCTGGTCTTAAATGTTTTATCTTGGCTATCACCTGATCAAAATTTACGGCTCAACCCACGTGGCCGGGTAGCCTTTTTACTCTGCAAAGCTTTGCTACAAGTGAGCGATTTATGCGGCGACTGCGGTAGCGAGCTGGGCGTTCTTCCAGAAGGCCATGTCTTTATTATAGTCTACGGGCTTGATCCTTAGCGTAAGGCGGAATAAATCATCTATTGCATCTAGCTTAAACTTCCCCTGCGCTATATTTTCCAACAAATTGCTTATGACTCTTAATACCGCAGCATCATTACTTTCGTAATAGAAGGATATGTTGCGTGCAATAGCCATCCTTGCGACCATGTCCGGGTATTCGTAATCAGTATATGCGTCTCTCAATACTGTAACGTTGGCAACCTGCTTAACTTTGTCCGCTAAATTCAATCCGTTATCCATTTGAGGCGCAAATATCACTAACCTGCCGTCTGCCAATAAGCCTTCACCGGCCTTGGTGATAGCGGCGAGCATGTTCTTTTCGGTTTGATCGGCGCTATTGGGATCTATCTCAAACGGATATATCTGCTTGGTCCCATCACGGATACCGTAAAAATTCTTCGCAAGCGTCCTGCTCACGCCGTTTGCGATAGTCTGAGCGGAGGCCATGCTGCCCAGCGGAACACCTTGAACAACCCTTACATCAGTACTTCTGCCATTAGCCTCTTTGAATGCCTCCGTCACCGCCGCACTTCTCGCCTCTACTGTATTGATCGTCGTCCCTACAGCAGCAGACACAGCGGCAGGCGGCACAACCTGTTGAACAGCTGCCGACATTGTGACGGGCGTAAGTTCAGGCGCAGGCGCTGGCATCGGCGATGGAACCGGCACGGCGGCCCCGGGCTTGCTACTGGTTGAGCCGCGGCTTTTCGTTGAAATAGAAATTGGTTTGGAATTTTCGCTTCTATGCAAAAATGCCAAGTAGCCTACTTTGACTTTTTCTGCTTCTATACCGGAATTGCCCAGAATATATAAATGTAGTGACAGGTCTGGACTGCTTTTTACCATGAATATATGGAAACTATCTATCGCAAAGGATGCAGGACAGGCGCCGTAAAGATTACCGCCGCCCTTTATTATATTGAAGACAACATCCGAGAATGTTTCTGAGTTAATTTTGTTCAGGTCCAGCCCCTGAGTTCTCGACCCACTGGACCATACGGACAGCCTTCCTGCCTTAGGATTGAGTGTATCATAATAGCGCTTAAGCCAGGCATAATCATCGCCTCTCCCGATAAGTTCTGATAACAACTTAACGACGTCTTCTGCAGTTAAGTCATCGGCCACGGCCGCATCCTTTGCTGCAATCCTAACGTTAAATCCCCTGTCTAAAAGCATCTCGATCACAAGGAGATCCGCAAATACCTCTCCTGCATTATCGAGAAAATAGACTACTGTCTTCCCTTCATTATGCTCCATCTTCTTATACATGGCATTTAAAAATTCATCTATGTTGATCAATCTATCTTCCATCTTTGCATTAGCGGTTTCTGTGCCATGGAAAGTCGCCTCCAGCTCATTTCCGAGCCCAGCATCAATCACCGCATTCCTGAACGCGGCTCTCCAATCAGCCTTTTCCAGCTCCTTAATTTTTAACCTAGATTCAGCATAACCTTTCTCCCCGATCTTATTTGACGCTTCTTTCACAGGTTCATACAAATTCGCGTCGATCATCCTTGCAAGCATAAATAGCAACTCTTCGAACTGTGCGTTAGTAATATTCCCCACTATTTCACTGTCAAATAGAAGTTCGACAGCCTTCTCAATGTTATCTGTCAAGAATTTTAGATCCGTAGCAGAAATATGCAGCTTTCCGCTATCATATTTTTGGGTTGCAAGCGCCATGATCTTTCTGGCTCTATTTACATGAAAACTTTTAAAGGCTGCAAATGATATTTGATCGCCGTTTTTCAGGTCTCGTATTTTAAACAAACCCGGAGCATATTCGGCCGCATTACGTACAAGCGCTGGATCCGGCTTTTCGTTTATAAGCCGTCCTACCTCCGTTCTAATGAACGGATGGATCTCTCCTTTTATTGACGATTCTATAATCGTCTTTAAATATGATATTGATGGCACGGCGGGCGTAGGTTCAGGCGCAGGAGTTTCGGGCGCCCGCCTAGCAGCTCTTCTTGGAACTTTGATCTCAAAATCAGCATACACAATATCTACACCCGCAAAGTAACCTTCGCTATCCGTAGTTACTCTTATCAGGAAGTTGGAGTCATCGGTATCAAAATGTTCGGCAGGAAGACCTGATTCCTGGTACGCTTCCTGGGTCTTTTTCATACTCCGAACAGCGCTGCTTTGTTCGATATTGGAAATCAGATATGAATAATCCGGATGGGCGCTTAACTTAACTCTCAAGTTCGAATATCTGCAATAATCCGTCAGGAAGAGGCTCCCGGCATATGCATCGTCCGTTTCTCCGTAAGTCCGTTTGCCGAAGTAAATAAGGCCATCGTCGGAAACCCCTATCATATGTCGACCCAATGCTATGTCCCCGTCGCCGAAATATTCTTTCGCCTGATCAAGGAGCTTATCAGTAGTATATCGTGTAGGTATGGTCTGATCCGGATTGATCACTTCTATCCCCTTGATAAAAGCCTGCACTTCCGGATGGCCGAGATTGACCACTCTTATTTCTCGTCCTCCGAGGGTTACAACTGTCTCGGATACTTTGCTCAGTAACTTTTCATTGGCAAAGATCTCTTTAACTTTAGCCGTAAATACGTCCGTCAGGCCTTTCCTTTGAGCTTTGATAACTTTTCTGACCTCCGCGGGTATTTCCGGCTCAGGAGCTCTGGCAGCAGTCAATTCGCCTTTACTATTAAGCTGCATTCTGTAAACCTTATTGCCGTCCTTGTCTTCTATATCCACATCGTGATCGATAGACACTCCGCGCATCTCATCTATCATACGGAGTCCATTCAACACACTAACCATCACATCTCTTACTTTCTCAAATCTATCCGGATTATAGACGTCTTCCCGGCTTATAGCAAAACTATAAGGCACCTCGATGCCTTCATCTTTGGGTCCGCGGTAGCTGAATGTCACCTCTAAGTTAGTTTCGACCGCCGAATCCGGCTTATTTATGGGGTACCCTAGAAGTAATCCCGCGAACACGCCTCCTTGCGTTTCGCTAAAAAGTTCTTTCAACAGGGATTCTATTTTGCCATCCCAATCTTTAGGCGCTATTTCTGGATTTTTAGCCAGGACAGACTTTACAGCTATTTCGTTATATATCAGGGGGAAAGGCAGGCCGGGAACGAATTTAAGGCCCGTTGCACTAGCGAATCCTCCAAGCTCTTGCGATAATAGGTGCCTAGGTTCAGCGGAGAATACCGGTTTTATGCCTAGGGCAACGAGGGCAATTTGATACATATCCGAGGAATCGGAATATCCCGAACTAAACAATTCACGTATCGCCGCTTCCATGATTAATCGGTTCTGGGCATCCGAAACTGTTATGGGCAAAGCGGAGTTCGCACGGATTGTCCCTAAAAGTCTCATCTTTATCTTGTTGTCCACTTTCGCGCTTTCGATAAAACCGAATACGTCCTGAGTTATATGATTATTGAAAAATCTCTGCGGGAACGTGGGATCCGCAGGATCATTCACCCTGCGGAAGCTAAGGAAATTATCCGTCAGATCGGCAAATTTAACCCGCTGTGCGCTTCTTGAGCCGGTCCTTAGACGGGCATAATACAACGCTTCCGTTTCGTCTTCGAGTCGGTTTGAAACCGTATCTATACCGGCATACAGCCTGGTAAGAGTATCGATATCATTAAGTATCGCGATATTTGTCCTTGCCGCTATTTCATCCCTTACTACTACAGTCAACTTCTTCGTGTCGGGATTCCCTTCGAGGAACTTCCTGCCCCATATCCCACGGTTAGCGTCTTCTACCGCATCATGCAGCCAGGCTTCGCATATGGCATAGATCATCTCGATCTTATTTTCCACCGGTTCGCTCAAGATATCCATTACCATGTAAGCCGGATGTGCTATATAAGGCAGCGGCGTGGCATCTCTGCGGGTCCAGCCGGAATGAATGAATAACCCCAGGGCAAATGCGTTATTGATCAATGCTCCTGCTTCGTCTCCCGCGGCCCGGCGGGAATATAGATAAGCGTCTGCAACTTCCAGTATCGTATCTTCGGAGGCGGGACCCATATATTCTCTAATCACACTAGCGACCGATTCTGCCGTATCTACCGTCCTGAGCTGCGATATTATTTTGTCAACCTCAGGCATGGCTGTCCCGGTACCCGGTACTGGTGCGGCGCTGGATGCGGATACTGCCGCAGCCGGCGATTTAATAGGTCTTGCGGAATTATCAAAGAATGCCGCTATTGTCCTGGATGCTGCAGAGCCCGGAGGTGTAAGCGTAAGCGGGATATTAAGGCCGTCTTCACGTGTCTTATAAACAGCAATAGAAGGATACATCCGATCTTTAATACTGACGGAGTAAATTTCGCCGCGGCTTGCTCCCAGACCCTCAAAATACGCCTTGGTAAGCCCAGCTTCTGCCGCATAAACTTCAAAATCTACCGGAATGCTTCCAGAGCTCCTAGTTATCGCCATTAGCCTCAGCTCTATAAAACCTACACCACCGGGCCTGATAGCGCTGTAAATACGCTGGATAAGTGATATTCTGTCTTCAATATGTTCCATAACATTATTACCGAGTATAACCGCATCGTAAGCTTTGTCCGGGATAGCTCCCTCAATCTCAACATTACCCTCCCGGAAAGTATTTTTAAGCATGTCGAAATCAGCATTCGCCTTCTTAATGCCATCACTTTCATTTTCCTGGCTGTAATACCTCGCCCTAATAAGGCCTGTCAACTTTTCGCGGTTTGCGTCAGCAAAGAAATTCTCATCAGGAAGCCCTATCGACTTGAATTGAAATTGTTTGTTCGCATATCTATTGTCATGCATTATATCAAGTATCTCAAACCCGTATCCGGGGCCTATCACCAATATCTCAGATCCGGCCTTAAGCGCATCAAGCCCTTTCTCCAGTTCAGGATAGATGCTCTTCAATTCCGATAATCCGCGTGTAAGCATTTCTTCCTGTCCCGGCATCGTATACACCGCGGGAGCTTTCACCTTAACGGTAGGCGCAACGGCGGGCTTTTCTTCTATAGTGAGCGGTGCGAATGGCAGCATATTGTATATGGCATGCGCCAGGATATTCGCTACAGGTATTGAGATATATGAAGCTGTTTCGAAGCCGAGAGAATATAATATGCCAAAAGTCGCCAGAGAAGCTGTGTGGATGGCTAGCGTTCCCCATGATCTCTCGCGCTTTTCCTGCAATGTCAGATTTATATGTTGATTTACAAATATCGGGCCCAGATATGTAAACGGCAATTCAAAGAAGGCCGCAAAGAGCTTCAGTAATCTAGGATGAGCTTTTATAAATTCCTCGCCAAATAGCTTTACCGCTACCTTCTTTGTTATCGGCAGAATGTTTGTAGGCGAGGCGGCAAACTCCATCGGCGAGGCAGAGAATGGTTTTTTAATACCCAATTCCGATATAAATTTATCCCAATCGAGCATATCCAGTGCCGCCGCGGCCTGGAAAGAATTCTCACAAATCTTCGACCAGCGCAGCCAGTCTTCCATGACGCTGTCAATACTCCGGTTACCTGTAATGATAGTACGCCTAAGGGCCCTGCCAAGTATAAAGCAGCGGTACGCCTCTTTTATCATCATGGCTTCACCATATGTCAGCTTCTTGCCAACAGGAAGTGTTTCCTGATATGAACGGTAGAATCTTAAAAGAAGCTGCAGTATGTCTTCCGGATGCTGAAATCTTTCATCCTGTACATCGTTAATAAGTGTCGTGGTAAGCACAACACCGAGATCGTCAATTCGCTTGGCGTTTTTAGCCATTTCAAAATCGAACGGGGCTATGGCCTGACTGCCTTTAAAGTAAACATTCCACGGGATAAATAAATCTCCGTGAATAGCCGCATTGGGGAGGCTTGCATACCCGCCGGCCGCAGTAACGCCGTGCCCCATGATGTCCAACAGGCCCATGATGGTATCGTAATTCCGTAGGAATGATGTAATTGGCGTATCTTGTTTAAAAAATCTTTCATACTGAGGGTCGTCTCTTCTCTGTATCCATAAATCATGAGCCGTGATCAACCGACTGCGCGCTTCGTTAATATTGCCTAGATTCAAATAATATCGCAGTCCTCTATTCAGCGACGCACGTCCCGCTCCTCCCGGATTATAGTCAATTGTAGCTGCATGAACACGGCCAATCATCCTGCCGACGCTCTCTAGGTAACCGGGTCTTGCTACATCGGCAACATTTGTAAGTTCATAACCGTCAAAATACTCGTACACAAGATACCCGATTCGGCCGGCCATAACAACGTGGCCGCCGTTACGTGCGGGGATAAGCGCCGGCGAGAAGACGCCGTTATTACGTAAGTGCTCTATAAGGTTAAACTCATAAACAGCATAATCTTCCGGTATGCCGTCTTGCGCAGTTAAAGGATAATTGCCCCCTTCCTTAAGCACATACCTGCCCTTGCTTGTGCGCAGCACACACGTACGGTTCGCCTTTGCAAAATCGATATTTTGAACCTCTCCTAAATCATAACGCGACAAGATATACGGTAAGTTGTTTAAATATCCTAAGGCGATGGAAATGTCCGCCTTTTGAAAATCAGCCGGCTGCATCTTTCGTAACGCTTCGTTTATTTTTTCTATGGCCATTTCGTAGGAATCGCTATCCCGGATACCTGTTTGTATTGCATCGAGTTCTTTAATATTGGCAATGGCTCTTCTAAAGATATGCGCGATAAGCCTGGCGGAGTAGGACTCTGCCGGCTCAGGCAGCCTTCGGTCCACATTGACAACTCCATCTATTATTGTTACATATGGGTTATCTTGCAACGGGCTATATATGCGGGCCCAATACCCCTCTCCCATGCGCAGATAGTCCTTGGTAGCGATATGGCTGATATTCGCGCCCTTGATAGGTTCAAGCGTTTTCTCTGCTCTCTCCAGTATGAAATTCCCTGATCCTCTTCTTGATAACATCTGCGCTGAATAAATACAATGCACGGCCATAACGATCATCTGGCGATATCTCCTGGCCTCTGGTGTATTGCCCTCTATAAATTCACTGTCAACTCCCTCCTTAATAAGTCTTGATACAAGATCAGCCCTTATCGATTCAACATACTCTTCTGTATAATCAAGCAGTCTCGCATTTTCCATTATCGCGGCTTCAAGGTCGCCTTCGTTAACTTCATTATGGACCCTGATAAAGGTGTCATTACGAAATACAATATTGAAATAGCCCGGCATTTCAAGCGCTTTTTCGATGTACCACGCATCGTTACCGGTAACTGCTTTTACCTTAGATTTAAGAGCCAGCTGTTGGTTGATTATATCATCATCCGTTTCCGACATTACCGCGGTTGTAACCTTCCTGGTTTCACCAGCGGGAGAAATCTTAGCAGTCTCGCCGGCCTTACCAAGCAGCTCTTTCTTCCGATCCATCGGCGCGGAAAGATCTATCACTGCCTTTGGCGCGGCAGCGAATCTTGCCGTAAGAACTCTATTATTTATGCCATAGTGCGCATAACCCAGTAATACTGCTGTTAATACGCCCAGGCCCGTTAGGATCGGATCACCGGATACCCAAAGAGCAGATACGACAGCGGTCCCTAACCCGAGACTGATTACGGTAGGCGTGTTCATGATCTCTCTTGACCTGGCGTCAAAAAAAGCATGCGCGCGCCAGAAGAATATTCCGGCCAGGCTGCCTGAAAGGATCGGAATTATATACGGAGAAATGCCGTCCAGGCCAAGAAGGTGGAAGGCTAATGATAGTATCGCTCCGACGCCGAGCGACAGAACCGTTTCTTTCCAATAAGCGCCCCTGACCCAATTCAGATCCATCGACCATAACCCGGCTCCGGCCGGCGCAGCCGATGCTTGCGCAAATTCCGGTCTTGGCTTACCTTCTTTATCAGCCGATATAACTGCGGATATATATTTCATTGCATCAGCAAATAGTCCTATCGGCTGATGAGTAAAACCGGTTACCGGGTTTACTACGACATCTCCGGCGTCCTTACGCATCAACCCTACCAGATAATGGGCTAACTCATGCACGATCGTATCTGTGGCTTCATCGAAATGATTGTTTAAGGATAGCCCCATCTGTAAAGCAACACTCTGATTGAGCACCATGATCTTTTTACTTCTGATAAAACCGCCGGCAAAAGAAACTTCTGATTTTGCTAAACGCACCTCTTCCAATCCAAATAACTTTGCTATCGGAGTAGCTTTTGCAACAAGCTCCCGCTCCTCTCGGGTATATGTGTTTGGCGGAATAAGAAGATCGAGATCCTCTAAATAGGCCATCTGTTCATGAGCATTTAAAACCTTATCGGCTTGTTCTCTTTTCTGCGCAAAATACGGAACTTCGTCTGCGCTCGGCACTTCTGACCTGTCTATGGAAGACCCTTCTTGCTTTAACCTATCGACCTGCGCGTTTGTTCCCTCCGGATTCACCGTCTTCTGCACGGCTATACGCCTAAGCAGCATACTTGAGGGCTTAGCGTTCGGAATTGCAACTTTTAGCTGAAGCACCAATCTGACAAATTTACTGTCGGTATCCGCCTGCTCCCGCAAACCCTTTAACCGCCCAAGCTCATTATTATTAATTTTATCAAACTCTCCGCGGTTAATTTTCTCGGCAAGTTCCGTGATTTTCTTATCTTTGACCAGTTCATCCCAATACCTATTATCGTCGTTTGTTTCAAATTCATTCGGCGCGCCTTCAAAAACAAATTGCGGATCGTTTTGGGTTAAGGATTGGTAGGCAAGCGCGCGGTAAAAAGCTATGGCTACGTATTTCTGGATAAGCGGTAAAAATTTTCCGCTTTCTATAAAATCACTTCTATCGCCTGTTGGAAGAAGAGGAATCTGGATAATAATACCCATCTCTTCAATGTGTCTTCTAAGCGGCACAGGTATAAGCTCGAGATATTCGCTCTTAAGTTCGCAAATTCTTAAACCTGCGGCATCAACTACCTGTGAAGGCATATCTCGGCTGGATATTATCCTTAGCTGCGGCGTCTCTCCCGGACGATGAGGAGCTTCTTTGAAATCTACCGAGCCCAGTATGTGACTGTCCTGCGGACCGGTTCCAATAGCTCCTTCAAGTCTCCTGCGTTCTCCTTTGTTGTTACTAAAATAAATATTGAAAGACCCGAGTTTGTCTTCCCCTTGAGAAAGGGCGGCAAAAGTCTTCCATGACCTTTGGGCAAGCATCTGCTCAAGCTCGGGAACGCAATTAGAAACTTTTTTAATTCTACGCACGGTAACGCCCTGCTTAATTTTCGGATCGGTTATCTCCCGTATACTGGAAATGTAGACGGATATAGCATTGCCGGCGGCGTCTCTTTCGATAGTGAAAGTAAACATCAGCGAACGGCTGCCGTTGTTACTGATGATCTCGACTCTATCCACTCCTTCAAAAATTGTATATTTGCCTTTGCCAAAGAAACCGGTAGCATCGATCTGTTCGCCGGCTGCCTTGGTGGATTTATCGATTAATAAAGCTACCTCCCTCAGCGCCCCGGTCCCGTTATCTATGGCCTCTTCGACAAATTCACTTCCGGCTTCCTGAAGATAATAGCTGATCACCAGCTCTGCCGCCCCCGGCCGGCGTGCGTCCTTAGAGTTTTGCGCGATCTCTGCCGCATATGCCCCGGGCTCACGCTGATTGTTTATCTTTAAAAGCAGCTTTCCTTCCAGCTTAGGATCTTCCTCGGGAAGTAAATTGTTTTGTGAGGCATTGATAAGGTCCTGCACCGGCATGATCTGCCCTTCTTTAGTTTTACCTTTTAGCCGCAGATCATTCAGCTTGGAAATCGCACTTATTTTCAGCCTTTGGTCCGGATTTAGGAGCTCTTTGCCGTCAGGCACGAAACGTTCTCTTGTTTCTACAAAATCAACCTTGTCCGTAGTTAAGAACGCGGCAAATGCCCTGGCTTTGCCCAATTTGCCTGTTACAGAATTATCTTTCAGGAAAGCGCTTAAATCCTCCTGTTTAACATCTGAAAAAGCCTCGATCAGCTTCTTAATGTAGCCTTCACGGATATTCGGCTTAGCGCTTAAAATCTTGGCTAACTGGGCTTTGATTATAGGAATATTTCTTGCCGAATCCCGCCGGGCAAAATCTGAAAGGAACCTGGTGATCGTATATAGTAATTTCGGCTGCGCGCCGTAGCCGCCCACCTCTTTGATTCCGGCTATAAGATTTGCTATCTTAGGCGCAAAGCTTGCTTCTTCTTCGCTATTTATCTGCCATCCGTAAAAAACTGCTTCCCAGGAGGCCGCATCAAGATCCTGGATATCGATATTTTTTTGTATAGCTAAATTGATCGCCGTATCAAATAAGCCGCCAAAACACTGCCCTTGGAAGCCGTAATTTGTTTGATTGATCTGGGCGGCTAAACGGCTCACTTCTTGCCCGAGGATCAACTTAATACCGGCTAACCGCTTGCTGAAAACTTCGAAAGGAAGATTTGCTGCGCCGAACCCTTCGCCTGCTGCAGCTTTTACAAAACGGCTATCGATCTCATTTTCCTGGGATTTATATAACTGCCGGATAAGGCCGCTTAACCGTTCCTCTATCTGTGTCCTGAAATCAGCCGGTATTAAAACGAGTAACGGCTGATAGGCCGCTTGCGCTTCCTTTATCCAGGTATCGCGCCTCATCAAGACTTCTTTTTTCCATAATTCAAGCGCTTTTTGCTGTTCTTCTGCTCTGCCCGGACCGGCGGCTGGCTCTACCTGTTGAACAAAAGGAATATTCTTAGAGTCCCCCTCCAGATCCAGATATTCGGTAGCATTCGTTATGCTATTGTAAAGAACAAGATAACGCCCGATT
>Ga0247841_10012498_pt1 | contig 11058 bp, 16 predicted proteins | sample LaCruzMarch2015__2_FD_192410 | JGI IMG/M metagenome (GOLD analysis project Ga0247841, IMG submission 192410) | Freshwater microbial communities from meromictic Lake La Cruz, Castile-La Mancha, Spain - LaCruzMarch2015_18m | ecosystem: Environmental > Aquatic > Freshwater > Lake | place: Spain...
GGGGCACAAATAAACATTACCGACATGGACACCAAATCGAACCACAATGCCAGGGTGCGCCAGCTTCGCGCGCTGTGGATTAAACAGGGCATTGACCAATACCGCGATGCCATACTGGAGCCTTATGGCGTGGGCAGCACCGCCGACCTCAACGATGCGCAGCTTGACGAACTGATAAACAGATACGACCCAGGGGCACTGGCGAAAAGCGCGGCAACGCCGGAGATAAGGGCATTGCGGAGCGAACTGTTAGGCATTTGCCAGCAAATGGGCATTTACCAAACCAACAACGATTGGGGGAAGGTGAACGCTTTTTTTATGAACAAAAAGATTGCCGGAAAGATGCTGTGGCAGCTTAGCGAGCCTGAACTGCTGATGCTGAGGCGCAAGTTGCACTCTATATTGGGCAAGTATAACCTTGACAAGCTGGACCGGGGGCGGAAGGAGATAATGAATTAATGCGATAATGGGATAATGCGATAATGCGATAATGCGATAATGCGATAATTACCTAATACTTACTCAATACTAAATAAAATGAACAGGGCCAACCAACCAATGCGCAACGTGGAAAGGGTAGAGGATATGCACTACCGGAATACATACAACATGGTGTGCCGCAACTGCGGCGGACGCGGGACAATACTCAACTGCATGACGGGCTTTGAACTGACATGCTTAGTGTGCGACAACACGGGGATAGTAACCGTGACCAAAGATATTTATGTAACCATTAAACCCTTAAACAAAATAAAATGAAAACACGAGAGAAGAAAACAGTGATCAGCGGGGTAACCCGCGAAACCGCCGAAACGGCCTTTGCCGATTATGCCGCCGCCGATGCGCGCCAGCAGCAGATAACGGCAAAGATGGACGTTACCATTACCCGCATCCGCGAGACGTACCAGGACGACCTGGCAAAACTGCAGGATAAAAAGGACGCGGCATTCGATGTGCTGCAGGCCTACGCCACCGAAAACAAGGACGACCTGTTTGCGCGCAAAAAGAGCATGGAGATGGTGCATGGCACGTTCGGCTTCCGAACCGGCACACCCAAGCTGAAGACGCGCAAGGGCTACACCTGGGGAGCCGTTACCAATTTGCTCAAGGAGTTCCTGCCAGGGTACGTGAGGGTGAGCGAGGAACCGGCAAAGGACAAACTGCTTGCCGACCGCGAAGTGCCCGAGGTGAGCGAGCAATTCGCACGCGTGGGGATATTGGTGGAACAGGATGAGGCCTTTTACGTGGAGTGCAAGAAAGAAGACGTAACAGTTTAGGCAATAGTAGGGGTGCGGCTTAAAGCCGCGCCCCCGGCTGGGCAGTGAATAACTAATAACGAAAAGTTATGCAAAGAAGCGAAACCATACTGCCACATGGTATAGAGAGGCAGGATATTGCCGGGGCCGGCGTGCAAACCATCATCCGGTCGGTGCTGGAGTATTTTGAAGTTACCATTGAAGATGCACGTTCGCAGGGCCATAGTTTGGGCGTGTTGGTGCCAAGGCATTTCATCCACTATTTCCTTACCATTACAAACATAACCATAGCCGGGATAGGCTACATTACGGAACGCGACCACACAACAGTAACGCACTCGCGCAAAGTAATAGAAAACTGGATAGATACCGACAAGCATATGAGGGCGAAGGCTTATGCCATAGCGCAACATATAATAAGCAACAACCAAAAACAAACCGGCGATGGAGAAGAAAATTAGGGTACAGCTTATAGGCAAGGTAAGCGGGCTTGACCGGGCGATGGTGGTACTTGACTTCCGGGAAATGCAAGCCCAATTGGAGGCACAGGGTTACGAGGTGGTGAACCCATTGCTGATAGTGCCGGAGGACAGCAGTTGGCACAATGCCATGCGGATATGTATCGCATCGCTGCTCACGGTGGATGCTGTGGCATTGGTGCCGAACGACTGGTACATGAGCCAGGGTGCTTTGGCTGAATATGAGGTGGCACACGCATTAGGGCTGGAGATACTGATATGAAACGCTACCTGATGACAAGCACTGCCTGGGATGGCGAGATAGAACTTGAGTACACCGACAACGGGCTGCTACTCAGTTGCGACCTCAGCGGTACCGGCCTTACCGAAAGCCAGCATGTATGGTTTCTCAGGAAACTGCCGCGCGAACTTGCCGAACTGGCAGCCCTGTGCAAGGGCAGGGACACCGTAACCCTCACCGAACTGGCAGAGACGGAGGTAACCTTCGCCCTGTTCTGGAACCGCTACGATGAAAAGGTGCGAAGCTCGAAAAAGAAAGCGGAACGGGCATGGAACAGGCTGAACCAGAGCAGCCGGATAAAGGCCTACAGATACATACAACGTTATGAGCAGAGCATACCGCCCGGCGTGGCCAAGAAATATGCTGAGAGCTACCTGAACGCGGAACTGTGGGATAATTGAATGTGATAATGTGATAATGTGATAATGTGATAATGCGGTAATTAACCTTTAATAACCTTTAAAAAAAACAGTGCAACATGAAAATTGAAATCACACCTGGCGTCCTGACTGAATACAGGAATGAAAACGGGCCGGTGAAAATTACGATAGCAGAGAACGCTATATATTTCAGCCTTGCTTGCTCGAAGCTGCTGGCAATGCAACCGGGCTATGCCTTCGTGCTTGAATTTGAGGATGGCAATCTGTATTACAAAGATGCAACAGATGGGTTCACGGTATCTCCAGCAGGGAAACACCATGTAATGAAGGCTTATGTGAAAGACATCGCGAAGTATATCTCGCAGTTTTTGAAGGAGAAAAGTACAACATACTTTTTCAGCGTGGGCGAGTTGAAAATGGGCAGGCGGATGCTGACAATGATAAGCGGCAAAAAGAGGAAGGCCTAAAGCAGCGCAAGGCTACAAACAAATAGAACGCGGATAACGCGGAAAGAGCGGGTGATAATGTGATAATGCGATAATGCGGTAATGCGGTAATTAACCTTTAATAACCATGGACAAGATAACCTTACACCTCACCAAAACAGAGTGGCAGAATATGGCGGCCTGGCTGCTAACGGAAAGTACCCATGCCGCGGTAATTGATGATAAGTATAAACGCGCATTGGTCTACCCGCTGCTTAAGCAAGTATATATAAAGCTTCATAACAGGCTGCACAGCCTGAAGGAGCGGAAAAACACGCTTAGCCTAACGCTACCGGAGGCCTCGATAATGGCAGGCAAGCTGCTTGAGTTCTACTCCGACCACTATCTGTCCGTTTCAATAACCGGATTAATTGATCAAAAACTGACGTAGAAACAAAAGCTATAAGTAAAGAAGCCACCCAAGCGGGTGGCTTTTTTGGTTACAGGCATTTGAATACGGAATAAGTTTTACCCTATTCCGGATAGGTTAGCCCTAAATTTTCTATCGCGGCTTCGCACTCGCTTTTGGATGCAACCACAACATTTTGAGAGGTATGGGTTTCGCCTTTGTTGGTAAACTGGATAATGTTAAGAGAATCATCGTAAACGACTCTCCACTGGCCATTGGGGATAATTGTGAACTGTGCCATAGATTAGGTGTAGGTTATTGTATTACCGAGGGTGGTAACAAGTTTATAATGATCGGTTCCCGGGCCGGTAGCAAGCCTGTTTGTTGTTTTGAGTGAAATGGTACGCCCGGTAAATTTAGAGGTGCCGTTTTGTCCATCCAGGTACGCTAAGCTCATTGCAAGCAGATTAATACAGTCCTGGGTTAAATTACCCGTGGTGGCAATGGAAACATTGCCATACACTTCGATTAACCCGGTTCCATCTGCATTGCCTAACTGGATATTGGTTAAGGAGGGAGAGGTAGAAACCGTTAAACCGGCACAAGTGCGGAGTACCGGAAAGGTTAGGGAAGTTAATGAAGGGTTTCCGGTGAAGGTTAAAAGACCGGATACACTTTGCAATGCGGGGAAGGTAATTGAGGTGCAGATTGTGTTATTTACTGAAATACCAGAGGACACAGCTATAAGTTTTGGAAATAAAACCTGGCCTAATACAGTTGTTGTCTCGCCTACATAGGATCCATCAATAGTTAAAGCAGCTGTTGTATTGAAAATATAGAGTAACTCCGCGAAATTAATAGTTGATAAACGTGGTAATTGAGAAAGGTTAATGTTGCCCTGAACACTGATAATATTACTTACGTTTAATGATGCCAGGTTTTTGCATTTAGTTATAACAATTGGTGATGAAGCAAATGTTACAGAAGCAAGGCTTACAGAAGTAAGATTTATGCAACCATTAATAGCAAAAGTTGCCACTATTTTTGTCAATACAGTTAAGGAAGAAAACGTTGAATCGGGGCAATTTGATTCGTACACACTGAATGTGAGTGCTTTGGAAAGGGCAGGGAAAACAGGCGTAAAATTTAATGCCTGGGTTGGTGAAACGTAAGCACAGGTTATTACCTGATCGGCTACCAAACTACCAATCATCGTGAAAAATGATGCAGGATTATAATCTGAAATTATGTTGGCGCGTGGCAAATTATTGCCGGAAGATGCCCTTTGATCGGTAACAGATTCGAGAGAAGCCTTACCGGCGGTATTATTAGCGACCCGGTAAACAAGCGTATAAATAAGCTTGAATTCGGTGCAGAGGCCTTCGATAAACAGGTCAGGAAATTTTTCGTTTGTAACTTCTGTAAAGAGTTTAGATACAACCCTACCCGGAACTATGATAACAGGCTCGGATTGATTAAGCGTTGCAACAATATACATGTTACAATAATATCCATCGGGTACGGCTGTTGCAAAATCCCATGTGCCGCCATTGAGGCGGTTGTAATTTAGTGCAACATTGTCGGTTGCGGGATAAAAGGGGTAAGAGCTTGCGGCTTGTTTGCGCCAAATTAAATCACCATCGGAATCAGAGCGGTAATAAATGGGCAGGTGTGCGTAATTGGGGTCTTCGGATCCTGCACTGCCTAAAACCTGTTCCCATAAAAAGAATGGATCATCGTTATGGCTGATAGTTGCCAGGATATCCTCATCACTGATAGTGCCGGAAGTAAGCTTTACCCGTTTGTCGCCATTACCGGAAGACTGATATAAGCCGGAAGACAGTACCAAACCGGTATTGTATTTTGTGCCAATTGATTTATGAAGGTAAGCATGACTGTCGGCATCCATAATGCAGCCGTGAAACTCAGGCTGAATAAAAATGGCTTGGTGATTACGGTGATCCCAATAAAAGCTGAACACTGAAAGGTCCCTGCGGATTACGCCCGAAACAAGCCCATAAATGATCCAGGGAGTTTGTGTGAGCAAAAAATCGGTTCCATTGGTACTGTAACAATACCATATTCCTTCGTTTTTATCTTCGGTTGAAATTACAACCAGGGGAGAAATAACGGTAACTTTAACACCACGCCAGTAATACACAATATGACTGCCAATGGTTGAAATAGTGATGCTCAGTTTCGTTGTGGCGGCGATAGCTACAACGGCGAAATTCCAGGAATTTTCTAAAAGGAAACCTGTAATTTCGGAAGTATCGGAGGCAATGGTGTCGGGATCGGTGGTTAGAGCCGGTTGCTTTGCATTCCAAATGGCTTTTTCGGCATCGGATACAAAACGGTTACCGGAGTCCTGCGTTATTATAGCGGGTGAGTGATTTGCCGGATGCGTATAGTTATTTGCATTAGTTGCTATACCGGAAAGCTTCGTTTGTTCGGCAGTGGTGTAATCGTTTGTGGATAATCCTTTTCCTGTAACCTTATCAACCTTATTGGCAATATCGTCGGCAACCAGATAACTACCGGCAGGTTGTTTGGCGTCCCAGGTTGATTTCTCGGTGTCGGAAACTAACCGGTGTGTACTATCCCCCGATAACTCAGATAATGCAACAGGTATATCCCCGATAAGCGCATAGGCCGACAAATCGGGCATTTCGCCTGCCGACATATTCCACGCTGCAATTTCACTATCCGTAACAACCCTGTGGGTTTCGTCACCGGTAAGCTGGGCTAAGCTTGACGGCACTTCGGATTTTAAGGCATATATGCCATCATTGACCTGAATGCTTACCTGTTCAACGGTTTCGGAAACCTGAATATTTACCTGTTCCATCATTTTACACGGTTATAACAGCGTTAATTACCCATTCGCCACCAATATATGTTTTCTCCCTGAGGTCGGCAAATGTTATTTTCATGTCCCATTTATAACGCCCGACGGGAATAGACACAATATGTGGCAACAGGCGTATTTTATCCGGGGCAGTAATTTCGATGTCTTCGGGTGCCACAAATTCTTTGAGTACCGTATCGCCCGGTAACTTACGGACCTGCACCTTAACGTCTGCCCCGCCGAGATTGAACAGATCACCAGTGGGCAATGTGAATTCGACCCCGTCGAATGTGTTTCCGTGATTGGTTGATGGCAAATTGTAGTTTTGCATAAAGGTAGTGTTTAGGTTTTTTTTAAATGCTGTTTGGTTGAAAACTTGTTATAGGCGTATTGCTATTATATGTTAATTTTGAACTATGGCGTACAACAGAAAAAACAAGTTGCTGCAAATGCAGCGGGTTATAGAAATTTATAAGCGGAACAAGCTTCCCGGTGTTAGCACAGCCCATGTATATCGCACGCATATTTTCCCGGTTTATCCTATTTCAATTTGTACTTTATATACTTATTTGAGTACCCCGGTAGAGCGGGAGTTAAAAGCGCTGAAGGCTGCCGACCGGGAAATACCGGTAACTGCATCCACCAGAAGGGCACAGCTAAAGCTCTTTGATTGATACCTCCAGTACTTTATCGGGCGGAACGGTATTGAACTGCGCCGCGGCAACCTCCGGATCGGCAATGTTGTAGAATTGTGTTTCGGCACTGTGGTCGGTAACGGTGCAAATGAATACCATCTCGAATTCGCGGATGCCATCATCGCGTTTTACACGGCGTGTGCTAACACGGCTCAAGGGGCCAAACTGTGACCCATCAGGCCGCCATCCATACAGGGCAATATGTATGTTTTGGAGTATGACCCAGATAGCGGCTGCCCTGGATTTTTGGGCTGCGGGGGCGCGAAGGCTGGTGTTGGCAACAGGCAGGTCGGCCACACGGACGGATAGGTTTATAATGCCATCCTGTAAATAGCGCCCCTGGTTGTTCCACGATGTTTGCTGGCACTCCAGCAGGCAGGCAGGAAACTTAACGGGTGGCGATTCCTGGTAAAAGTCGAGCTGCCCCCAGTCCTGGTCAATATATTTGAGGTTGGGTTCGACTGAGGCAAGGCGGGCGGCAATGGCGGAGAGGAGATCGTTTATCATGGTTAATGTGTTAATGTGGTAATGCGGTAATGTGCTAATGTGGTTTCAGAATGGTTTTAAGTTGTGTTGCAAGGGCTTTGAAATTGCGGTCGCATACCTGCTCCACAATGCTGCTGACCCGTGGGTGGTGGCCGATGAACTGGCGCTGGCGGATGGTTACTTTGCTGCCTGCTTTTTTGAGGGCCATAGATCGCCAGTACTTTGCTTCGGCAGTAAGTTTTTGGGTTTTGCTGTTGAAATTTGCTGTTTTGGTTTTCACGTTATAAGTAACCTTGCCCACCAGGCTGTAATACATGGCCCAGAAATACTTTTTCATTTTTTCGGTAACAATAATTACACCGCCTTCATTCTGAATACGGGCGTAAGGCATGGAGCTGGTAAATGTAACGGTATTGGCTCCGGGCGTAACTTGTGCCCGGATGCTTTTGCGCAAATCGCCGGAACGTGCCATAAGGCTTCCGCGCCTGTTGGGGATGGTGGACGCGGGCCAGGGCTTACCAAAAAAAGCTTTGTGCTCAAAATTGCGGTCGAACTCGTCCATGAGTTCGACTTTGAGGTCGGTGAGGATATTTTTGATAAAGGCGTTTTGCATTTTTTTTAATGTGTTTGTTGAAAGTGGCTGAAATGGTTGTATCTTTGTGCTGTCGATTCTACGGATTCGGCTCCCGCGAGACCTCACAGCAATGTGGGGTTATTGCTTTTTATAAACCTGCCTTAACTCTTTTCCATCTTTAATCCATAGTTTATCTTTTACAATTTCGCTGCGGTAGTGCCGGTACTCAAAAAAACGCGCTTCAACTGTACACCGATCTTCATTGTGCCTACCCCCTTGAGAGGTATGCGGATGGGGATAAAACAGGTGACCAATAGCGGGGTCGGCACTTAGGCGGGACAGGAACTGCTCCAACAGAGCGCAGGTATCGGATAAATCGTTTTCGGAAACATGCGCTGCAGCCAATGGCACGGATAAGGTGTTGTATGCTTTGCCCGAATGGCTTTGGCCGTTATCGCCCTTAAAATCGAAAGCTATTACAAGGTCCATATTGATTTTTTTGAGGGTGTTTGTTGAAAGTGGCTGAAATGGTTGTATCTTTGCATCACGATTATGCCTTTACGGGCGTCTTCGTGCCCGCAAGCCCAATCAGTAATGGTTGGGTTATTGCTTTTTATAAACCTGCCTTAACTCTTTTCCATCTTTAATCCATAGTTCATCTATTACGACTTTGCTGTTAGGCTTTCCGGTAATATCAAAAACTCTTTTACGGTAGAAGTGATCAGAAGTGCCGGGAATATGGGCTATAACTACTCTGGAGGATTGTTTTGCTCCTCGCTGAACCATATGCTTTATTGTTCCAGAACCAGGGCTTTTAGTTGTATAACCTTCAAGTTCATAAAAGTGCTTACCAACTTTAAAGTCAGGCGATTTCCCTTCATATTTTGTGCCGATTAATTCAGGGTAGGTTTTTGCATATAATTCCGGATTATTAGCTTTTACTACCTTTGGGTATATAGCCGTTTTATTTCCCTGACCGGCAAAATGTTCACAACAATCCATTATATCCTGGTAGTCGTTTGCGGTACGTTTTACGGTTTTATGAACAGATACAGACCCCCCGTTTCTATACTCTTTCAGCGCCGTCCACTCCTGCTGATTTGCAATTCCCTCAATTATCCTTTTCACCCCATCCTGCACTTTCCTGTAGGGATGGTTTGGCGGGAACAGTATTTTTTGCTTTCCGGGGTTGTAGCGGAAAATGGCATCGGGGTTGTTGCCTTTTTTGTCAATACGGGATGTGGCGGTATCGCCTTTTTTAATGGCATCAATGGAATTGCTCAACGGATACTTGCCGATACGTACCTGCACAGCGGTACAGCGGCACCGCCATCCGTTGGGCGGGAAGTAGCTATCCCAGAAGGCATCATCAGCCGGTAGCGTTGTATTGGCAAGCGCGGCATGGGCATCGCGCACATGGTCGTCCTGGGCAGTGCGGTACTGGAGGTTGTAGCGGTCGCCATCGGCTTCAAAGCCGCCCCACTTAGCAGCCATTTGGGCACTGGAGGTAGCGAAGATGTACTCGGCCTCGAGATAATTTACATTGTAGGCCTTATGCACAGATTGCACCTCCTGCCGGAACTGGCTGAAGGGTTTAATTTTGCCATCGGCGGTAAGCAGCATGTCAGCAACCTCGCGGAGTTGGGCGTGGGTTTTATAGCCCGAAAACACAAAAACATCGTTTTGCAAAGCCCGGAGCATGGCTTCGGGAGGTTGGTTGTCGGCGATGCCCTCGGCGAGTGCTTTAGTTAGTACCCGGTTTGTTTCGGTTACCACGCCAAGGAAAGGTGGGTCTGCTAACATTTCGGGTTCGTACTTTCCGGATTTGTACAGGTGCCTGATGGCGGCGGTGAACGCGCTTGCATCGAAAGCCGGTTTGCCTCCGGAAGCCGTCAAATTAATTACACCAGGTGCAATGATACCCCCGCAGCAATCGCACGTACTATGGTAAAGCCCCGAAAGCTGTACGCTTAATTTTTCGGGGCGGGCGGAAAATTTGCGCCTGTGGCCCCGGCCTGTTTTATGCCCGTAAACTGCGTGCCGAACTTTTTGTTTATCCACTCCAGGTCGGGGTCGAGGTATTGCATAAACCCGATGGTGCGGGTATAGAGTTCCTGGGTATTTTCCTGCGGGTGAAAGGCGAAGGCAAGCCCGTCAGGTAACATCCCGATGCGGAACAGGGCAGGTAGTACAGATGTGTTCATATAGCCTTCGACCAGGCGTTTGTCGCCTTCGGCCAGGCGCATGAGTTGCTCGACACTAACGGCTTCCTTTGAGTAGTTTCCGTTTTTGGTATCCTGCCCTATGACGGCACCGCTGAAAAGGAGCGACATTTCGTTGTTGCACAGCGCGATAAGGTTGCCATACACATCGCCGGTTGTGCTGGCTCCTTTGGCAAACTCGAAGGACTCGGTTTCGTCAATAATAAACCAGGCGGCTGCACCCATGTCCATCATCATTTGCTCGGCGCGGCCTAACATGGCCGGATCCTGGGTGTTGGTTTTCATTACCCTGGGCGGTATGCCATATATTTCGCATAGTTCGCTCCAGCAGCTCTGGGCAAAGCGTTTGAACAGCACATGGGGCACGGCTTTGTTTAGTATGCCCAAATCGTCGGGGCTGCCGAACTCGAGCAGCCATGTGCCGTATTCTTTTGCATTGCGGAAGTCGATGCCGGTGGTGGCGGTTTCGTCAAACAGCAGTATGCCGGTTTCGGGAACTATATTTTGCCTGGGGAGCAGCACCGGGCGCAACACCCCCGTTTTATCGGTAATAAACTCAATGACGGTAGTGCCGAATGCCTGAGAGTCTATTATATGGCCGATCAGGTTTCCAAACCAAGGCAGAGATGCGCACAAAGCGGTTGACTCCTCATCAACCGTATCGTCCTTTCGCAAGGAGAACGAAGCCGAAACGGTGATCATCTTCCGGTTGTAGAGTTGTGATGAAAGCAGCGCATCAAGGGTTATGTCCTTGTAGAGTTGCTGGAGCTTCACGCGCTTGGGGTTATCCACGTTTTCGGCCTGACGGATTGCATTTTTCCATGTTGCAATATCCTGCCGGGTACGGAACACGGTTTTGGGAGCTATTTTGGTAACATAGCCATCGGTGCGTTTGGCTACAACGGGAAGGGCTGACGTTTGCTTTGCTTTCATAATGTGCTAATGTGGTAATGCGATAATGTGGTAATGTGGTAATGTGCTAATGCGATAATGCGGTAATGCGA
>Ga0247841_10012499_pt1 | contig 11058 bp, 7 predicted proteins | sample LaCruzMarch2015__2_FD_192410 | JGI IMG/M metagenome (GOLD analysis project Ga0247841, IMG submission 192410) | Freshwater microbial communities from meromictic Lake La Cruz, Castile-La Mancha, Spain - LaCruzMarch2015_18m | ecosystem: Environmental > Aquatic > Freshwater > Lake | place: Spain...
AGGGAAACGAAAAAATCGTGAACGCCAGCCAGCCTCCCAATTGGAAGCGCCAGAAAAGCGGAATACGATCCCAGATTCCGCCGGGAACCCTTCCGCGCGAGCCATGAGAATCGGCAGCGTTCATGTTTTCAGCCTCGTCGGCCTCTTTTGCGGTGAATCGCTTCGCCGAAAACATCCGCAGGAGAAAGCCCGAGCTTCTGCAGGACGTTTTCCACGCCACGCAATGTGGCGGACTGTTCTCCATTAATCAGGCGGTAGAGCGTGGACTCGGCGATGCCCAGCTCTTTGGCCAACTGGGCGTAACTCCGATCTCCGCGCAGCGTTTTCAGGAATTTGGAAAATGCCTTGTCAAGACTGGGCATACTCGAAACCTCGCAAGAAAACCATTCCGTATGCGGATGATCTTCCTTATCCGGAAGGGGAGCGGCGCGGTCGGGGGGAAATCCACTCCTGATTCCGGGTTGAAGTGAACACCGGGAGAAAGGCCGCACCCGAAAACCTCGTCACAAATTGCCAGACTGGAAAGTGCGTGACTCAACTCGCCGCTTTGGAGACGGTAGGGGCCTCGGATCCCGCACGATGAGATACTGCACATACCTCCTGGCCCTCAGATCAGATCACCGGTTTTTGCTGCTCCAACGGGGCGGAACTTCGAAAAGCTTTCAAGGTTATTGGGAATTTCCGGGTGGCAAAATCGACCAGGGCGAGACTCCGGCTGTTGCCGTGTCCCGCGAACTGCACGAGGAATCCGGGTTGGTGGCAGCACCGGAAGACCTTCGGCCGCTCCGGGAGTCAGCAGCTCCAGGAGAGGATCTGCATTACTCGTTTTTCGGTTGGGAATGCCCGGACGGTGTCCCGGATGTCCGGGTGAGCGATGAGCACAGCGATTCACGATGGGTGACGTTCACCGAGGCTAGAAAGCTGCCGATGCGGCAGGCGCACCGCGAGTTTCTCGAACGGTATTGGCTGCAAGGCCAGATCGCGGAGTTCACGGCGGAGCTGCCGCGCTACAAGGCGTTCGAGAAGACCCTCCTCGCCATCCTGAGCCGGTTGAAGGACCGCTGGGCACCGCTCGCCATCGTGCAGGCACGCGCGAAGTCGGTTTCCAGCTTTGCCGGTAAATGCCTCCGCAAGGCGGACAAATACGATGACCCGGCCCGCCAGCTCACCGACCTCTGCGGCGGACGTCTTGTCGCCACCACCGAAGCCGAGGCGGAGGTGCTCTGCCGGCAGATTCGCTCGCTCTTCGCCATAGACGAGGACGATGACACGGGGAAACGCCATGAGATTTCCGCGTTCGGGTATCTGTCCGTGCATTTCATCATTCATTTTCCCGAAGGGGTGTCCGAAATGCTCGGTGTCCCGATCCATCCTGAAATCGGAGACCGGAAAGCGGAAATCCAGGTCCGCACGCTGCTTCAGCACGCCCACTCGGAAGTCACGCACGACCGGCTTTACAAAGGGAACTTCACCCCGCCGGACGACTGCCGTCGTGAAGCCGCCCGCGTGGCCGCTGTGCTCGAGAGCGCGGACAACGAATTTTCCCGTTTCGTCGCAAAGCTCGATGCCTACGCCGGCGAATACGTCGCGCAGTTGACCCCGAAGGAGCGGGCGCGGAGGATGGATGATCTGTCCCTCCTTCTCAGTCTTGAAGAAAACCCGCACAAGCAACTTCCGCTGGCACTGGAGGCGGCAAGGATCTGCCGCGCCGCATGGGACTGGGCCGGAGTCGTCCGGGTGCTGACGCCTTTCGTAGAGGCTTCCGGAGACGAACAGGAAAATGTCCGGATGGAACTCGGTCACGCGCTCTGCCACATTCATGCCGCCGAACCCCCTGACTTTCGTCGCGGACTGGAACTCCTCCGTTCCGTGGCCCATCCGGATCAGTCGTTTGACGGTTTTCTGGAGGAAAGGGATCGGATTCGCCGGGCGACGGCGCTCGGCTGGCTGGGAAGCGTATTGAGGGACATTCGGGGATCGCGGGAAGAGGCACGGCATTGCCTGTCCGGGGCCATGCGACTCGCGCCCGAGGATCCATATCACCTCGTCTCCTTCGCCGAGATGGATCTCATCATGGGTGGAACAGACTCCCATGTCGGTCTTCTCACCCCGCTCCTACCAGTCGCCGCAAAGCGTTGCGAGGATCACATCCGGGCCGGAATCGAAGTTGCTCGCGCATGGATGAACCTCTCCGTGCTGCGGTTCCTTCAAGGAGATGAATCCGGGGCCGTTGAGGCCATCTGCCTGGCAGCACGGAACACAGATGACTTCCTTCCGCTCGTCCACCAGAGCTACAGGATCGAGGCACTGAAAGATGCCATCGGACGGAACCGCCCGTTTATCGGAATCCTGGCGCGCGTGACAGAGCTGCTTGCGCTGGCCGAGCGCCATCAGAATGCAGAGGACAGGGCTGCCCTCGATTGGCATCCCTTCCAGCCTGCCCTGCGCCTGACACCGGAGGAAAATATTCTCATCGTTGCAGGCGGCACCGGGGATATTTCTGAATCAGCGAGGGACAAGTGGGCAAGGATGCTTGCCGATGCGCTCGATGGATTTTCAGGAATTGTTTTGAGCGGCGGGACCACCTCGGGAGTTTGCGGAGCTTTGGCAGATGCTGTCCGCACATTTCCAGAGGGACGGGTCCGCCTGGTCGGCTACGTTCCGGAGAACCTTCCTTCGGGCGCCCGGATCGATCCGGCCTACACGGAAGTGATCCGGACTCCCGGCACCGCGACTTTTTCACTGCTGGAGCCGCTTCAAATGTGGACCGATATTCTTGCCGCTGGGGTCGAGCCCAGAAAGGTTCATCTTCTCTGCCTCGGTGGCGGAGAGATTGCCGCCTCCGAGCTCGCCCTCGCCTGGGCGCTCGGGGCGCAGACCTCCGCGCTTTCGGACGCCAGCACAGCCGCCCGCCGTTTCGAGTTTATCCTGAGCGCGGCACCGGATTCCGCCGGTGGCTATCTGATTCCGGACGATCCCGCGACCGTCGCCGCGCTCTTTGCCGGTCGCGCTTGGAGCCGTGATCCAGAGTGGCGCAAGCAATGGGAGCCCGCTGGCAGGGTTGTGCATGCCAAATACGTCAGCGAGCAGACGAAGGACACCCGGCAGCAGAACCTTCTGCCTTGGGAACACCTTTGCGAAGAACTCCGCTACTCGAATCTCCACCAAGCCGCCTACGCGGCCGAGATCCTTCACAAATGCGGGTTTCAGGTGGAACCCTCCTCATCCGGGACAGCCGGGAATCCTGTGGATTTCACCGAGGACGAAATCGAACGCATGGCCGAACTCGAACACGGGCGATGGAATGCCGAACGACTCCGGAGTGAGTGGCGTTGGGGTCCGCACAAGGACCCCGCCAAGAGGATCAGCCCGTATATTGTTCCTTGGAGTGAACTTCCCGAACCAATACGGGAATATGACCGTAGCGCCGTCAGGGAATGGCCGAAGGTGCTGGCGCAGGCTGCCTGGATGGTCTCGCGGTAACGGATTTTCATTCCAACTGACTGACAAATATGCGACCGGGAATATCCCCCATTGATTATCGGCGGAGTATTCGCCAAATTCATTTCGCGGAGAGAAGCACTCAAGAAAGACTTTGGAGCATTGGGCATTGCTGTAAGCGTAGCGGGGACAGTCTGATTGCGCTGATCGACAACTTCCCTTCTCCCGACCCGCCAGTCCCACGCTGGCGTGCGATCACATTCGTTCTGCTGCTTCTCCTCGTGGCCGTAGCCGGGATTCTGGTCTTCCAGCGCCTCCAGCAGCCTGCCGGGGTTGAAATCCAAACTCCGCCGGAATGGATAGCGGCACCGTAGCTTGGCGCCCCAGTGCTTTCTCCTTTTCAAGCCAGTCTCCAAGTGGCTCAAACCCCTGCTGCCGTTGCGCCGGAAAACGCTCCGCTATTTGGCCATAACCCATCAAACGAACATGGTTTTGGCCGGATATATCGGACAGGGAACCTCGCATCGAGCCTTCGGGAACAACCTGAATAGGCGACGCTTGTCGAATGCAGGTAGGTCCTGTATAGAATGCGAATCACTCGACTATGGGCCTCCCACGCACTTTTGTAGGTTTCAGCAGCACCGACATCAGGCGCTACCACTTGATGCTCGCGTGGAAAGAACACGAGCATATCGACTTCAACTTCGCGGATTGCCAGCTTCAGTCAGAGTTGAACTCCCAAGACGAGGGCTACATCAAGCGGAAGTGCCGCGAGCGCATCAACATGGCTGGCACCTACCTGTTGCTCATCGGAGAAGACACGCGCTACAAGCACAAATATGTCAGATGGGAAGCTGAAGTTGCTCTTGAGAAGAAGTGTCAGATCGTTTGCGTCAACCTTGACGGCTGGAGGCGAATCAACGAGGCGACTTGTCCGCCTGTGATCCGAAATGTAGGTGCCATGTTCGTTCCGTATTCACCTCAGATCATCGCTCGTGCTTTGGAGCACGCAGACAGGCCCGACTCGAAGAATTGGGAGTTCGACGACGCCATTTACTCACAACTCGGTTATACCCTGAATGGGAATCGCGCTGAACGGCCAAAGCGCACCTTTCCTTTCCAATAACTGGTGAGGAAATCTGAACCGGCAGGGAGTGGACTGTTCGCCGGGGCTTTGGGGTTCCGTTGTGGCAGTCAATCTTCCGACATGCTTCCGATCCGTATGGGAAATCGGAAGATCATCGGAAGAAAAATCGCAGGGCAAGATGCGCGAACGCTCACCGTGCTTTCACGATTGCAGCAACGATCCGTTTGATTTCCTTCATTCTTCTCATCCCCTCCAGACCGGCGATGCTGTCCATTTGGGCCGTACTGAGCGCCAGAGGGACGGACTGCCCGACTGGCCCGTAAATTCGCACCGGAAATATTTTCTTTTTCTGGGCCTGTGAGTAAGCGATTTCCTGTCCGACCCACGACGAGTTCTTGGCCGGGGGTGAAAGCAGAACACAGTGACCGTTGCATGCATCGATTGCGGATTGAACTTCTCCCTGCCAGTTCTGGCTTCCGCGTTTTATGTCTCTATCCGTCCATGCCTGCACTCCCTCGGCCAGGAAGGCATCGCGAAATGCGATCATAGTTTTGGGGTTCTCCCGGGCATAACTGATCATGACCATTTTCTTGGTGTCCCTGCTTGTTGCTTTCATGGCGGTCGTTGCGCGTTGGTTTGTTTGCAGTTTTCATTTTCCCGCCCGAGTCCTTACGGTGTCAATCCCTGAAGAAATCTTCGGCGACGACGGAGTTTGCGACCAGCTCCTTCGCCTGGGCGTTGTCCGTTATCCCGAAAGTCGTGACCATCGTGATGAAGAAATTTTTCCGGGTTTTGGAAACCAAGCGAAACGTGTCCTTCTTGTGGCGCAATTCCCGGGAGCCCATTATTCTTGAAATGTCTCGGCATTAGACAGCGCATTCCTTCAACGCATTTCTTAGCCATCGACTGTCAAGATGCTGATTCAGTATGCAATCGGACGGTAATGAATCCTTTGTAAGCAGGTTTCCTTCCACCTGGGGGCGACATGCGTCGAGAACCTTCTTAAGTGAAAAAGCATTGCTGAAATATTCTGGCACGGTGAGCAAAACACGCAGTAAGGCTGGAGTTATTGTTCGCCGCTCGAACTGAAGGAAGGATCTTAGGATCAAAGCGCGAGTAAGCATGTATACGCGGTCCTCAGGCCAGATCGGATTGAGTCCTCGAACATCGAGATAGCAATTAATCAGGGATAAGAAGTTCGAAAGAATCGTTGAGTGGCCTTGAGCGCGCAGAGTGTGCACAGCGTGAGTTAGGAGGGCATGTGAAACGTGCTCCGTCGCGACGAAGCACATCACGCATGGACAGAGTGGCCTGCGGACGCCATCGTCAACAAAGGCACCGTCGCGCATCGTACGAACAAGATGCTGAATCCATCCTAACGGAACACCTGAAAGACGGTCATCGAAGCCTTCAAACCAAAGCATAGGCATTTTTCCGCTGAGTGCTGAGTCCTGCGCTCTTCGATAGAATTGAGCGAGATCCTTGGGATCGCGAAGTTCAGGAAGTCCAATTTCAATGTCACTTGTGGGCATTATACCCGCAATTCGTGCGGTTTCGCGAACCAGAAACGTTTTGCCAGATCCGAGCGGCCCGAATAGTGCTAGGTTTAGAACCCGCGCATTCTGGGGTGCTTCGGTGTGCCGTTTCAGGACTGCTTGGATGCTCCTTGCCTGCTCGGCCTCCGATGGGTCGGCAGTCACATAGTGGCCAAACTTCTCAATGGGTGCAAAATCCAATCCCGTTAAGCCTGTTTCAAATAACTTGCAGGCCACAGCAACAATATCCTCCCGCTCCAGTAATTTGCTTAGCTCTCTTCTCTTCTCGGGAATGCTACAGTCAGCTCCTTCTCGTTCGACAGATTCTTGAGTATTCTTTTGCAAAGTGTGGATGAGCGAACCTTGCTTCTCAATATCCCCCAGCTTTTTGACCCGACGAATGGTCGGCGGCTCGTCAATCTTGATTCCATCGCGCAAAACAAAAGGAATGGCTTTTTCAATCTGCCGATGGTAGCGGTCCGGCTGCATGCGATATTTTAGAACCGCCTGGATGTCCCCCATTCTTAATTCCAAGCCCTTCGGTAAAGGCGTCTCCTCTACATGAATCGCCAGAAATGGCTTCAAATGGTTGATGGCAAAATTTATCTCGTTCCTGACATTTTTAGATTCGACAGAGCGAGGCGAGACGAAGACCAGAAAAAAGGAACTCAGATCGAGCGCCTTGGCGACTTCATCGGGCCATTCGTTGCCAGGGTCAATTCCCTCGTCATACCAAATTCGAAAGCCGAGTTGGTGGAGCCGTTCGATTTCGGGATACACAAGCGCGCTGTCCTTATGGCTGTAACTGACAAATAGATAGGGATCTTTGCCTCCGTATGCTTCGAACGGCGGTTCTGCAGCGTTTGTTGGTGATGTCATGAGCTTGTGAACAGTGACCATGGTTTTGGAGGCAATACGCGCGACTCTCAATACATTGCAGGCACTCTGGATTTGGTCGAGAACAAGAGCGGCGATCTCTGAACCGGAGGGAGAGTGGTCTAAATCAGTCGGCCTTTTTCCGCACGACTTTCATCGGCGGGGTGGCGGATTCGAGGATGGCCAGGATGTTGGCGACGGCTTGGCGGTCGTATTCTTTGATGGAGTCGTCGAGTTCATCCCACGGGCGGATGTTTTCGTTGATGCGTTCCTTTTTGTTGGAGGGGATGCCGTAGCGCCAGCCGGAGAGGAGGCGCTCGGCGTTCCAGCGGGCGTGTTCCATTTCGGCCAGGAGTTCGATTTCAGCGGGCGTAAATACCCTGACGGCTTCGCGGGGGTCGGACACCCCGGCGATCTCGCATCCGATGGCGCGGAGTTTGATGGCGGCGTGGTCGGCCTGCTGGCGGTTGGATTCCCGGAGATCCTCCTGCAACCGGCTCCAGTCGTTGAGCGCAGGATCTCGTCCCGGCTTTCGGTTGGAATCGGCCAGGCGGCGGCGGACGAAGTCCTCGTGCGCAGCCCGTGCATACGCCTCGTTGTGTTCGAGCCGGAATGCCTGCTCGCAACATCCGTCCTCGATCATGCCGAAGGTCTGGATTCGCGGACCGGCATTCGCAGGAATCGCGCCACTCGGGGGCGATTCCAGGATCCCGGCCAGCGACTCACGGGTCTTGATGCGGACGAGCAGGTTGCAGTGTGCGTGGCGGAGAAGCACCTCCTGAAACCGCAGTCCGACCTCGACCGCGCAGGTATTGTCGTCCACACAGATGAATAGATGCACGAGGGTATCCGGCTCGGCGGCCCAGCCCTCGATGAGGTTGCGCGCGGAAAGTGACTCGGCGTCGGCCTGGTGGAAGGTCAGGTTGGCAATCACCCCGGATTTGGCGTTTTCCAGCGCCGGGTAACGGAACAGAAAATCCTCCCGCTGGCGCGCGGCATTGCGGTCGATGATGGAAATACGGACCGGCTTGCGGTTGGCAAAATGCCCCATCTTTGCAGCCCGCAGCGCGAGGCTGCGCCCCATGCGTCCGGAACCAATGATCACCAGATGCACCGAACGTGGGTCATTCTCCGTGATCCCCGCTCCATCGAGCGGCAGCCCGGCCAGCACCCGCCGCGCCTCGTTGTCGAACACGTCGAAAAAATGCAGGGCGCAATTCGCTCCCCGGTCGTTTTCGGCATGGCGTTGCAGTCGCTCGCGCAGGTGGATGTTCGAGAGGTGGACAAAACAATCCACGTGGCCTGATGGATCGGCCGCGCAGGCATCCCGGACTTTCGTGGCGATCCGCACGTTCGTCTCGTCCCCTGGGGTAATGACGATGACTTCTCTGGCTCTGGCCACCCGCGCCTGCGCCAGCACCTCCGGTTTCGTCGCGTCGTTCATGATCACACACACGCCGAGCGCCGCACAGTCGTCGGCAAAATCAGGATGCGGGTCAATGACCGCAATGCGCGTTTTCGAATTGTACCGCTTGAGATGCCGGACGACCTCCATTCCCTTTTGCCCGAGCCCGCAGACCACATGATGTCCGCTCCATCGGGTGAGTCGAAACAACCGGAATTCGTGAGCCATGCGCTTCCACAGCACCATCCACGTCGTGGCAACGAGGGTGAACGCGCCGAACCACCGCCCCGCCTCGATCCAGCCATTCGTCCCCCCCTCGAAATGCGGCGTATGCAGGATCAACATCTGCATCGAGTGGTAAAGCGCCCCGATCCCGCAGAATACCGGATTGATCTCGTGCGCAGCATGCGCGTGGTCGTATTGCCAGAGCCCGATGCTCCCGCAGACCAGCGTCAATGCGCCCGTCGTCACAACCAGCCACCACTGTCGCCGCGACGCCCCCGGATGATGAAATGTGTTTCCGCTCATAATGGAAAAACCGCAGATGGGTTATGGCTACTGGAGTTTGGTGACATGTCGGTGTGTTGCGTATCTAACGAAGGGTGCTGGTGTGTTTCTACGGCTTCTTCCGCAGCGCCTGCCGCCGGGCTTGGGCGAGTTGAAACTCTGTCCAGTTGGTCTGGCTGGTGTCGAGGGCGAGGGTGTAGCATTGGACGGCGCGCGGGGTGTCTTTCTCGCGTTCCGAGCGCAGGCCGAGGGCGACGGCAAGCGTGATCGTTTCCGGACGGCGTCCTGCGACGAATCGCAGGAGTTCGTCGGCGTCACGCTGGCCGCCTAGGCACTCGGCAATGGATGCATACCAGGGATTGCGGATGGAAGAGCGGAAGGTTTCGAGGGCAGCACGCTCGCCAGCAAGGTTGCCGGTCATGCCTAACAACTGGCAGCGCAACAAGCCCATGCCGAGGGAGTTGGCACTCTCGCGGCGGGGCGTCTTGAAATAGTTGTCCACTGCGGCCGATGCCTGTGCCCAATCGCCGGAGGCCAGGGCGTCGAAAGTCTTCTTGAGGTATTCGAATTTGGGCTGGGATTTGAATTCCTTTGCCTCCGCAGGCGACACGATGGGCGGACGTTGGCCGCCCTCGAACCAGAGGCTTGCAGCGAGCAGGTTGCGCAACACCTGGTCTTCAGGATCCACAGACTGGAAGCCGCGCCTTAATAGATCGACGGCTTCGTTTTTTTTGCCATCACGTGCGGCCAGCGTCCCGGCAGCCCAGAGGAGAAGGGAATGCTCGATGGGCGATTCCGCTTCATCGAGCGCTTGGTCGAACGGCAAATCCCCCTCCAGCAGGCGCACGATCTGAACGTAGGGTTCGAAGGGTGAGTGCCACTCGGCGGCGATGAAGCGTTCCCGTCCCGGACGCTGGTTCTTGGGGACATTTCTCCGCCAGGCGTCCCAATACCGCAGCAGGGCCGGAAACGGTTCGGACGGAGACATGGCCACAGCGTTCTCCAGTGCGCTTCGCCCCTCCGGTGTGAAACCTTGCCGATCCATGCAGAATACGGCGGCCCGCAGGGCGGCATCCGGGTTGGCAAGCACTCCGGCGACGCTTGCGAGTTTCCGTGCCTGCTGCCACTTTCCCTCATCGGCCGCCTTTTGTGCGGCGCTGATTTCGGGTTCGAAGGCGGCCATGAGCAGGCCGTTCCACGCGGGCTTTCCGGCCCGCACCGTTTCGAGGAAGTTCCGGGCAACCGCCATGGGCAGCGACCAACCCATCCCCGGCTCGGTGCGTCCGCTTTGTGAAAACAGGGCGGAAACGATCCCGATTGCATTGCCATCGAGATCGAGCAGCGGGCCGCCGCTGTTGCCAGGATGGATGTCGGCGTCGGTGGAAAAGGCGTCGAACGACAAGCGCGTCACCGTGCCGCGCGATGCGCGGACCAGCGCGCGGGTGTCGGAGATGGAGGCGCGCCCGTGCGAGTAGCCCAGCGCCAGCACTCCGGCCCCACGTTCCGGCAGGGGAGCCGCCCGCAGCGGAATCGGCGTGGCGCCTTCCGGCACGACATTGATTTTCAGCACCGCCACATCGTCATTCAGGGTCGAGTTGAGGAGCTCCGCCGGATCGGCGGGCAACGGCATCACGCCTGCCACGCGAACTTGTCGTTCAGTTCCCGCGCTCGCATAAGCCGTGTCCAGGCGGTAAACATCCTCGATACTGGGGATGTCCGTTCCGCTCGATGTGCTTTTGGGGCGGAATGCCGGGTCGCCGTCGAACCACAGCCAATAATTCACACCAAGACGGAAGGGGGTGCCCTTGCCGCGTAATTCTGCGATCCTCGCGTCGAGTTCGCCAGCCACGGATGCCCACGGGAAAAGGACGTGCCGGTTGGTGAGCAGGTAGCCGTCGGATGACACCAGAAACGCGCTGCCGCTGGTAAGTGCCGCGCTTTTGTCCGTGGTGAAGGTTTTGCGAACCCCGTCCACCTCGATCCAGCATTCGGCCAAAACAAAGGCGACCGAGCGGCTGTAGCGGGCGAGCACGGCCCGTGCGCGCTGCTCGGGATCCTCCGCCCGCAAGCCCGCGACCTCGTCGGTTAGATGCCGCTGCTGGCGTTGGTGCAAGGTATAACTCAGCACGCCGACCGCCAGCGCCGCTGCCGCAACACCGAGTCCGATGCGCCGCGCCAGGCGGCTGTGCCGCCACGGGTCGCGCTCC
>Ga0247841_10012500_pt1 | contig 11057 bp, 5 predicted proteins | sample LaCruzMarch2015__2_FD_192410 | JGI IMG/M metagenome (GOLD analysis project Ga0247841, IMG submission 192410) | Freshwater microbial communities from meromictic Lake La Cruz, Castile-La Mancha, Spain - LaCruzMarch2015_18m | ecosystem: Environmental > Aquatic > Freshwater > Lake | place: Spain...
TTCCTCAACAACTAAATCTTCATGTGCGGTAGGGGCGGAGAGATCCGCCGCCAGAAAACGTCGCTCTAGGAGCCTCCCAAACAAACCGGGGTCTAAGCGGGGTCTTTTGCCGACTTCCCAAAGAAAACAGGGAAGCCGGATTGTCCCAGCTTCCCTGTAATATCAGGCTGTTATGTGGCGGGAGCGACGAGACTCGAACTCGCGACCTCCGGCGTGACAGGCGGAAGGTGCGGCTAATGATATCAATGCGTTACGTGACATCACGGCCGAATGCGGTCTCATCGTGACCCGATAAATCAAGGTATTTTGTGCCAAAGGGGCCCGCTGGGGGCCCTGGGATTTTGACTGATTTGGTGGGGCTGACAACCTCAGTCTCCCGGCTGAAATAGGACGCCGGCCCGCTCATAATTTGCCGAAGCTCGGCCTTGACGATACATTCCAGCGAGTTTTTGGGCTCGCCCATCCGGTAGCCATTTCCGCTGACATTGAAAGCCGCCAACCACGCTCGGTTGCTCATGAGCGTCTTGGCGTACAACCTCCTTCACATGCTCAGGCAATTCTACCTCCTCGACGACAGAGTGAAAAGGTTAATTGAGTGGTTCATCAATCGTCAGATCAAGGTCGGGGCGAAAGTCGGATATCATGACCGCAGGTGGCATGTTCATGTGGCGTCGACATTCCCCTTGGCTTGACATTACCGCGCTGTGTTCGGTTGACGAGCACGGACGCGAAAACTGGTTGACGGAGTCGCCTGGGGGTTGGTAAGCTCAGAAACAGGATAAAATTGGTGTTTTCATAAACGTGACTACGGTTTTACGATTCTCATGTAGGTGCTGTGCATGCCCTTGTAGTTCCGGCACAGGTGTCTCAAGCCGAACCCTGGGCCAACGCGGCAATAGTACGTTTTTCCGTACCTTCTGAAAACCGTCTGAGGTGCGAGTCATTTTCGTCAAGACCCGATGCGTCCTTTGTTTGTTGACAATTTTCGGGTGGTCATGTCATTTTCGGGTCTGAATTCCTACTAATTGAAGTGTTGTCTGGTCGTTCGGACTTAGAGTCGCTACGCCGGAAGAGGGCTATTTCCAGCAACTTCTTATACACACGGGACGCGGTTCCATGAAAAAAATATGCGCCTTGATCGCTCTCTTGCTGATGGTGATGGTTCTTCTTCCCTCGGTTGGGCTTCCCGCCGGGTCTGTTCAAGGTGAGAAGGAAGGAATCGCCATCTTCAAAGAAGCTGATGAACTAAGGATGAAAGCCCGTTCCAAAGAGGACAAGGAAAGGGCGTTGGCGAAGTATGAACAGGCTCTGGAAATTTTCCGCAGAGCCGGATCCAAGTGGCAGGGACCTACTCTGAACAATATTGCCTTGGTTTATAGAGACACGAGTCAGTACCAGCAAGCTCTGGAGTATTTTGAGAAGGCACTGGAACTGCAGGGGAAAGTGGGCAATGCTAAGGAGGAGGCAACAACCCTGGCGAACATTGGGGGTGTCTATACCAAGTTAGGCCAATATCAAAAGGCGTTGGAATACCAAGAGAAGGCCCTGGAACTGCACCGCAAAATTTCCAATCCGCAAGGTGAAGCATGGGCGCTCTACGGTATCGGCTACACCTACCAGGTGATGGGACAGTACCAAAAGTCCCTGGAATATTATGAGAACGCCCTGGCAATTAGTAGAAAACTCCAAAACACTCGAGACGAGGGTAGCGTATTGACCTCCATCGGCTACGTTTACGGATGGATAGGTGAATACCAAAAGGCGCTGGATGATTTCCAAAAGGGCTTGGAAATTCATAAAAAGACAGCCAATGTCCAGGGTGAGGGATACGCTATGGGAGGTATTGGCACGCTTTACCATCAGTTAGGACAATATCAGAAGGCACTGGATTACCGTGAGAGGGCCTTGGCCATACAGAAGAGACTTGGTAACGAGGGGGAGGAAGGGATCGAGTTAAACAACATAGCCACGAGTTACTCATCCTTGGGGCAGTATCAGAAGGCCCTGGAAAATTATGAGAAGGCCCTCGAGATCTACAGGAAAGTCGGAGCCGTGAAGGAAGAGGGGACAACTTTAAGCAACGTGGGGAGAATCTATTTTTGTCTGGGCCAGTACCAAAAGGCTCTGGAATACTGTAACAAGGCGCTGGCAATTCAAAAGGGAATCGGCGCTAGTCAAGGGGAAATCTGGAGCTCCGGTTTACTGGGGAATATTTGCCATGCCTCGGGTCAGCGCCACAAAGCCCTGGAAAATTATGAGAGGGCTTGCGAGTTGGCTCGAACAATCGGCGATCAGAAAAGTGAATCAGCGAATTTTTCCAGTATCGGTCGGGTATGCTTCGGCTATGGAAAATATGACGATGCGCTTAAGAATTACCAAAGGGCGCTTGAACTTCAAAATAGGATCGGCACACCCACTAAGTCCATTAGGGCGTTGATAGCATGGACATACATGGAAAAAAACGAATTGGATAAAGCGGAAGAGACTTTGAACGAAATGACTGCAGCAGTCCCAGTGGACAAAGTAGAGGGCTTTGCTGAGGAAATGAGTTTGAACTGGGCTTTCGGTAAGCTCCGCCTGATGAAAGGCGAATTCGAAGACGCTAAGATCAAATATAATAAACTCCTCGATCTGGCAGGGAAGAGCGGTGATATAAACGCCTCATTCACTGCTTACACCGGACTCGGAAAGGTTTACGAGGGATTGGAGGACTACGAGAAGGCGGAAGAATACTACGAGAAAGGAATGAAGCTCACCGAAGAGATCAGATCAGGTCTTCTACCCTCAGAAAGGAAAGATTTCTTTGAGGTCAGGGTCAACGGTTTCGACCGTTCGGAGCCTGCCAAAGGTTTGACACGCGTGAGAATGAAACTGAATCAGGCGGCGGGGAGTATCGATTCCAGTGAGGTGACCAGGGCAAGAGCATTCTCGGACAACATTTCTCTGAGATCGGAAACGGGATACTCCGGTGTACCGAAAGAGATACTCCAAAAAGAGGATGAACTCGTTACGAAAGTTGCTGCCTTCAAAAAAGAGTTGCAGAAGACCGAAAAGGACAAATTTTCGGAAAAACATGAAAATCTCACCAAACAGCTCCAGGGCGCTGAACAAGAGATGAAAGTCTTTGTGGGAATGCTGTGGGACAAGTACAAGGCGTACGCCTCCGTAAAGTACCCGAGACCTGTAACACTCAAGGAATCATCTCTCAGACCAGAAGAATGCGTAATAGTCTTTGATATCTCCGACGAGGGAGTCGGGGTCAAGCTGATCAAAGGCAAAGAAATTGGCGAGACGGCTTACAAAAAATGGAGACTGAGCGACCTGGAGAAAGACGTAAAAAGATTCCGGCAATCCTTTGAGCAAGCAAATCTCGAAAAGTTCGACGCTGCCCTAGCAGAAGCCTTATATAAGAATCTCCTTTTAAGGGTACTGGTGGATGTTCCCGAAGGCACACCGCTTGTTATCATCCCTGATGGGATATTAGCGGTTCTTCCCTTTGAAGCCCTTGTGGTCTCCGGTAAACCGACCTGGAAAGAAGAAGGCAACGGACCTTATCCGGAAGGTCTAACCTATCTTGGCACTGTGTATCCCATAAGCTATTACCAGTCCATTACCGCTATGACCTTGGCAAGGACCCTCAGATCAAAGGAGAAAACCGGCGCAAAGACCCTCGTTATTGCCGATCCGGTGTTCGAGCCCGATGACGCCCGATTCGAGAACGTTTCCGCGAAGGAAAAACAGAAGACCCTGACCTCTCTACCTGGAAAGCTCATGTCGATCAAGGATCAAACCGGTATCACATTTCCCAGACTCTCAAAGACCGCTGAGCTAGCGGAATCCCTCAAGAAACTGAATCCCGGAAAAACCGACACCCTGACCGGCATGCAGGCAAAGAAATCCGTCCTCTTCGATCAGACGCTCGCGGGTTACGCTTCCATTGTCTTCGCCACCCACGGGTACTTCGGCACGGATATTCCGGGAATTCGTGAGCCCATATTGACAATGACTCTTGTTGACCAGCCGAAAGATCAGGATGGTTTTCTCAGGATGACCGAAGTCATGGGCATGAAGCTCAACGCCGATGTTGTAGCTCTGACCGCGTGCCAGACAGGTCTGGGAAGCAACCTCTCCGGTGAGGGTGTCCTGAGCATGGGCAGGGCATTCCAATACGCCGGAGCAAAGTCAGTGTTGATGAGTTTGTGGTCGGTCTCCGAGGTTGGATCGGTGAAACTTGTGGAGAGCTTTTTCAAGAATCTCAAGGACGGCAAGAATAAGCTGGATGCTCTAAAACTTGCCAGAGAAGAGATTAGGAAGGATGGCTACGAACATCCCTTTTTCTGGGCCCCGTTTATCCTCGTGGGGGAGGTGAACTGATACGGACAACACCCCGACCTTATATGGTATCTAACGGTATTATCCACAGACCCGGTAAGACGGAGAAACGATGATATACGACAGCTGGGGAACCCCGGTCGCTGTCGTCGCGCCTGCTGCCGTAGGGAGATCGGAGGACTAATGAACAGGCTGGCCATTGTTGTTTTGTTGGTATGTTTCCCTATCACCTTCACTGTTGCGCAAAGCCGAATAGAGGTGGTGACGGACAAAATATTCACCTTGACCCTGGAGTCAAACCCCTCGACAGGTTACCAATGGGAGCTCTCTCAACCTTTAGATGAGACGAAAGTGAAGCTCGTCGATTCGTTCGACCGTGAGCCGCACACGGATCGTGCCGGAGCCGCGGGTGTCGAGCTCTGGCTTTTCAGAGCAGTGGGAAGTGGTGAAACGACGATCTCCATGAGGTATGTCCGTCCGTGGGAGAAAGATGCCGTCCCCGCGGAAACCGCATCTTTCTCCGTTATTATCAGATAGTGTAGTCACGTGGTGGCCTCTTCTTGTCCGGGAAGTGGCCCATAAAAGTCCGGCCATTGAGACATGCCTGACCTAAGGAGGCCATAAGATGTCGTCCAAGAGAATCTTCGGTATTTTGTTGTCACTTCTTGGAGCCTGCGCCATTTGGTGGACAAATCTCGATGTGGGCGCCCAATCCATAGAGGGCGCGCGGTTTGCCAAAGACCAGGGTGAAAATTCCAGCTTGGCGAGCAAAGGACCCCTTGGTGAAGGGAGCCTGGTTACTAATCGCAACCCACGTACCAACATCAAAGTTTTCCTGAGAACTGATAATTCCTCTGTGAAACCGGGCGATGAGCTACATTTCACGGCCGAAACCGACCGTGATTGTTACCTGACATTGTTGTATCCTTCTTCGGAATCCAACAAGGTGACAGTGCTTTGGCCAAATCAGGAATCAGGGTGGAACAACAGGGTAAGACGTGGGAAACCGATCCGAATTCCTGAACCTGGATCATCCATCCACCTTAAGGTGGACGGTCGATCGCCGTACGAGCGGATTGTCGCCGTGGCCGCAAGTGAACCTGACTGCTTTCTGGGCCGAAGGGATTATCTTGAAGAACCGGGTCGACCTATACGGACGTTGGCTCTTCGATCGAGTGAACTACTCGAGGAACTTCGCTACCGAGCCGAAAGGCTTGCAGACAACGTAGACTGGGGCACATCTCAACTTACGGTAGACGTGGTGGGCGCAAAAACCAGTCGAGAGCTATTTGTCTCCAACTTGTCCCCAAAGGGTGAAACTCTGTTGACCGTGAAGAGTCTCAACGCCCTCATAGCGAAGAAGGGATACAATTGGACAGCTGGTGCAACGTCCGTGTCGGAGGTGTCCGACCAGGAACTGAGGACCCTTTGCGGAGCCCGGGAGCTTCTCGATAAAGACGTGTTGCTACCTCATCTTATAACCAAAGACGAGCGGGTTGCGCTCGATGTCGCCCAAGCCACCCGCCCGACTAAATGGGATTGGAGAGATGTCAACGGTCAGGACTGGTCTACTCCGATAAGGGACCAGGTGCGGTGCGGTTCATGTGTGGCCATGTCCGTAGTCGCTGTGGTCGAAATGCAACACCAGATTTTTCAGAAAAAGGCGCACTCGGGAATTCAGTTTTCCCCGGGACAACTATTTTCTTGCGGCTGCGGAAGATGTTGTGACAAGGGCTGGAATATTTACAAGGCCCTAGACTTTGTAGAGTATGAAGGACTCCTGCTTGAATCCGATTACCCATGGCGTCCGATCGATCAAGATTGTGCGGCGGGGGGCTGTCCGGCTTCGACAAGTGGACAATCAGGATCGTCAAAAACCAAAATCTTAAAATGGCGGGCCACGAAAAACGCTGAGCAAGCCAAGACATGGCTCAGCAAATATGGTCCCTTGGCGACATCAATGTTGGTTTTCCCGGATTTTCTGAATTATAAACAGGGGGTGTACAACCCGACGACAACTGGTGAAAAAGGGGGCGGCCACGCCATCACGATAGTGGGATACGATGATGAGGGAAAGTTTTGGATCTGCGGGAATAGCTGGGGAACCGGCTGGGGCGAAAACGGCTGGTTCAAGATAGCCTACGACCAATGTGGAATAGGGTCCAGGGACGCATTTTACGGGGTTGAGTTTGCGACTTCCGCAAAGTGACAGTATTCGCTTACGGGTGTCATCTTGAACAGCCTTTTGCCATTTAAGTCTTAGGGGAATCGTTCCGCATTCAGTTCTGCTGGAGGAGGCCATGAAGACCACAGTCGCAATTATTGCCGCTCTTTGCTGTGTTCTCATTCTTCTGAGCAGCTCGGTCTGGGCGCAGTCCAGGGAAGAGAGGGTAAGGCTTTCTCACGACGGGGTGACACTTCTGAACGAGGGCCATGCGCTTGTGGATAAAGCTCGCTCCAAAGAGGACCTCCAAAGGGCTTTTCAGAAATTTGACCAAGCTCTGAGAATCTTCGAGAAAGCACGAAACGACTTGGGAATTGAGAAGACAATCGAGAGCTTGGGGATCCTGTATGATAAGACCGGTCGATCTGACATGGCTGCGAAATACTTCGAAAAGGCGCTGAAAATCTCCAAAGAGATCGGCGACGTCCAAGGCGAGGGCCACATCCTGCGTAACCTTGCAGCCACGTGCAACAATCTGGGGCAGCATAACGAGGCAACGGAACACAATGAGAAGGCGCTGGCAATCAGTAGGAAGCTCGGTAACGCGGAAGACGAGGCAACAGCTCTCACGAGCCTCGGCATAGGTTACCAGTCTTTGGGGCAATACAACAAGGCGAGCGACTGCGCAGAAAAGGCCCTTGCTATAATACGGAGGCTGAACAATCCGGAGCTGGAAGCTACGACGCTTAGGTCACTTGCGTGGGGGTACCGGGAGAGCGGCGAAAAAGAGAAAGCAGCTCAACTATACGGGAAGGTGTTGGCCGCGTACAGAGCCGCCGGTAATGCGAGCGAAGAAGGTGAGACCCTCCGCCAACTGGGAGTTGTCCTGCAAGGTTGGGGGCAGCATGACAAGGCGATGGAATGTTATCGGAAATCCTTGGATATAGCTCACGGACTAGGAAATTTAAGCGCCGAATCGACTGCGCTTACGGAACTGGGAATGGCGTATCGGGATATTGGTCAATATGACAAAGCCATTGAACACTTGCAGCGAGCTCTCAACTTTACCAAGCAGATAGGGAAGCGAGACAGGGAAGGAGAAGTCTTGATCGTCCTCGGGGGAGTGTACGCCCAGAAAGGAGATTATGCCGAGGCTCTGAAAATGTTGCAGCAAGGGCTTTCCGTCAGAGATATATCAAGTAGATACATGATGTGGGCCAAATTCCTGATTGGAAACAATTACCTAGACTTGGGCGATCTGGACAAAGCCAAGCCCTACGTCGACTTCGTTTCTAAGGAAACAGGATATTTCTCGTTACCGGCGCGATACCATTTCCTCAAGGGGGAATATGACAATGCCAGGATTAATTTCGAGAAGTTTGTGAAATTTGGTGAAAAAGAAAAAGATCCCACCAACCTATTCATTTCATGGACGGGCTTGGGACTGACATACGAGGCAATGCAAGATTATTCCAGGGCAACGGAATATTTCACCCAGGCTGTTGATCAAGCCGAGGAGCTGAGGTCCGGACTTTCCGCGGCTGAACGGGCCACTTTTTTCGACGTGAGGGTATGGGGATTCCCCCGGACCGAACCCTATGAAGGACTCGCTCGTGTCCTGATGAAGCTGAACAAACCGGTTGAAGCCCTCAAGCACTCGGAATTCACCAAGGCCAGGATTTTCGCCGAATCCATGTCCAGGAGGTCCGGCGAAACGTCCGTGAAGGTCCCCGAAGATGTCCTGAAGAAGGACCTGCAACTGAACGAGAGACTGGCGTCTCTCATCAAGAAAAGACAGGAGGGTTACGAAAAGGGCGCTCGCGAGGTCGTGGACGCGGTTGAACCCCAAATAAAAGAAGCCAAGGGCAAGCTTCAAACCCACATTGACATGCTCCGCAAGCAGTACCCCCTCTTTGCCGCGACCAAGTACCCGCAACCGATGGATGTGGAGCAGACTGCTGTGAAGCCTGAGGAATGGAGTCTTGCCTATCAGGTAACGGATACCGGAGTCTGTATATGGCTCCTCAAAGGGAAAAATCTGGTCAAGTCCCTTTTCAAAACCATTCCCAGGAAGGAACTCAATGAACTTGTCCGGTCATTCCGCAGGCCCCTGGATATGGAAGAGATCACGCCAAAGAATCTGCTTGCCTTCAAGGACGCTTTGCCAGCGGGAAGGAATCTCTTTACGCTTCTTGTAGGTGATTTCCTGGAATCCGTCCCGGAGGGACAACCTCTTATCATCCTTCCTGACGGTATTGTCGGACTACTTCCCTTTGAGATGCTGGTCATAAACGAGGGGACAGGATGGAACACGTCAGCTAAGCGACCCTACCCCGAAGGAGTGGTCTATTTCGGGGATAGGAACCCCATATCCTATTACCAGTCTTTGACGGCTCTTAAATTAGCCAGGACCCTGGGACAGGTAAAGAAAACCGGTCCTCGTACCCTGGTGATGGCCGACCCGGTGTTCGAATCCGATGATTCGCGTCTCCGGGAGATGGAAAAGAAGCGCAGAGCGGAACTCCTTGCTTCTGTTTCCGACAAGTTGATGTCCATCAAGAATGAAACCGGCCTAATCTTTAACAGGCTTCCCCTCACGGGAGACTTGGGTACAGCCCTCAAGAATCTCCAGCCTGACTCGACTGACCTTTATGTTGGAATGGACGCACGCAAGCCGCTGTTGTTCAAGGAAAAACTGGACAAGTATCGGTCTGTTGTCTTTGCCACCCACGGCTATGTGGGAGAGGGCTTGCCTGGGATTATGGAACCCGTGCTGGTCCTGACACTCGTCGACCAACCACAGGATAAGGACGGATTTCTGAGAATGTCCGAGGTAATGTCTTTGGACTTGGGTGCGGACGTTGTCGCTTTGACTGCTTGCCAGACCGGTTTGGGACGAGAGGTCAAGGGCGAAGGGACCATGGGAATGGGCCGGGCCTTCCAGTACGCTGGGGCCAGAAGTGTCTTGATGAGCCTATGGTCTGTGAGTGAGACCGCTTCCGTCAATCTGGTGGAAGGTTTCTTCAAGCACCTGAAGGAAGGTAGGAACAAACTGGAGGCGCTGAGACTTGCCAGAGAAGAAATACGGAAGGCAGGCTATGATCATCCGTTCTATTGGGCCCCGTTCCTACTGGTGGGAGAAGTGAACTGAGTTTCAATGTCCGTCAGGAGGCTTTCATGTTCAGGCAACTCGTGGTTGTCTCGGCAGTATTTGTTGCGATATGCGCTCTTTTGCCTCCAAGCGCCCTCACGGCTCAGTCCGGGGAGGATGCGGCACGGCTTTTTAAGGAAGCGGATGCCCTCCAAGAGAAAGCTCAATCTCATGAAGACCTTGAACAGGCGGAACAGAAATTCCTCCAGGCCATTGCCATTTGCCAAGAACTCGGGGACCGAAAGAACGCCGCGTTGGTCAGCAACAGCTTGGGATTGCTCTACGCCAATGTGGGTCAGTATGACAAGGCGGCGGGCTGTTTCGAGAAGTCTCTTGCGATATGCCGAGAGCTCAAAGATCGCAAGGGTGAAGCCTCAACCGTAGGGAACCTCGCGATGGTCTACTGGTATTGGGGTCAGTACGATAAAGCGGTGGATTATTATGAGAAGTGTCTCGCCATATTCAGAGAGCTCAAGGATCGCAAGAGCGAGTCAAACGCCATTTTGGGCCTAGGCATCGTCTTTGCGAATCGGGGTCAGTATGGCAAGGCGGTGGATTATTATGAGAAGTCTCTTGCCATATTCCGCGAGCTCAAAGATCGCAAACGCGAGTCAAACGCCCTCATGGGCCTGGGCAACGTCTACAAGGATTGGGGGCAGTATGATAAGGCATTGGAATATTTCGAGAAGTGTCTCGCCATATCCCGAGAGCTCAAAGATCGTAAGGGAGATGCTTATGCCCTGGGCAACATGGGCGGCGTCTTCTACGCTTGGGGCCAGTATGATAAGGCGGTGGAATATTACGAGAAGGATTTTGCCACATGCCGAGAGCTCAAAGATCGCAAAGGTGAAGGTGGAGCCCTGAACAACCTGGGTGGTGTATTCCACGCTTGGGGTCGGTATGACAAGGCGGTGGATTATTACGAGAAGGGTCTCCGGGTAACAAGAGAACTGAAGGATCGCCGGACGGAAGGGCAAACCCTGAACAACCTGGGTGTAGTTTATATGGCTTGGGGTCAATATGACAATGCTGTGGACTATTATGAGAAATCTCTTACCATAAAACGAGAGCTCAAGGATCGCAAGGGTGAGGGCGCTACCCTGAACAACCTGGGAATCGTCTTTAAGAATTGGGGTCAGTACGACAAGGCTGTGGACCATTATGAGAAATCTCTTACCATATGTCGAGAGCTCAAAGATCGCAACGGAGAAGGAGGAGTCCTGGTCAATCTGGGACGGGTTTTCCAGCACCGAGGGGATTATAAGAGAGCCCTTGAAAATTTTCATAAAGGACTCGCCATCTACACCGAGATCAAAGTTCCTACAAACGGGCCCAAGGCGCTTATTGCAGACACGTACATGGACACGGGCGCCTTTGCCAAGGCTGAACCGCTGCTGAAAGACGCGGGGT
>Ga0247841_10012504_pt1 | contig 11054 bp, 11 predicted proteins | sample LaCruzMarch2015__2_FD_192410 | JGI IMG/M metagenome (GOLD analysis project Ga0247841, IMG submission 192410) | Freshwater microbial communities from meromictic Lake La Cruz, Castile-La Mancha, Spain - LaCruzMarch2015_18m | ecosystem: Environmental > Aquatic > Freshwater > Lake | place: Spain...
TCCTGATTGAAAACTCATCATTATTACGTAATGCTCTACACCGTTTGGAAACAAAACAGCCCCCGCACTCTTGATGATCTGCATAGGTTTTATTCTGGCAGTTTTTATGGCGTTGATACAAAGCGCTTTGTTCCCATATATTTCATTATTTGCCTTCGCCCCTTTTATTGCTCTCGCCTGTATTTACACTCCATTTAGAATCGCCATATGGCTTGCTGTGCTGGCGGGTTTTTGCAACGACCTCGTCAGCTCCGATTTTCTCGGAATCCATGCAGTGAGCGCCGCGCTTGTTTGTACTCTCGTTCATCGTTTTCGTCTGGGAATTTTTAAAGATTTACCACTACAGCTTTGCTTTTATTCAGCACTAATTTCTGTTTTCACTATTATTTTCGAGCTAAGCATTCTTTTTCTTTTTGACAGAGGCATATCGATTGCAGGAAAATCCCTTTTTCTAGATTTTGTTGAAATGCCGCTCCTCAATGCAGGTTATGCATTTTTTTGGTTTGTCGGCCCCTTGTTGCTCTGGGAATGGGCTGTAAGTCAATGGAAGCGATGGAGAGCACATGCAAATGCAGCATCCTGATTCAATATCTCGACTCACACTAATCGGAATCGAAGCCGCTCTGCAAGCGGGAGATCTTCTCAAAAAGGGTTTTGGAACCCATTTTTCGATTGCGTCCAAATCTCAAAAACACGATCTCGTAACCGAGTACGACCATCTCTCCGAAAAAACAATCATCCAATTCATCCGTCAAAACATCCCGTCATCCAGTTTTTTAGCTGAAGAAAGCGGCCGTCATGGAGAAAAAGACTCCGAGATTCTTTGGATTATCGACCCGCTCGATGGAACAGTTAATTTTGCACATCAGATTCCCGTGTTTGCCATTAGCATCGCGGCTCAGAAAGAAGGGCAGATCGTCTCAGGGATCGTTTACCAGCCCATGACGCAAGAACTCTTTATCGCCGAAAAAGGCTCCGGCTCTTATCTGAATGGCCAACGTATCCATGTAACTCACACCAAATCTCTTGATGACGCATTTCTCGCAACCGGCTTTCCGTATAATCTAAAAAAAAACCCCATGAATTGCATCGAGTGCTTTAGCAATGTGCTGCGCCTCGGAATACCGATCCGAAGGCTTGGAGCCGCTGCTGTCGATTTTGCCTACATTGCTGCGGGACGATTCGATGGCTTTTTTGAAATCAGTCTATCTCCATGGGATTGCGCTGCCGGAATTCTCTTAGTTGAAGAAGCCGGAGGAAAAGTCTCGCATTGGAAAGAGAAAGTCTTTGATCTCTTCGCTGGAAAACCAATCCTGGCAACGAACGGATTGATCCACAAAACATTGGCCAAGGTGCTCAACCAACCATGAATCTGATCGACGGAAAAAAAATTGCATCTCAAATCTTAGACGAGCTGGCTAAAAAGATTGCCCGGTTTCCTCGAAAGATCGGTTTAGCTGTTCTCATGGTGGGCGACAATCCCGGCTCCCATGCATATGTACGTATGAAAAAAAAAGCCTGCGCCCAACTCGGAATCGATTCTTTGACAGAACAATTAGATGCCGATACTTCTCCCGAAACTGTGTTGCAAAAGATTGAGGTTTTAAATCATACCCCTGCCATCGACGGCATTTTGGTCCAACTTCCTCTGCCGGATCATTACAATCCCCAACAGATCACGCGCGCGATCGATCCAAATAAAGATGTCGACGGATTTCATCCGATGAATATCGGAAAACTGCTGCTGGGAGAAGATGGTGGTTTTATCCCCTGCACACCTCATGGCATCCAGCTGCTTTTAGAAAAATCGCAGATTGAAATTGCCGGCAAACACGTCGTCATTGTCGGGAGAAGCAATATCGTCGGCAAACCTCTTGCCGCCCTTCTCGTTCAAAAAAAACGAGGCTGCAATGCGACTGTCACCATCGTCCATAGCCAATCAGAGCATTTGTCAGATATCACTCGTACGGCAGATATCCTGATCGCCGCCATCGGCCAGCCCCACTTCATCACAAACAAACTAGTCAAGCCCGGCGCAGTTGTTATTGATGTGGGAATCAACCGCATGCAAGATGAGACCGGCAATGTCAAACTCGTTGGAGATGTCGATTTTTCGTCTGTCGCACCCATCGCCTCATGGATCACTCCGGTCCCCGGCGGTGTTGGACCAATGACGATTGCTTTATTAATGCAAAACACCTACGAAAGTGCGCTGCGGCGAGGATAAAATGGAGAACCCTATGAAAAACCACGAGCCGAAACACACGATCTTCTTTGATCTCGGCAACGTTTTAATCTTTTTCGATTTAGAAAAAATGTACAATCAACTCGCGGCTTGCATGAAAATCTCGCCGCAAATCCTTCGCGATGAACACTTTTTAAAGCCACAAATTCTTCAAAAATATGAAACAGGACTTTTTTCGAGCGAGGATCTATACCGCCTATTGCAATCAAAAAGTTCCCATCTCTTTTCCTTTCGCGACATGATGGTAGCGATGTCGGATATTTTTACTCCGAATATCGAACTTTGGCCGCTGGTTGAAAAACTCAAAAATCAGGGAAATCGACTCGTTTTAATCTCGAATACCAACGAATGCCATTTCAATTTTGCCTATTCCCATTATTCGGTCTTAAAACTGTTCGATCGGTTTATCCTTTCATACGAAGTGGGTGCCTGTAAACCGCATCCATTGATATTCGAAAAGGCTTTAAAAGAAGCGAGAGGAAAGACTTTTTATACTGACGATATCCCCGCCTTTGTGGATGCGGGACGCACAGCCGGTTTGGACGCAGAGCTTTTCACCGATGTTTCCTCTTTGCAAATCCATCTGCAAAAGCGTAAAATCCTTCATTGTTAACCCCTTCTAAATAGAGACTTTTTTTGTATGTCCAGCCAAACTTTGCTGATGAGCAGCGGTCTGCAACAGAAGATCGATCAGTCCAATCGCTTCCAGTTAATGCGGCAGCCACTTACTCATCCCTAAGAAGACTCATCAAACAGAATCTCTCCCAAAATCCATCATACACAAATAATAACCTGAAATCCCGTATTGCAGAAGATACAGGCAAAAAATATTCATTAAGTATAATTCACAAAATAGCCAATGAGCTGAAACAAGAAATTAAAATTTCCTAGTAGTCAGTTAAAAAAATATTATTTTTTTCTGTTTGACATCTCATATAAGATTTGTTAATCCCCACAAATGAACCCGGAGCTTATTAACCAGGGCAGTTAACATATGTCAATACGCGATATCGTTTTCAACTTGAGCAAGATTCAGGTTCAACCAGAGAAAGAATTCGAACAGCTCTTAGAAGTAACTGATAAATTATCCCAAATTGCAAAAACAATTTCTCATCATCGAGAACAACTGGATACTGATTGCAAAGAAAGACTAAAAGTCTTCCGAGATAAAATTTCTCTTGTTCCCGGAAATGAAGAAACGACATCTATCAAAGAAATTGCAGACAGGCTTTTCTCTACCATTTTTCAACTCTCGGCACGCTATAACGATCCCTTACCAAGAGGTCTTGATCAGCTTGCCAGCTCTTATTTGGCAGATGTACACCTCATTCCTTTAAGACCTTCAAAGGCTAATTTTGTTAACCATTCAGAAATGGATAGATGGGTACAGGCTCATCCGCAAAAAGAAGCTCAGTTAGCGGCCAGGGCAGTAGCCGAGGCCATCGAGCATATTTCCCAAGAAGAATTCGAGAATGAATTTAAAGCGCCTGTCAGATGGTTCAACCAGGAGCTCTCCTCAATGCCTGAAGGAGGAAAAAATTATTGGGCTCTTTCATGGACACAGAAAAGCAATCAATGGATGTTGGAATTAGCCTTTTCTCAGCTTGCGGCTCTCCCCAAGGAAGTCCTGGAAATCGACGACTTGATGAATTGCTTTCCGAGCGCTTTAACAAAGCATGAAAATAAATTACCCCAAGCAATCGTCATATTTGACGATGGGATTTACTCAGGCAACCAACTATGCGAAGTGATCAATGACCTTAAAGATCGATTTGCTGATGCAAAGGTTCCTCTTCCTCAAATATTTATCGTTTGTCCGTTCTCCCTCATTGCGGGGAGTGAGCGAGTCAGGAGCATTCCAAACGCCAAAATTAAAATTTGTCCAAACAGAGAGATTCCTAGCCTAAAATCAAAAATCCTCAGTAAACCCGGGGGAAGAGGTCTTTGGGAAACTCTTCTTAAAATGGGATTAAATAATCATCCTAGCCCTGATAGAATAGGATCCTTGTTTTATGACCACAAAGTACCCGACGCTATCTCCTTTCCTTTTTTCATTACAGAAGGTATTGTTTATGATTTAAAAGGAGATGTAGTTTGTTTCGAACAAAAATTTGCTTTAATACCAAATACAATTCCACCCTACAAAGGATAGTATGATAACTACAAAAAGCGCAGGAAGTCATTTGTTTTTAACCCAAAGCTCCAAGTGCTGCTTATTTAAAGAAGATCCTCTACACCATACTTCTTTCAAATTAGAATTTTCCCTAATTATCGAACCTTTTTCTCAAATTAAAAAACTTCGAGGGTATGGTAGCTTAACTACAAAGGAAAAAGAATATCGTTGCGATTTCGAAAAAAATTTAACTAACGGAAATATCGTTCATCTTGGTTGCTGGAAATATCCCGTATCGGATGCGACAAATTTAAATTTATCTCCCAACATTCCTTCTCTATCTAAAACAAACTCTCTTGCCAATCAAGTCCTTTGTGAAATCATCACAGCTCCAAATGGAGTCCATATACAAAGTTCATGTTTACAAAGCAGGGTTGTTCCGCTAACGAATGACAATTCTTAACTCGAGGGTTAATAAATTATCCTCAAAATTGTTTCTCTATAAGCATCAGGCAAGTTGGAATTCATAAGCAGCTTGTCCCCAAGAAATCGAGCTTCCTTATCATATCCTAAAAAATAAGCGCTTCGAGCTAATTCATAAGCGATTCCGAAATCGTAAACGCGATAATCGATTGCGGAATAAAACGGTGGAATGGAAATGCCCAAACCGAGTTTCCCCAAAAGGTAGGCTAAAATATAATTCCCGCTTTGATTGAAATAATATGCCAGTCGATATAGCGGTTCGGCTCTGTCGGAAATATTCAGATATGCCTTGCAATAACTATCAATGAACTGCTCCGGTTCTTTTTTTAGCTCTTGCTGGATACATCCCATCAGATACAAAGACCAAAAATTCTCTTCAGACATGTTGGATGGCATCGAGGCTCTCAATTCGTAATATTTTAACGCCTCCTCCAATTTCCCAGCCGAACGATAGCTCTGACCCAGATAAAAAACAGTACGGCTATTTGATGGATCATTTTTCAACTCATCTTCGAGCAATCGAGCATCTTTCAGATTTTTATCAGGATCGAAAGAACGGCGGCCTCCACTGTCTGACACTTCACAAACGATGCCATCTAAAATCGCACCGGTAACTTTGCTTTCATTCGTCATATATTCATGAACAACGCCCTGCCATACCCAACCGGGATGATTATTAATCATGAGAATGCGATGGTATGTCACTCCACACCCACGCAGCAAAATATAATAATAATCCAGATCTAATTGGGCGTTCATGAATGAATCGGCGATCTCAAACCGATCGTCCGCATCAATAAATATAATATAGTCGGCTCGATTTCTCGCTAAATTCAATGCTTCATTGCGATTATGGGCAAAATCGATCCAGAGACGCTCATGCAGCTCGCCCGGAATATTTATTAAAAACTCTTGAATCAGTTGCTGAGTTCCATCATTCGATCCGGTATCAACAATGACCCAATAGTCGATGATTTTTCGAAGCGGCTCTAAACACCTCAAGATGACAGCGCTCTCATTTCGAACAATCATATTCAGACAAACCGTCTTATGATTTATCATTATTAACCTCTACAAATTCAAAATTTCCTAACAAAGCATGTTCAAAATAGTTTTTCGATGTCCCTGAGGCAAGTTCTTATTTAAGAGAAGCTTATCGCCAACAGATCGGACTTCATCATAATATCCAAGACAAAAAGCGCTTCGAACTAATTCATACGCAGCACCATAGTCATAGACAGAAGATTCTATCGCAGCGTAGAAGGCAGGAATGGAAATGGCAGCTGCACGCTTCGCCAAGAGGTAGGCTAAAATATAGTTCGCGATTTGGTTGAAATAATTTGCGAGGCGATAAAGCGGCTCAGCCCTCGCAGGATTTTCCAGATGAGCATTACAAAGGCTGTTAATGAATCTCTCAGAATCCATTAACAGATCTTGTTGAATACATCCGGAGAGATATAAAGACCAAAAAATCTCTTCGGACTTGTTAGCGGGCATCAGAGCTCTCTGTTCATAGTATTTTAACGCCTCTTTCCGCTTCCCCGCCGATCGATAGCTTTGCCCCAAGTAAAAAACGGTGCGGGCATCCGATGGATTCTTAATCAACTCTTGTTCGAGCAGTTGAGCGTCTCTAAGATCTTTATCGGGATCGAATGAACGACGGCCGCTGCTAGCCGATACCCTGCATACAATACCCTCTAAAATCTTCCCTGTAACTTTGCTCCCATTCGAAAGACATTCATGAACAACTCCCTGCCAAACCCAACCGGGATGATTATTGATCATAAGTATGCGATGATAAATCACCCCACATCCGCACAGCAAAATATAATAATAATCCTGATCTAATTGGACGTTCATGAATGAATCAGCGATCTCAAACCCATCATCCGCATCGATAAATAAAATATAGTCAGCTTGATTTCTCGCTAAATTCAAAGCTTCATTGCGATTATGGGCGAAATTGACCCAGCTACGCTCATGAAGCTCGCCGGGAATATCGCGTGAAAAATCTTGAATCAATTGCTGGGTCCCATCGACAGATCCGGTATCAACGATGACCCAATAGTCGATGATGTTCCTGACCGACGCTAAACACCTCTTAATTACGACACTCTCATTTCTAACAATCATATTCAAACAAACAGTCTTGCCGTTTATCATTTTTAAAACCTTTTTTTTTAAAAACTGAAGTAAGATCTTTAGATAACAAATTACGAATTAAATTTAAACCAAGTCAATTCATGCTTGTTATGAAACAGATGCAGACAAGAGCTGCCTTCGATGCGCTCAAATTCTCTAATAATGGCCATATCCGCCTTACCCTGGAATTTGATCGTGCAGACAAAGTTGACTTTTGTATGAAAGGCCGAACATTTTTGAAGCCAACTCAACAATTTTTCAGGAAAACAGATGACATCGCAAAAAACCCAATCGATTCCATTTAATTCCTCAGGTTTCGTAGAAAAGGCATCTTTTTTAAGAAAAGATACATTCGAGAGCTGAGAAATCGTTGGATCAAGCGGCGCGCGATCAATTGCAACAACATTGGCGCCCAATTGCTGCAAAACCCAGGTCCAGCTACCGGGACAAGCGCCCAGATCAAGACATTTTTCCCCTTTTTTTGGCCAATGACCTATCCGAGTTAAAATTTCCCAAAGTTTTAAATAGGCTCTTCCTGGCGGAATGCTCGATTCCTGAAAATGAACTTCCCCATGGGCAAAGTGACTCGAGCATCGAGATGAAGCCAAAAGCGTATTCGAATCAAGGAGCGTCCATGACCCCAGAGAGGAAGCTGGCAATTGGGTGGGAAAGGAACTGGGTTTCGGCGAAAAGTATGGTAACTGCTCAGAGATTAGCTTACCGCGGCGGATCAACTGAAAGGGATAAAACGCCCAAAGATGATGAAGGGCGCGTAACTGTTTAGCAGCATCGGAAATAGAGAGAAACGAAATGCGTACCGGATCGTACCAGATATTTTGAGCCCAATGAACGTTTTGCGGAGCTCCGGGGACAATCAAAAGCCGCCCATATTGTTCGATAGGTCCTTGCAATTCCTCTTTGAGTTCTTCTTCAAGACCAATGGGTGCTAAATAGCCGGTCATGAAGGTCCGTGCTGCCGATAATGCTCGCCCAAAGACAGTCCTGCGGCTACTGAAACGTTCAAACTTTCCATCACTCCGCTTCCCGGAATTTGGATGTGCGAATCCGCCATCGATTGAAATGTTTTACTGATCCCATGACTCTCCGATCCAAGAGCGATGATCGTATGAGCGGGAAAAGAAAACCGATAAAGCGACGTCCCACGATGAGAAGATGTTGCGATAAAGGAAAACCCCTTTTTCTTGAGCAGATTTAAGAGCATTGCAGGCTTTTGCAAAGAAATCAGCCTCACAACCTCTGCCGCTCCTTTAGCAATACGGCACGCAGAAGGCGACAATGGAGGTATTTGACCTGCCTCGCCCAAAATGAATGGAACGCCAAAATGAGCGCAGGTACGCATGATCGAGCCGAGATTATGAGGATTTTGCACACCATCGAGATAAAGAAGAGCGACAGCAGATCCCATTTTATTAAAATAAGAGATAACACCCTCTTCAGTCTGTAAAGGAAGCTCTTTAGCCAATATACAAACTCCCTCATGATGAACTGAGTCGCAGACTTGATTTAATTCATCGGGAGGAATGAGGTGGTATGCTTTTTTTTGCTCCGCACACCATTTCAATAAACGAGAAAAAAATTTTACATTCACTGGGTCTATATAGACTCGAATGATATCCTGCGGCCTCTTCTCCCATAAGGCAAAACAAGCATGCAAACCATAATATTTGATCTCTTTGGCCGATTTATATTTCATTAATCAAAATCCCTATCATAAATCCCTAGAGATTATGAAAGATCAATCAATTTTCCAAAAGAACTGTCGCCTAATTTGATGATAAATCTTATGATGGTAAGTAAGAACACTATGTCAAAGAAAAAATCAAAGTTACAAGCCCCTCGGCACAAACCACCTCTGTCTCCTCAAAACGTATCGAATCTGAAGACCGGCACGATTAGTATCCATCCCGTCAAAGGGTTTGGATTTGTAAAAGTCGAAGGAATGGATAAAGATATTTTCATTCCCAAACATCACATACGCGACGCAGTCAATGGCGATACGGTAGAAGCGGAAGTGACGGACACCACAATCAAGGGGCCGGAGGGCCGCGTGGTGGCCATCTTGCAGCGGAGCCGAACGCATCTGGGCTGTACGATCATTGAACGCCAAGGCGATCGATATATCGCTTATGCCCCCTTGCTCGGCTCGCAAAAAGCAGTTTTTGTGCGCCCGGCTCCAAAAGCCAATCTCAAAAATGGGGATCGAATCATATGCCAGGTTCTGGATTGGAACAGTGAAGGAGCCGGAGTCGATGCCCGAATGACACGACGAATCGGTCATATTTCAGACCCTTCCTGCGATGTCACTGCCGCAATCGAAGAGTTTGAACTGCCTAATGGATTTACCAAAGAAGCGATCCTAGAAGCAAAAGCATTCAAAAAAAGAGTCGTCGCCACAGGGCGTACGGATCTCACCCAGCTTGAGTGTGTGACCATCGATCCCGATACGGCAAAAGACTTTGACGATGCCATTTCATTAACCAAGAATGAAAAGGGGCATTATCTATTAGGGGTCCATATCGCGGACGTCCCCGCATATGTCAAGAGAGGATCTCATCTTGACCAGAGCGCATATTTACATTGCAATTCCACCTACTTTCCCGGCTATTGCCTGCCGATGCTTCCCCCTGAGCTCTCTAATGAATTGTGCAGCCTGAAACCGAACGTTAAGCGTCTCACGATTTCAGTCATGGCCGAATTCGATACAAACGGCAATCTGATTGACTACCAAATCATCCGAAGCTGCATCAAAAGCCGGAAGCGTTTGACCTATAAAGAAGCCCTCGCCATCCTGCAGGATCAGAAAAAAAACAAGCTCTTACCGCTCCTCGATCGAATGGTCGAATTGTGCAATCTGTTGAAACAAAAACGCTTTGAGCGAGGAAGCATCGATTTTGCTTTAGCTGAAGGCGTCGTCATCGTCAACAATGAAGGAGAGCCGCAGCGGATCGAACACGTCGAATATGACATTACTCATCAGATGATCGAAGAGTTTATGCTCAAAGCCAATGAGATCGTCGCTATCCATCTCAATAAAATGGGAAAAGAGCTAATCTATCGCATTCACGATGAACCCTCTCCTGAGACTTTTGAAGACTTTTATAACTACGCCCGAGCACTTGGCTTTACTTTGACGCAAAAGCCAACACATCACGACATCCAAAAACTCTTCGAACAAGCTAAAGATTCAGCACTATCATCCCAGCTCTCCGTTAGCTTCATCCGCAGCATGAAATTAGCCTTCTATTCTCCTGATAATATCGGCCATTATGGATTAGCTCTGGAGCATTATTGCCATTTTACAAGCCCGATTCGCCGTTATACCGACCTGATCATCCAACGGCTTCTCTTTCATGAAGAAGATCCTAAAGCGAATCTGTCCGAAATTGCCGAAGTCTGTTCACAAAAAGAGAGAGTCTCTTGCCGCGCCGAAAGTTCTGTCGTTCTTTTAAAAAAGCTTCGTTTGGCCGCGATGCATTTTGAAAACGACACCAATAAAGAGTATTCAGCCGTTGTCACTCGCATAAAGCCTTTTGCACTCTTTTTTGAAGTTCCCCAGTTCGATCTTGAGGGATCGATTCATGTGTCGGAACTGGGCAATGACTATTTCGAATATGACGCGAAACGGCTCACATTCCGCGGCAGACGCACGGGAAAAACCTTCAGCTGCGGAGCCATTCTCTTTGTCTGCATCCGCGAAATCGATCTCGTCCGCCAGCAATCTCGCTGGGAAATTTTGCCGAAAATCACTAAAAAACGATGAACGCATCGCTTACCTTGACCCACCCCAAAGGGATGGGACTCAAGGCAAGGATGCGTTCAACTCATTGCCAAATAATAGCTAGAGTCGCGATATTGATCTCATGATGAAAAAATATTTTTTCACAGGTCTTGTCACCCTTCTTCCTTTAGCTGTAACGGTGATGGCTGTGATGTTCGTCGTGAACCTATTGACGAAACCATTTATGGGAATCGTCACGCATCCGCTAAGCTCCTTGCTGATTGGATCGGAAGATCTGATCCGGACAATTAGCCAAATATTGATTCTCATCA
>Ga0247841_10012506_pt1 | contig 11051 bp, 9 predicted proteins | sample LaCruzMarch2015__2_FD_192410 | JGI IMG/M metagenome (GOLD analysis project Ga0247841, IMG submission 192410) | Freshwater microbial communities from meromictic Lake La Cruz, Castile-La Mancha, Spain - LaCruzMarch2015_18m | ecosystem: Environmental > Aquatic > Freshwater > Lake | place: Spain...
CTAAATTGAAAATGGGTCTTCCACTCTTATCCACACCACCTTCCATTTTTTCAATTCTATCAAAAGCGCTCAAGTTTTCTACAGTTAATTGTGGTAATCTATTTCCTACAGGTCTAAATTCATTTATAACAGTATCTCCTGATTTTAAGGATCCTATTACTCCTGTAGATGAGGTTTGTGGAACTTGTGATGCTTCTGCTTCAGGAACAACAGCAGATGCTACTCCACTCATAACACGACCTACTTTGTTTGCTTTCTCACTCACTGGAGATTGAAGAAAAGATTTCACTCCTTTGAAGAAATTCACAACATTGGCCCACATTCCAGAGACAAACTTTATCACTTCATCAAATCCTTTCTTAACTTTATCAAACATATCCGTAATTTTCTTTTTCGTTTCATTCCATTTAACTACCATTTCGCCCCATTTTTCATACAACACTTTACCAACATATGCTATAGCTGAAGCCACAAGAGCCATGATGACGAACAATAATGTATTATCACTTTCACCCTCACCCTTTACTGGAGCTTTCCTCTTGAACTTAGGTAATTTCAATGTTATTCGTTTATAACCTGTTGAAACACCTTCTGTTAGAGTAGTCCACATTTCTTTCAAATACTTAGTGTGCTTCTTTTCTTCCTTAAGTATCTTCCAGTCTATAGAAAAGAAAGTTTTGATAGGAAACATAAACGCCTTAACACCTAATTCACCAATACCTTTAGCTGTATCCCATAAGAATTGAGCGCCTCCCTTGAATAATTCTACGAACTCACCAAATTCACCAATAATGGCATTGAACTGGCTTGATAGCCAACTAGAAGTTCTTTGGAATGCTGATGTGAAGGCACCTACAATCTTCAAATTAGATAATTTTATCCAAGTGTTCAATAATGGTCTGAAAAAAACACTCTTATATAGGGCTGAAAGAACTTTATTCTTTCTCTTGTGTTCCCTCAATACCAAACTCAATTCTGGTGGTCTAAGTTTCTTCGTATCACCTTTAGCTTTAGATTTTTTCGTATCAGCTGTGGTAGGTACGGTTGTTGACTCTCCTATGGGTGCCGTCAATGATGCCAACATACTTTGGAGAATTTTATTAGTACCATCCATGGTTTTCTTCAAATTCTGTATTTCATATATGCTAGTTGCCATATAACATTCCTTCTAAAAGAGTAGGTAATTGTTGTGGGTTGACATGGTATAATGATTGGCTTCTATTACTTTGAAGAAAATTAAAGGATGGTTTCTTAGGTTCAGTAATTATATTCACAGGACCAGGAATCTTTACCACTTCTGCTTTTCCTGTTTCTTCAAATAATGAAGATACGATATTATTTGTATCTACCGCTCCAATAATATCAGAACCAAATATTTGTTCTACAAAACCTCCTGTCGGTGATAAAAAATCAAATATTGTATCAAATATTCCCTTTGTTTTATTTTTGATACCATCTGAAAAACTACCGATGTCGGGTTTCTGAATATCTGGAATATCAATCATTGATAGATCACCTGATCCTAATTTTATTGACTCCATAGCTTTTTCAATCAAGGAAACACCATGTTCATCTTTGAACCCTTTGGTTTGTAAATATTTTTTTATAGACAACATATCTGAATTGCCTCCACAAGCTCTTACCCGTTGACCAGCACGAATGTTTAAATTATACATTTGACCATGATATAGATTAAATAATATACTTATACTATCACCTATACTCAACCCCATAGCCCACATCAATATAATATTATTATCATTGTTCCATTGAGCAGCTGCGTTTCCTGGAAACTTCTTTTTTGATAATGCTTTTTGGGCCTGCTCTATCCAATTCTTAAATGCTTCCCACTGGTATTCTTCATTTTTAGCCACATTATGTATGCTAGAATATCCTGCATCTTTAAACATTTCGGCTGTCATAGCAAAACCATAGTATACTCCACCCTTACCGGTAGAATTATCATAAGTAGAACTTGTATTTCCAGCTATGTATCTTGCTATTTTACTATCATATCCTCTGCTTGTTCGTGCCGCTTGTTGTGCATATGATAAGGATTTTGTTGGTGTTTTATCCCATTTTTGGTAAAGAGCCTGAGGGGTGCTTTCATAATTCAATTCAATATTACCACCAATAGAATTTATTTTAGTTGTTATAGATTTTTTAATCCAATTAGTAAGATCAACATATTTTTTATCAAGTATATCCTTGTATCTCACCATATGGTCAGCAAATTCCATATAGGCATATTTATTACCTTCCATAAACCACTGCATAGCTAATACGGATAATACTCCCGCTAAAGGACCTAATCTGGACGCCAGAATCGCAACAGAAGCATCTATACCAGCTCTAAATCCCGCATAAGCTTGTTTTGTTGATGGACTTAGATCCTTGGCATTATCATCTCCATCAATTTCAGACATATAACTATTATAGGAAAATACGGCTCCTGCAGCCATTACTCCTGTAGCCGTAGCTCCACCTATAGCCTTCATTGTTGCAGCAGCTGTAGAAGCCGCTGTTCTTATATTTTGAAGTGCTACTCCAGCCACAGCTGCCGCCCTTCTAAGAACCAACTTGCCTTTATCTACTACAAATGTAAATCCTTTTTTGACTGCCTCTATAATTCTTGTAGAATTGTCAATTACCCATTTATCTACTGCCTTATATGTGTTTGAAATCCAATCCGATACTCTTGTTACTCTTTCAGTTGCTTCGTTCCATTTCCAAATAGTTTTTGTTTTAATTTTATTAGCATCGTCTATTATGGATTTAGCTTTAGCCAAAGCATCACCAATAACAAATCGTGCTGTCATAGCATAATTTTGTATTTTATGTTCTAATTTAGGGTGACTGGACCAAAAGTTCTTAACTTTTAATGCCACTTCATCAGAAACAACACCTTTTATGGCCCTATACACTTTTTGAGACTCTGTAAGTGATTCTCCAGACTTTGTAGCTCTATGAGTTACTATTCCCTTTTGTCTCGCATACTTTGCATATAAAGATCCTTTTACATCCTTTTTGCCTTTGATGCCTTTTCCAACTTTAGCAAGAAGTTCATCTCTAACACCCTTCGTGAAATCTTTTGCATTACCCCAATATAACCCCGCTGAAAGTTTAGTATCAGACCATTTACGTTGTGTTATTCCTTTTGTTCCTTCCCATAGATCACTACCATATTTCTTAGCCCCTTGAGCATATATTTTTATTCCTATTGGTATATCTCTTCCCATGTTTTTGAGACCCATCCACAAATCTTTACCATGAGATATAACTTTTGTAAATTGTCTTTTAAGCCCATCAGAACCAACACCAGTATACTTAATAGGATATAATTTGGCTAACATTCTAGCCCCAAGAACCATAGCCAATCCACCTGGACCCAACAAATAAGCAGCCATACCCAATAGAGCCAGTTGGCCTAATTGACCAAGAAGTCCTAAACCTGGTATACCTGCAATACCCAGTAATTTGAGAAGATTAGATAACCAAGATGATTCCTCTGATTTCTTTTTCCTAGGTGTCTTAGTTTCGCCTTCTCCTTCTTTTTTCTTTGACATAGCATTGATGATACGCTTATACCATTTAGTCTGTTTCTTACCTTCCGTCAATCCTTTTGTTTTTGTTGAAAACATAAAGGCTATAACAGGTTGCAGAGTAAACTTGTATATAATATCGCCAACGCCTTTAACAGTATCCCATAAAAACTGGAGTCCGTTCTTGAACATATCCACAAATACTGAAAATTCACCCATGAACTCATTGAACTTGCCAGCTATATAGCCACTAAATTGACTATAAGCATTTTTAAATGCCCCTACTATTTTCAAATTTGCCAAAGCCCAATAGGAATTGATAAACGGTCTTATCAGTTTTGACTGATAAAGTTTTCGTTGTAACTTCATAGAATCTGTTTCAAGTTTAATAGCTCTTGTATAATCAGGAGAACCCTTTATTGTAGATGTTCCAGTGAACTTCCTCTCTGCAACCATTGTTTTTTCTGCTAACGTCTTTGGAACTGTCTCTACAGGTGCAGACTTTATACCACCCACCAACGCAGACAACTTGGACAACAAGGCATTGTTCTTATCAACAATACCCGTTATGTCCCGAATCTCTCTTGCTTCTGCGGATGCGCTTGGTGCAGCCATATTACATCTGATTCCTCATCTGATTCCTCATCTGACCTGATTTATATAGACTTTCGGATCTATTCTTCAAGTCTTTTAACACCAGATTCAAAAATGCTTCCCGTTCAAAATCTGGTAATAGGTTACTTTCTTCTACACTTATATGGGCTTGTGAAGCCAAATAGTATTGTTCCTCCGTTATAACGGCGAGGGAAGCACCGTTAGTTATAAGGGAGATTAGAAGAAAAAACTTTCTAGGGGTATCTCTCTGTCTATAGTGTTCTTACAATGTGGACACATTATTTTCAGAGTGAAATCTATTCCAAAGTCATGTGCTGAGAACCATTCGGTAATCTTCATCATTTCATCTGGAACAATGTTATTCAACAGATATATCTTATCTTCTATGGACAGACCCTCATCCTCACCTTCTGGAGTTATGACGGACTTGATACACATAGCATTGATATAGTCCATCAATGTGATTTGTTTCTCTACATCACTTAGTCCTTCAAGACTTGACATACTATTTCTAGCGTTCTTTTCAATACCAACAGTGACCAACTGTAGTCGGAGACTTAGATTATCATTGATCTTCACGACATTCCAGTTATCAAGTTCAGGTTTCTTCACTTCAATCCGGTCATCTTTGACCTGAATGACGGCCTTCTTCTTGGCTGTACCTGGTTTGGTTACAACTGGGGTCTCCTCTGGTTTCTTCAATGTGGTGACTTTGAGAACATTCAAGTCTATGTCCTGGACTGACTGTGAATGGCACTCATCACACAACATGTTGAAGCTATACTTGTTACCCTTGGTAGCCCTTCTTATCTCTAGCAACAGGAAGAACCTGTCCTGTAGATATATTTTGGTGATGTCAAAACCTTCACTGATAACACATTCGGTAATTAGGTCATCCAAAGCATCCTCAATCGCTGCGGATTCCTCCATGTTATCGTACATCATCAATTTTTTGATCTGCCCAGTGTTGATAGGACGAAACTTTACCGTCTCACCTGTTCCTGGAAGCACCGTTTCCATTGTGTAAATATTTAAGTATCTTTTAAAATCTGACATTTTACAACCTCCACTATTTTGTTATATATTTCTAATGACACCTTGTAGACCCCGTTTCAAGATGTTATCGAATGATCCTTCTGTTTCTTTTCTAACCGTATGGAACTGATATGAGAATGTTATATCAACCTGTGATATTTCACTGGATGAATAATCTAGATTTACAGCTCCAATTATCTTTGGCCATGCCCCATACAATTTATATTCACATATGGATACTCCACTTCCATTCAATAGATATACTGTCTGGTCAGCAAAGTAGGAATCATGGTTACCATAAGTGTTGAACTCAGGGTCATGGACTACCTTTTGCCATTCATAGAACTTGTTGAGTATTATACCCTCAGAATCTATATTGAATGTAACCGTCCAATCTTCAAATGTTTGTTTACCAACCATCTTTATATCTTGACCCATCCAGTGAGTAAGACTATCACTAATTGTAGAACTTGGAAGAGTGGTAGTTCTTACCAACATTGGTAATCCCTCTACTTCCTTATCTACACCTATTACATCAATGAAAGCAGATGCACCACTATACAAACCAGATACAACACCATTTCCAAGTATACCCTTTATGGTTGATGTCATAACATTACTCCAACCAGGGAACTTCAATACAACATAAAAACTATATTGGCGGCTTAGATTACTAAAACTAGCTCTATATGTATCAATGTCTAAATTTATTCTCATAAGAATCTCTCCGTCAATGATCCTGATAGTTGTTTCACAAGAGACTTCAACGAACCAATCTTTACATTCTCTATAGTATAATACCAGAAGGAGAATGTAACATCAATGGTAGAAACCTCTTCGGAACTATAGTCAAATTGACTTCCTTGAATAGACTTAGGCCAAGCATTGAATAGTTTATAACATATCTGTGCTTCTCCAGTACCATCAAGTAAGAATACTTGTTGATCTTGCATATAATTCTCTTCCATATACTTGAACTGCTTATCATTTTTCTGTGATAAATCTACTGAATGGGCAAGATTCTGCCAGTTATATAAAGATTGTAGTAATACTCCTTCTTTATCAACATTGAAGGTCACTGTCCAGTCTGTATATCTAACGATTCCAGGAATTTTCACTTCAAAATGCTGTGCTGGAATCAATATTTCATCAACCATAGAATCCGGAAGAGCGGTGGCCTTCACAAGATAAGGTATCATAGTTCTTGGTTCTCCAGCACCAAGTCCAAATGGAGAGCCGAAGGATTGAATGAACCCTGTGAAGGCTTCCCAAGCATTAGGACTAAGTGCTGGTGTAGGCAAAACAAGATTTATATAAAACAAATATTGTTTGGAGAAGCCCTTCACCTGTGATAGATAAGACTGTATATCAAATTGAAACTTCATTTGTCCTCCAAAGAAAAACAGGTCTAAAGGTATCTGGTTAGAGACCCTTTAGACCTGTCAAGAGATCCGTTGGAATATTTCATCCAAGTGGGTTATACTACTATTTATGTTACTTTGTATTTACGAAAAGGATTGATTCTTTCCGTAAGTTACGTTGTCTGTTACATGGTACAAGTAAGTGAAATTCACATCAAACTGTAGAACATCACTAGAACTATAATCAATAGAGGCTGATCCTACTGACTTTGGCCAAGCACCTACGAGTTTATACTTCGTGATTGGTGTTCCGTCCAATCCAAGAAGTTCAAGCTGCTGATCCATAAAGTATAAACTTGGTTCAGCATATGTGTTGGTTGTTGGATCGTGTATGACCCTAGCCCAACTATTGAAGATTCTCAAAATTTCAGCGTCCTTATCAACATTGAATGTGACCGTCCAATCAGAATATGTTGGCTTTCCAGCGAATTTGAAATCAAATCCTTGCCAGTTAGTTATAATTTCTTCTGATGTCGTTTCTGGTACCTGTGTTGATCTTACAAGATAGGTAGCCTTCTCCGTACTTCCTCCTATTCCACCTGGAAATAGTGGGCGGTAATAAAACAAATATTGTCTCGCTCCTCCCAAGAATGAAGCCCGGTAAGAGTCTATATCAAATCCCATTTTCAGTTCCTCCTGATAATATTATAATGTGTAATTTCCTATCAATTCGGTGAACGAAGCACCTGTTTTAGTTGCAACAAAGTTCAGGACGATATATTCAGAAGATCGTGTTGCCTTTAGATATATGTCTGCCCAAAGTTCATTCCTGTCTACTCTTTCCGCTGTGTTGTTTGTCTCATCACATACGATCATATAGTCATACAGACCTCTTCTCGCTCTGACATCACGAAGAAAAGGATCAATCATATTGACCAACAACAATCTTGTAAGATCATCATTTGGTTCAAACAGGAAGTATTTACTTGCCGTAGAGATAGCTTTTTCAAGTACCAAGAACAATCGTCTGACATTGATTCTGTTGAACGCTGATTCTTTATCCAACATTGTTTTCTGTCCCCACAAGGTCTTGCCCTGTCCAGAGAAGGACGTGATTGGATTGATTCCGTTCTTATAAAGAACATCTCGTTCTGCTTTAGTTGGATTCCATGCCAGTCTCCTAACATTAAGTAGAACACCTCTATTCAAACCTGCTGGAGCAAACCAAGGATCGGATACACTGTCAGTGTTAGCAAAGATACCAGCAACGAATCCTGAAGCAGGAATCCAACGGAACTTACCATTCCATTTATCATACACTTCAAGCCAGTTACCATAGATAGCTACATAACTTGCCGTAGAATCAGCACCAATATCACCAACACCAATTATACTAGATCGTCTATAATCACTCAAGTCTTGTGCTTCACTTCCACGGTTGTAAATAATCGTTTCTTTAGGACAATCCAAAATAGCCATACTATCTTTTCTTGTACCAACGATAGTTTCAACAAGATACTTCTTAACAGCTAATGGACTATTACTATCAATAAACACATTGACATCAATTTCTTCAGCATTTCCATAAAGATCAAGTGCCAACATCATTTGTGCTGCTGTAACAGGATCAGCTATCAGGGTAGGGTTGTAATCACAACCACCTGAGAATGACTGCCACACAGAAGTTGAAACGGAAATTGGCATATTCTTACAAGAACTATTCAGAGAAAATCTGATGTATTTTGATTCATTGTTTATAAGTGTTTCAGCGTATCTCTTTTTACCTTCATCATCAACAGCATCTTCATCCGTTGATACATTGAAATATTCTTTGATACCGTATGCTTTTCCAGCCTGATCTAGAACATATAGAACAACGAGAAAATCATGGTCAGTTTCTAATGGACTATCTATTTCTCTAACAGCTGAGTAAATACTCCATGTGTTCTCTGGAGAGGCTGCATCACGAATGTTATCATAAGTTTCCTTATCAATAACAGCTATTTTGATATTGTTACCCCAAGCACCTCTAGAAATGGCGATTGCTTTGAAAATGTCTGTGCCTTCTACTAATCCTACATCTTCACTGGCAAATTCATCAGGATCAAGACTTACCAAATTGTCAAGACAAAGTTCACTTTCAGTATAACCAGCAAATGTAGCAGAAGCACCACTTGTTGCCGTAGTTCCAGCAAAACTTGCTGAGACCGGCATTACTCTTGTACAATACAGAGCGGAACCATATCTAAGGAAACCAGTTGCTGAAAGAATATCCTCATAACATTCCTGTGTATTTGTAGGCATTCCAAATTTTTCGATAAGATCGTTGGTAGAAGTAACAAGAGTGGTTTTCATTTCAGGACCCTTATAAGCGTTCCTCAATAAGATTACCGCTACTGATGTTGCTACTGCTGGAATAGTAGTAGTTGCGTCAATTTCATTTACTGCGACCATTGGACTAAGGTAAAATCCCATTTGATAGTCCTCCTAATTTTGTTTGATATTATTTATATTCTTATTTATACCTATTTATGATGTTTTTTGGTTCAAATAAGTCAGATATTTTCAAGTCTCAATGACCTCAAACCTATCAAACACCAGACTTGCTGAACACTCCACCTGAGCCTCTCCTTCTCTTTGGCTCAAAGTAACAGACCCAAGACTCTGAATCCATGTGTTTTTCAGAACAAGTTGCATTACTGTTCCTTGGAAATTATCAGTAATTTTCAATGCACAATCAACTTGATAGTCGGTTGGAACAGCACTTGGAATACTATAATTATCCTGTATATATGTTAGCCAACCATATAACAATCTCCAATTCTTATACTCCGAATCAACAAGAAACTGTATCTCCCACATATCATAGGTAATACCACCAGAATGGAACAACATTTTATTACCTTGCCATTTTGATTCATTCTGTTCAAGAGCCACACCAGGTATAACTGTACCATATATGTTTAGAACAAGTTCCCGTGATGCTGCAAGTCCAGTTTGAGCTGGAAGAACTGGGATGGCAAGTTGATAATTTGTGCTCGTAGTTTTATTAAGATTAGTCACGCATTATATCTCCAATATCTTTCCAATACTTACAACGGAGACCTCCATCAGTCTCAACTTCACCACGCGGCTTTATATCACACACTTCTCTAACTTCGGGACTACTACAAACCAATCCTTTTGAACGATGACCTACATGATAACAACTACCACAACATTTTACATATTCAATATCTAACACTGTACGCCAGCGTGGTCCGGTCAAATTAACTTTATCATTAGCTTCTAATAAGTATTTTTTAAGATTTGTTATTATCATATCTCTCATATTGGTACATTATATGGGCGTCCTCATCGTATCCAAGTCCTTCCAACATTAATGATACAGCTGCCGGTGTATCTGCACCAGATGTGAATACTGTCTCCGTACCTCTTTCTTCCCAGGCCACATCATTCATAAAGAATCTAGTTAGAATCTTATCTACTATTCCCGAACTCATTATGGATACACCACCAGAACCCATGTTGAAACCTAAACCAGGTAGGCTTCCTGAAGCACTCGGTGGGATTTCCTCATAATCATCAAATGATCCACTTGATGATATACCTGTGGTTGTTGATATAATAAGTGGTCTCATTACATATGTCTGCATTGTGAAAGCTATAGTCCACTTGATTACTCTCCAATCTTCTTCCGCCATGTCCTCCGACAAGTCTGGTGTAGCATTATTTAGTATAACTTTGATATCCATAGTAGCTTCAAGCTCTGGAAATACCACACGGATAAAGTTATGTGGAGCAAAGAAAGGAAGTATCTGTTCAAGTATCTGGTCAACATCAACAATATGAAGTGTCCAAATATTGAGATTCATACCAATATTATATGGTATAGCATTCTTGAACATTTTGAGAGACTTGGCTGACAGGTCTCGGCTAATAACAATATTCTGTTCTCTATTTGCCATTCTGGATGAATCAAAATCTATAGATGTAACATTGGCAGCCATCAAAGGAAGTATCTCGTCCGTTTTCTTACCCTCAGATTTCTGCCACATGAACGATTTTTCTTTAGGTCCAAAGCTCAAGGGTACCCTGATAATTTTAGTAGCATATCCATCGTTATTGTATCTAGCGATATATATGGTTCTAAAAAGGTCCAGGAATTGTACCAGGCTACGTCTTATGGCTCTGTGGAAAAAGTATCCTCTCATTACATACTATTAGTCTACCTTAGCTAATTTTTTCATCATTTTTACAAGTTCTACAGCATACTTTTCAACAGTTTCTTCAATCTTCATTTTATTCCTCCTCTTATCTCAAATATATACTATCATCAATGTCTGTATAAGCATCAATGGCATCACTTTGAGTTTCAATCCAATCATTATCACCATAAGCAGACATAGGAAGGGTCTCGGTATAAACTTCTGTAGCAGACGCTGATTGTTCGGAGAACCTATATGGACGAAGCACTAGAATATAGATCATTTTTTTC
>Ga0247841_10012507_pt1 | contig 11050 bp, 9 predicted proteins | sample LaCruzMarch2015__2_FD_192410 | JGI IMG/M metagenome (GOLD analysis project Ga0247841, IMG submission 192410) | Freshwater microbial communities from meromictic Lake La Cruz, Castile-La Mancha, Spain - LaCruzMarch2015_18m | ecosystem: Environmental > Aquatic > Freshwater > Lake | place: Spain...
TTCATGGCAGATCGCCCCCAAGGTTGTGTTGGAGAATATGAGGTGGGCATCCATGAACTAATCTTTATTTTAAAACATATTGGGAATATGTCAGAATCCTGTATACATGCCATTCTAACATCATACGGAGTACTTATTTCAAAGTCCACGGTATCACGACTCGTTCGTAAAGTTGCGGCACGATTAGATGATGAAGCTGCAGCGATTTTACGAGCAGGAATTCAAAGTGGAAAATATGTCAACTTTGACGATACGGGTGCACGGGTCAACGGCAAACAGCACTATACGCAGATTTTGTGCAACCCGTTCTTCACGGCATATGTAACGCTGGACAAGAAAGATCGCCTAACACTTCTTCGAATGCTTTTGATGGGAACTGAATTGCAGTTTCGGTTTAATGGTGCAACTTTCGAAATGATGGAATTATTTAAAGTACCAGAAAAGGTTCGGGCGTTCCTGAAAGACCAATGCATGGGAAAAACTCTGACCGAGCAGGAACTTGAGAGTATTCTTAAAGATATTCCTTCAGACAACCGCAATCCATCTCAGTTGCATCGAAGAATTAAGGAATCTGCTGGGATCACATGGTATCATGAACAGACTGAAGTTCCGGTAATTCGGACGATCATCAGTGATGATGCCCCTCAATTTCGACATCTTGCTTTGGACTGGCATGGCTTATGCTGGGTTCATGCAGGTCGGCTCATCAAGAAACTTATCCCACGCTCTGTGCTATTTCAGGAAGAATTAGATAGAGTTCTTGACGAATTCTGGGATTTTTACCATACCTTAAAGGCGTTTCAGAAGGAGCCAGAGAATTACGACATCGAAGAGTTAAGAGCACGATTTGACAAAATATTCACACAGACAACAGACTATCCCGCTTTGGACAAAATTCTTCAGTCGTTGTTTGACAATAAAGAGCACCTTTTGGTTGTTCTTCAATTTCCAGAAGCACCTCTCAACAACAATCCCGCTGAACTGGGTGCACGGGTTCAGGTTCGAAAACGGGATGTAAGTTTACACACCATGACCGCTGAAGGTACAAAAGCTGTTGACACTTCAATGACGATCCTTCAGACTGCAAAAAAACTGGGTGTCAATGCTATCGAGTTGATCCATGATCGTCTGACTAAAAATGAGCTAGAATCCTTAGCGGTCACTCTTTTGAAGAAAGTTGGTCTCCCTACTTGAGATCGTAATCGCTCAATATTATTTTTTCTCATGCATTGCTAACATGCAGATACCGGAGGAGAGGTTTCCATTACATTAGGAGTGGATACGGATTGAACTCAAAATCCCTATTTTCTGTGACAGAATCAATTTATAAGGGAAGTGTGAATTATTCAGATAACTTCCTACTAATCCAAGAACAGAATTATTTATCGGGTTCGTAAGGAATTTGATGGAACTTATAACATGTGTTGCAGATAATGAAGAGGTATATCTTGAATCCAAAAATTCTTGCCCTAATACCCGCTCGCGGTGGATCAAAGGGGCTTTTTAAAAAAAATATCAGACCCCTCTTGGGAAAACCGCTTATCGCGTGGACGATTGAAGAGGCAAAAAAAAGTAAATATATTGATAAAATAGTAGTCAGTACGGATGACGAAGAAATAGCTCGTATCTCTCGTGAGATTGGATCTGATGTTCCGTTCATACGTCCAAAAGAATTTGCTTCGGATACATCAAAAACATCTGATGTAGTAATACATGCCCTTGACTTTTTTGAGAACCAAAACGAACACTATTCAATACTCGTCCTTCTGGAACCTACGTCCCCCTTGAGAGACGCAGGGGATATTGATACATGCATTAAAAAATTACTTGATACTCCTGAGGCAAAAGCAATTGTCAGTGTTGCGAAACTTGAATCGGGACATCCCGAATTTAATGTGATCATTAACCCCGAGGGTTTTATTAGAAATTGTAATGGCAGTAAAAATTTTAATATTTTACGAAGGCAGGAATTAAGTGATGTGTTTTTCTTTGATGGATCTGTGTATATCTCATGGATACAGACATTTAGGGAGAGAAAATCCTTTTACCATGAATTGACACTTGCTTATATCATTCAGAAATACAAATTAATGGAGATCGATGATTTGAGTGATTTTATTTGTGTTGAAGCATTGATGGACGCAAAATTGAAAGGGCTTTTATGAAAAAAACTAAAAATACCGGAATTTCTTTGTGGAAAAAAGCTAAAAAAATCATTCCCGGAGGAACGCAATTATTATCAAAACGATCGGAGATGTTTTTACCCGATCAATGGCCCTCATATTATTCAAAAGCGAAAGGTGTTGAGATCTGGGATCTCGATGGAAAAAAATACACAGATATGTCCATCATGGGTGTTGGTGCCTGCATCCTTGGATATGCTGACAATGATGTCAATGCAGCGGTACATGCGGCAGTTGATAAGGGGTCGATAACAACCTTAAACTGTCCTGAAGAAGTGGACCTTGCGGAATTACTCCTGAAATTGCATCCTTGGGCAGACATGGTCAGATATACTAAGACCGGTGGAGAGGCGATGGCTGTTGCTGTTCGGATCGGTCGTGCTCATACGGGTAAGGATATTGTTGCATTTTGCGGGTATCATGGGTGGCATGATTGGTATCTCGCTGCTAATTTAGCGGATAATAAAAATCTTGACGGACAATTGCTTCCGGGTCTTGAACCAAAAGGAGTACCACGTGGATTGAAAGGAACCGCCCTGCCATTCAATTATAATAACCTGACTGAACTTGAGAACATTGTGGAGAAAAACGATATCGGCGTGATCGTAATGGAGCCCCTCCGTCATCATGAACCCGCACCGGGATTTCTCTCAGGAGTTCGCAAAATTGCAGATGAGATTGGAGCGGTATTGATTTTTGACGAAGTTACGTCTGGTTGGCGAATGAATGTTGGGGGAGTACACGCACTCTATAAAATAATACCCGATATTGCTGTGTATGGCAAAGCGATGAGCAATGGATATTCCATGGCAGCAATAGTCGGAAAAAAAGAGGTTATGGAGAGTGCACAGGAAAGCTTCATCAGCAGTACCTACTGGACAGAGGGCATTGGACTTGTTGCGTCAATCGCTACAATCAATAAATGTATCGATAAAAAAGTCCCTGATCATCTCATAGCGATCGGCAAACAGATTAGTCGAGGGTGGGAAAATCTTTCGAAAGAATATTCCTTACCCCTCGAAGTCATGGGAATTCCTCCCCTTACTACATTTCATTTTATATCCGACAACAGTCAGGTAATACATACCCTGTTCACGCAAGAGATGTTGAAAAGAGGATTTCTTGCTTATAAGAGTGTCTATGTGTCTTACAGCCACTCAAACTTACATGTGGAAGATTACCTCTCAAACGTTCAAGAAGTATTCAGCATAATCCAACAAGGCATCGAAAATGGAAAGATCAATTCTCTCCTCAAAGGACCTGTTGCACACGAAGGATTCAAGCGCTTGACATAAGGAGGTGATTTCAGATGGCTATTGTAAGGGAAAATGTTGTAATAATCACCGGGGGTTCAGGATTATTGGGGAAGGCATTTTCCCATGCATGTGCAGATACCGGATACTCCGTTGTAATAGCAGATATTAACGATGAGATCGGTACAAAAATCGCGAGCGAAATTGCGGAAACAACACGGAATACAAATATCAGTTACCACCATTGTGATATCACGAATAGTACAGACGTGAAAGAATTAATTGATTATTGCAAAGAGGAATATGGCACTATTTCCGCATTAGTCAATAATGCGTATCCACGAAACAAGAACTATGGCAGAATCTTTGAGGAAGTAACCTATGAAGATTTTTGTGAAAATGTGTGTATGCATATGGGGGGATATTTCAATATCACAAAATGGGTTGCCCGGGAAATGATAGCACAGAAATCGGGAAATATCATTAATATGGCATCGATATACGGTTTTGCAGCACCAAGGTTCGAAATTTACGAGGGTACATCCATGACCATGCCCGTTGAATATGCAGCAATTAAAGGTGGGCTCATAAATTTCACGAAGTATCTTGCTTCGTATCTTGGTAAATACAATATCCGTGTGAATGCAATCTCTCCGGGGGGTATAGAAGATCGCCAGTCTATATCATTTATAAAAAAATATTCATCAAATGTCTTTTTGGGCGAGCGGATGGCTCGATCGGATGACATTACTGGCGTTCTGTTATTTTTACTGAGTGACCAATCCCGATATATCACTGGACAAAATATCATTGTTGATGGAGGCTGGACGTTATAGGTATGATTCCTCGTGATAAAAAAATTAAAATCGGAGACCGAGTTATAGGAAGCGGCGAACCGGTATTTATTATCGCAGAAGCCGGAGTCAATCATAATGGAGATGTTGATCTGGCAAAGCAACTTATTGATGTAGCTGTGGAATCCGGGGCGGATGCAGTAAAATTTCAGACATTTCATGCGGATAACGTTGTTACCTGTACTGCCGAAAAAGCCGGATATCAAAAAAATATTACGCCTTCAGATGAATCCCAATACGAGATGCTAAAAAAACTAGAGCTCTCTGATGACATCTTCCGGGAACTTTCTGCGTATGCAAAAAAGAAGAAGATACTATTTCTGTCGACCCCCTTCGATAATGAGAGTGTAGATCTCCTCGATCGGATAGGGGTACCTGCGTACAAGATCCCCTCCGGTGAAATTACAAATTTTCCCCTTCTTAAAAAAATTGCAGAAAAAAAGAGAACGATTATTTTGTCTACAGGGATGGCTACTCTGGGAGAAGTCGAGGATGCATTTCAGTATCTGAAAAAATGTGGTGCTGAAAATATTATCCTTCTTCATTGCACTACCAGTTATCCTGCATCCATTCATTCCGTCAACTTGCGTGCGATGGAAACATTGCGTTGCGCATTTCAGGTGCCGGTTGGTTACTCAGATCATACGGAAGGGATCACAATTCCTGTTGCTGCTGTAGCCATGGGTGCCTGTGTTTTGGAAAAACATTTCACGTTGGATAAAACACTTTCTGGTCCGGATCATAATGCATCTCTTGAACCTCATGAATTACATGTGATGGTAAAAGCGATCCGGGATGTGGAACTGGCAATGGGGAATGGAATTAAACGACCGAATCAAGATGAGATGGCAATTAAAAAAGATGCCCGGAGAAGCATCGTTGCTCAATGTGATATAAAAGTCGGGGATCTATTGAAAGAGTGCGATCTTGCAATAAAAAGACCCGGAACCGGCATTGAACCAAGATACTACGAATTGATTATTAATAAAAAAGCCAAAATTCCCATCCCAAAAGATCATGCAATCACCTGGGATATGGTTGAATGAAACGTAAAATCCTCTATATTAGTGGCACGCGGGCAGATTATGGTCTGATGCGTTTGGTATTACGCAGCATTCATACTCATCCAGATCTGTCTCTTGACATTGTCGTGACCGGCATGCACCTGATGGAGGAATTTGGGAATACCCTCGATGAAATTAAAGAGGATGGATTTCGGTATCATATCGTTGACGTTCAATATGATGATGATACAAAAGAATCGATGGCACTTTTTATTGGAAAATTTATTCAAAAACTCGTGCCAGTAATCCATACTCTTCAACCGGATATTATTCTCGTTCTTGGAGACCGGGGCGAAATGCTTGCCGGAGCGATTGTCGGGGTTTATCTGAGCATTCCTGTTGCACACATTCATGGGGGGGAAGTCACCACTACGGTCGATGATTATGCCCGGCATGCAATCACCAAACTAGCAAGTATTCATTTCCCCGCAACTGAAAAAAGTGCAAAGAGAATACTCAGTATGGGTGAAGATACATCCAGGATTTTTGTGGTCGGAGCTCCTGGGCTAGATCAAATCCTGAATGAACCGTTACTCACACGAGATGAACTTGCACAGAAATATCAACTGGATTTCTCACAACCAGTACTTCTTGTTGTTCAGCACCCGGTAACCCTTGAGGTGGATAACGCTCCTGGACAGATCCATGAAACATTAGAAGCCGTTGTTTCATTCCGATACCAGACCATTGTGATTTATCCTAATGCTGATGCTGGCGGTCGAGCGATGATTGAAGTGATCAAAAAATATGAACAATTGCCTAACCTAAAAATTTTTTCAAGTATTCCTCATAAGGATTATCTTAGTTTATTGCAGTATGTGAGCGTTCTCATTGGAAATTCCAGTAGTGCGCTTATCGAAGCACCCTCATTTGGTCTCTCCGTAGTGAACATCGGCACCCGCCAGATGGGGCGGGAACAATCTGATAATGTCATTGATGCCATTTATGATCGAAAAAACATTGGTGAATGTATTGACAGAGCCATTCATGATAATAAATCCAGGGAAAAAGCAAAATTATGCAGAAATCCTTATGGTGATGGTAAAGCATCAAAAAGGATTAGTGAGATCCTTTCTAAAATAGATATTAACGAAGACCTTTTTATTAAATTGAATCAGAATGGAAAAAATATCGAAGCGATGGAGATGAAATGATTGAGAACACAAAACACAAGTGTCTTTTTCTATCTTAAATCCGATTATAATCACTCATATACGCAAGGACGTTGTTGACTGTGCGATTCAAAGACTGGACACCCCCCGACATAAAAGATGGAGAACCCACAAAGTACCAATGGATGGTCAAGCACACCGACCGGTTCACACTTGGATATAAAACAGACATCGGAGCTTTCTCATATATTAACGCACAGAATGGAGTAATAATTGAGGACTTTGTTCAGATAGGATCGCATTGCTCAATTTATTCTGTTTCTACAATTGATAATAAACATGGCGAAGTCCGGTTAAAAAAGGGTTGCCGCATTGGTACTCATTCGGTCATCATGCCGGGTGTCACTGTAGGAGAAGGTTCTATCATCGGAGCCTTCAGCTTTGTGAATGCCAATATCCCGGATGGTGTCCTTGCGTACGGCGTGCCTGTAAAAGTTGTGCGGGCATTAACTGATGATGAGATCATTGACATGCAGCCACAGGAGCAATCTTGATGACATGGAACATACCCCTCTTTAAAATGTACTGGGATCAAGACGACATCGAAACTGTCAACACAGCAATACGTTCCGGCATGAACTGGGCAGTTGGAGCGAATGTGACGCAGTTCGAGAATGAACTCGCAGCATATATCGGGATGAAATATTGCCTCACGTTCAACTCCGGGACGTCGGCACTTCATGCCGGGCTTATCGCACATGGCATTGGTAACGGAGACGAGGTGATAGTACCCTCATTCACGTTTATTGCGACGGTCAATGCCCCGAAGTTTGTCGGCGCAAAACCGGTGTTCGCAGATATTGAAGAGAGTACCCTTGGGCTGGACCCCGAAAGCGTGATTGAGAAGATTACTCCAAAAACGAAAGCGATAATTCCGGTTCATTATGGGGGTTGCCCGTGCAGGATCAAGGAACTACGGGAAATTGCAGATGATTATAATCTTGTTCTTCTCGAAGATGCCGCAGAATCTTTTGGCGCTTCAATCAATGGTAAAATGGTCGGATCATATGGGGATTCCGCAATGTTGAGTTTCTGCCAGAATAAGGTAATAACCACTGGTGAAGGCGGTGCATTAGTTACTGATTCACAAGATCTCTATGAGAAATTAAAATTAGTGCGTTCGCATGGCCGGCTGGAGACCGCGGACTACTTTTCTTCTTCGGAATGCATGGACTACGTCACGCTGGGGTACAATTTCCGGCTTTCGAATATTTCTGCCGCGTTGGGGCTTGCACAGTTGAGAAAGGTTGATCCAATAATTGATATGAGGACACGGATTGCGGAGATGTATACCTCCCTGCTCCGGACACATGTGCCAAAAGCATCCCAAATGAGCACTCTGGAAGGCTACAAACATGTGCATCAGTTATACTCTATTCGGGTTCCTGATCGGGATGGATTAATGCAGTTCCTGACTGGACAGGGAATCATGACCAAGATCTACTTTTCACCGGTGCATCTTACTCGCTATTATCGCCATGCACTCGGATACCAGGTTTCGCTCCCTGTTACAGAGCGCGTGGCACAGGATATCGTAAGCCTGCCGATATACCCGGGCATGCCGGTTGAAGATATCGAAAAAGTAGTCCAGACAATTTCGGAATTTTATGGAGGGAACTAAATGGATCTGGGAAGTTTTTATCACGGAAAAACGGTTTTAGTTACTGGGGGTGTTGGATCGATTGGTAGCTATCTGGTCAAAGAACTTCTTAAATATGAACCGAAAAGTGTCCGGGTCTTTGATAATAACGAAAGTGGTCTATTTGATCTCGAACAGGAACTAGATCCCAGAAAGCTCCGTTCGTTTGTCGGTGACATACGAGACAAGGACAGACTCACGATGGCAATGGAGGATGTGGACATAGTTTTTCACGCAGCAGCACTCAAACATGTTCCCCTTTGTGAGTTCAATCCCTTTGATGCGGTGAAAACGAATGTTGTCGGAACACAGAATGTACTGGACGCAGCCTTCGCGCAAAATGTACAAAAAGTAATCACCATAAGTACTGATAAAGCAGTGAACCCGTCAAATGTGATGGGTGCAACAAAGCTTCTTGCCGAGCGGCTTACTATCTCTGCAAACAATTATCGAGGCCATAAGAGAACGACATTTTCGTGTGTACGGTTTGGAAATGTCCTGAATTCCCGGGGGTCTGTTGTACCATTATTTTTAAAACAGATTCAGAAAGGGGGTCCGATTACCGTTACCCATCCAGATATGAGACGGTTTTTTATGGATATTCCCTCTGCCACACATCTCATTCTCACGGCGGGCATGCTTTCATGTGGAAATGAGATTTTTATCCTGAAGATGCCGGCCATCCGCATACTGGATCTTGCTGAGGTAATGAGGGATACTTTTGCGCCACGTTATGGTATTAAATCAGATGCTGTTCCCATTTCGATTGTTGGCGTGAGATGTGGGGAGAAGATCGATGAAGTACTTATGACGTTGGATGAAACAACCTGCGTTTTTGGAAATGAAGAAATGTATATAGTGCTACCCAATGAGATACCGTACGTGGATTATTCCCCCTCGGATGCAGTGCCAGTAGGATTTGTACCTGCAAAAGTTGGGTCGTTCTCGTCGGGGGATACGAGATTGATTACGAAGGAGGAGATTGGATCTATCCTGCGGGATCTTGTTATATAAGAATGGTTTATGGAGTATAGGCGTAAGTTGCAAAATATATCAGATAAATGCGTATCTTTACACGATCAAAATTTTTGTAAACATATTTTGATTTTCGATTCCGCGCTTCGTTCTTTTAATGTGGGAGACGGAATCCACGATAGTGTTTTGAGGTTTTAAGGAAATAAATTAGTGAATGGAAAAAAATATTTATAAAGTAATTGTCATGGTAGATTATCCTTTTAACCGGCGTGATTATGATCGGTTTGGGATTGAAATCTTCCGCAACCAAGATCTTGACGTTGAGATATGGGACATTACCCCCTGTTTACATAACGATTTTAAAGAACAACTCAATGTAGTGGAACCCGTAAATTTTAAAGATCTCCGAATATTCAAAGAAAAAAGTGAAATTGTTAAAGCAATTGCCATGCTTGATAAAGGATGCATCATTAATTGCATTATTGGATATAGCCTCCACACCTTTTTTATATTTAAGGCAATTTCCCAACAAAAAATCAACTATTGTGTCTTTGGAATGGTTTCTTTTCCAAGCCCATATCTCATTCAAAAGAGTTTCATCGGACATCTTGTATCAATTCTGAAAAAAGGTAATGCATTAAAATTTGAAGAAATAATTCAGCACGTATTCAACAAAATTTTGTTGAAATATTATTTTATATTTGGAATTGCCCCAGCGTCTATCGTTATATTAGCCGGAGAGAAATCAGCGGGGGAACCCTCTTATCCTGTAAATAAAACAACCACACGACTATGGGCACATATGATGGATTATGATATTTACCTCGAAAATAAAACAAAATTTAATGATTCTAGTAAAATTACCGGGGTTTTTCTGGATGAATATCTACCCCTTCACCCGGATTTCCACTATATGGGAACTGAATTTCCCATTTCACCAGATAACTATTATCCAAAGATCTGTAATTTTTTTAAGACCTTGGAAAAAAATATGAATACGCAGATAGTGATCGCAGCCCATCCCAAATCCGATTATGATAATACACCGGACTATTTTTGTGGCAGAACCATCATTAAAGGAGAAACCGCACGTCTCGTTAAAGAATCGTCTTTTGCGATTGCGCATATGAGTACTTCAATAAACTTCGCAGTTCTCTATCACAAGCCAATCGTATTCATCACAACGGATGATCTACAAAAAATGGTATCCGGAAAAAATATTACCGGATTATATATCCATGCAATATCTTATGAGTTGGGAAAAATACCTATCAATATCGATCATGTATCTGGATTCGATTACGATAAGGAGATGGTGATTAATGAGGAGGCATATCTTCGTTATAGAAATCACTATATAAAGAAACCTGGAACTCCTGAAAAATCCATGTGGGAGATATTTTGTTCATATATCCAACAAAATAATATCTCGTGACAAGTTCAAATTGAAAATTTTTGAATAAATCCTTAAATCTATAACTGGAAAGGCTCGTTGAACCATCTTTGTCTACCCAGAAAACTGGATACTATTTATTGTTTGATATGACATAATGAGATTACAATCTGTGAAAAAAAAATTCTTGATTTAGGTAATGGAACTGAAAATATGGGGATTTGGGATCTGAACCCGTATACTGATGCAAAAAATGATTATCTATCGAGAAGTGCTGATCGGATGAATAATATTACGGAAGAGGAATATTGGGATAATTTTTGGATGCACCTATCATTACCTTGCCGCGTGAATGAAAATTTTTCGAACGATCATAATATCTCCGCGTTCCTCAAACGGTATATCCCATACGGGGAAAATCGAAAGATTGCACTCGAAATTGGTTGTGCACCTGGGAAATGGATGATCTATTTATCAGAAGTCCTAAACTTTCATGCTGAAGGATGTGAATATTTAA
>Ga0247841_10012508_pt1 | contig 11050 bp, 9 predicted proteins | sample LaCruzMarch2015__2_FD_192410 | JGI IMG/M metagenome (GOLD analysis project Ga0247841, IMG submission 192410) | Freshwater microbial communities from meromictic Lake La Cruz, Castile-La Mancha, Spain - LaCruzMarch2015_18m | ecosystem: Environmental > Aquatic > Freshwater > Lake | place: Spain...
CTGCCTAACAGACTTCTTCTGCCAAAGGCCTAACTGAACGCTCTCTCTTTCTTCAATACTTAATTGTTTATATATTTGCATACACTCTATTTTAGCAGAGTGTTGCACTTACTTGTTGAACTTAGGAGCTACTAAAACTTTAAAACAAAAAACCGCCTTTGGACGGTCTTTTATATATAAATACTTATTTTTCTAAAATTACCCCATCTTCTTCCTAATAAACGCGGGCACGCTCAAGTCATCGTCATCGTTGCTTGGTCTTTCCGCTTTTCTCTCTAAAGCTGGCTTAACCGGAATATTCTTAAAAACATTAAACTTCCCTTTGTTCTTATCAACTGACATTGAGGGCATACTTGGTTCCTTCTCTGTCTCTTTTTCAACGATAAAAGCATTAGGAGTATATGATTTCGTCATTTCACTCTTCTGGCTCTTGCCGCGGCCGTCAAAGCCCGTAGCCACGACGGTAATCTTGATTTGATCCTTCATCTTCTCGTCAATAACAGCTCCAAAAATAATCTTAGCATCGTCATCGGCGGCAGAGGTAATTACTTTAGCGGCTTCGGAAACTTCGGTCATACTTAAATCAGGACCGCCAGTAATCGTGAACACGATACCGCGCGCACCATCGATAGACATATCGAGTAAATTCGAGTTAATTGCATCTTTAGCCGCTTCGACGGCTTTATTTTCTCCACTCGCCATGCCAATACCCATCAAAGCTGAGCCTGCATTAGACATAACTGCTTTCACATCAGCAAAGTCAGCGTTAATAATACCAGGGACTGTAATAATTTCAGCAATTCCCTGCACGCCTTGGCGCAAAACATCATCGGCAATTTTAAAAGCATCCAAAAGAGAAGTTTTTTTATCAATTACTTGTAATAATTTATCATTAGAAATAGTAATAATTGTATCAACTTTATCTGCTAGTTCGGCATATGCCCGATCAGCTATATTTTTTCGTTGTCCACCTTCAAACATAAAGGGTTTGGTGACAACCGCGACGGTTAAAGCGCCGATCTCTTTAGCGATTTGCGCAACTACGGGTGACGCACCTGAACCAGTTCCCCCGCCCAAGCCACAAGTCACAAAAACCATATCACAGCCTTTCAAAGATTCTTTAATTTCATTTTGCGATTCTTCGGCTGCACCTTTACCTAAATCAGGATTCATACCGGCGCCCAATCCTTTAGTAACAGTTTTGCCGATATGTATTTTTTCATTAGCTTTATTATAATGCAAAGCTTGGACATCAGTGTTGATGGCCACAAAGCCCACGCCTCTAATGCCATTATCAACCATGCGGTTAATAGCGCTCCCGCCACCACCTCCAACACCAACTACTTTTATTTTGGCAAAGGTTTCAATTTCTGGTTTGACTTCCGCCATAAAATTTGTGTTTAATTATTATTTAGGCATTATTTTACTAAATAAGCCTTTAGTTTTTTGCAAAATTCCACCCAAGCTTTTGGAAAACTTATTGCCGCCACCGGATTCACCATCAGCATGGCTTCCCCAAATTACTAGACCGAGAGCCGTTAAAAATTCAGGATTTTTTACTTTATCAATTACAACATTAATATTTTTTACCTGACCGATAGCCGCTGGCAATCTCAATCTCTTTTTAGCCGATTCAACTAAACCGTCGAGGCTCGCACCACCACCAACAAAAATTACTCCGGCTGGTAGCATACCCGAGCGATCAATTCTTCTAAATTCATTATCAACTTTATCAAAAATTTCCTCAACCCGTGCGTTTATTATCTCTGATACATATTTACGCGAAATAAGACTTATGTCATCATTAATTTCTTCTTCCTTTACTAATTCGCTGACATCAATTTCTTCCTTCTTATCTAAAGCATCAGGAAGTGCGCTACCATATTCACATTTAATTCTTTCCGCTAAATTTATTGGGCAACGCAAACCAATCGCAATGTCTGCTGTGATATGTTCGGCGCCAATTGGTAAAATAGCCGTATGAATCAAATTTCTTTCTTCATAAACCGCTAAAGACGTAGTCGAAGAACCCAAATTAACCAAAGCGACGCCTAGTTCTTTTTGTTTTGTGCTAATGACTGCTTCTGACGCAGCGAGTGGCCCTAATACTAATGCTTCAATCTCTAAGCCAGTGCGAAATATTGCTTTAGTTAAATTTTTTATTTGTGTACTTAGCCCTTGAACAATTAAAGTTTCGACTTCCAGGCGGATTCCATTCATGCCAATCGGATCTTTAACGTCTCCTTGATTATCGACACTAAATTTAATTGGTATTACATGAAGTATTTCATAGTTAACAGGCACGGCTAACGCCCGTGCCGCTTCAATTGCTCGATCGACATCATTATCACCAATTTCACCATCACTACGACCAACCGCTACTACCCCCTTAGAACGTTCACATTTTATATGAGGATCATTTATGCCTACCCAGACACGGCTAATCGGTACGCCGACAAGACGCTCTGCCTTTTCTAAACAAGCCGAAATTGAAGAAGTAGTCTCTTCAATGCTATTAACAATTCCGCGGCTAACACCGGCCGTAGGGACAGAGACAGCGCCAATAATTTGCAACTCTTCTCCACTCAGTCCAGGAATTTTTTGGCCGATCACCAGCCGAATTGAGGTTGAGCCAATATCGAGGCCGGCGATAATATTATCCTTCATAGATATGATGAATTAAATAAAAATAAAACAATTTAAAGCTTCGCAATTGCTGTTAATATTATACAAAATTTCTGAAAATTAAACAATTGTTTTTTTAGTAAAAAAAACTAGAATACCAATTTATTATCTTTTCGCCCCAAATTAAGGTAATAATAGCCCCGAAGGCTAAGAATGGTCCCAGCGCAATTTTAGTTTTACCTCCTTGTTTCTTAAATAACATTAGCGCTACGCCGACCAGCGATCCGACGAAGTACGATACGACTAAAATAAGAAGTAACTGGCCTAGGCTCGGAAAACTTAAGCCAAGCATTAAACCAAGCCAAATATCGCCCTCCCCTAAGCCTTTTTTCTTAGTAATAATATACTGAACTAGAAAAAAAGCGGCCGCAATAGCCCCAGAAATTATAAGAGAAAGCCAAGAAACGCCTAAACAAATATTTAAAATAAAAAAAACAACACTCATCGGCCAGACAAGAGTCATTGGAATTAACTGCCAGCGTGCGTCATAGACAAAAACAATCATCAGAGTAATGATTATTAGCCAGTCACGGAGTATTAATATAGAAAATTGGGGCGACTGACTATTGGCCAGAAAAGTCAATAAAAATAATAAGGCCGTTATTATTTCAACTAAGGGGTATTGCCAAGAAATAGGTTTTCGGCAATGACGACATTTACCACCCAATAATAAAAAACTTAAAACCGGTATGTTATCATGCCAGTCAATTTGCTGACGACATTTTGGACAATACGAACGACCGCCAATGGTTTCGTCTTTATATAATCGCCAAATAAGACAGTTTAAAAAACTTCCGATTACAAGCCCGATAAGCACGGTAAACACCGAAAAAATAAAAATCATAATAATTTTAAATAATGTTTTAAAATAAACAAAATCTTCGAGTAATAATAAAATAACTTTCGTCGCCAAAAATGAACTGGGCTACCGCCAACCAGATGGGTCACGTCGACAGAGAGTAAGCGTTCAATTCTGAAGCCTTTTTTTGTAGCTTGACGGCACAAATCAACGTCTTCAAAGTACATAAAAAATCTTTCTTCCCAACCGCCAATTTTTAAAAATAAGTCTCGTCGAATAACTAAGGCGGCGCCACTCACCCAAGATATTATATCTGAATTTTTGTGCAATCCAAAGGCATAGGGCTGTTCCTCATTATTTTTTAAAATTAATTTCGGTGCGATTATCCCAATTTTTTTATCAGCTTCTAATCTTTTTTTAAGCGACTCTAAAATATTTTGGCTGACTGTTGTGTCGCTGTTTAAAAAAAATAAATACTCACCCTGCGCTAATTTAGCCCCCTGGTTATTCGCGCGGGCGAAACCAAGATTTCGCTTGTTTCTAATAATCTTAACACGCGAGGCATAGCGCTCCTCTAGAATATTAATGTCTTTCGTTGCCGAATTATTATCAACCAAAATAATCTCATATTTTGATTCATTACAATACTTAAAAATAGACTCTAGACAAGCGCTGGTTAGTTCGGCGGTATTATAATTTATAATGATTATAGAAAACATTTATTCTTTAGTTTATAAACGTAGTAAAAATAGGTATTAATTAAAACACGCCAAACGAATTTATTTTATATAATTTTAATATTCACTCCGTAAATCAAGTAACCATTTTTCTTCTGGAGCCAATCTAATTGCCTCTTCAAGAAATAAAACTGCCTTTTCTTTATTTCCCATTTCCTTGTATAAAGTCGCTATCGAAAAGGCCCAATTATAGTCCGTCGGGTTTCTCCTTGATCCCCGCTCATTATATCGTAAAGCCTCATTTACGTTGCCACGAAGATAATAAGTATCGGCAATTTTTTTGAATAGTGTAAAATCACTAACATCGGCGCGGTAGGCTAATTGATAATATTTTTCCGCACTCGAATAGTCAGACACACTAGAATAAAGATTGCCCATTTCTCGAAAAATCACTTTGCGATATAAATTTAGGTTTTCTTTATGAAGCGGGTTTAGTCGAATATCATCTAAATCAGGCAAATTAACCAGAGCGAAATTATAATTAGTAAGCGCCTCGCTAAATTTTTTTTCACGTGCATATAAACGCCCCAACTCTACATAGCTTGTCGGCCAATAGGGAGCACGGCGAATAAGCTCGCGAAAATACTCCTCGGATAAAACATATTGATTAAGCGTCGAATTAATTTTTGCTTTAGCATAAATATACTCATAATTCGACGGCGGTAAATTTTTATCTGCTTCTATTAATTTTTCACGTGCCACCTTTAAAACGGAAAGTTCCTTAGCTTCAGGGTAAAAATCGCTCAACTTGTCGGCCAAAAAATAGTAGTAATATTCCTGATTAACTGGATTAGCTTTTTCTTGAGCGAAGTAATCAGACAAGGTAAAGGCGGTAAAATACTCTTTACGTCCGAGTGCATAATAGAATTGATTAAAGTAATAATCAGCTACTAATACTTTAAATTCATAATAGATTCCCCAGACAACAACAATAAAAAAGATAAATATTAATAAAATATTCACAAAAATGGAATAAATTTTATTTCTAGCTGTTTTTATTTTTTTATTAACAGCGACGACAAACTCTTCCTCTTTATCATTTGGTACAGCGTTAATTATAGTTAACAGTCCCAAGAAAAGCCAAAAATAAAGTTCTCCCGCGACAATCGAAAAACTAAACATTAAAGAAAACAGATAGGCCGCGCCGCCTAACAACAAGACTAGTGATTGGGCTATCATTTTCTTTTCAATAATATTTTTATAAGCGAGACGGAAAAAAAAGTAATAGAGGATAGAGTAACAAACTAAACCCCAATAACCAGAGGATAGAATTGTGTCTAAAATTAAATTATGCGCCTTATCAGTCGTTGAAGAAACCCCACCGAAAACACCCCAGTCAGATTGATAATAAGAAATAAAAACTTCGCCCCCATTTTCAAGACCATACCCAAATAAAGGCTTTTTGATAATAGCGTCGGCCGCTGCCTGAAAAAAATTAATTCTCGCAGCTTGGCTCCCGGTGCTCATATCTAATAAACTAGTAATTCGACCAGGCAAAAAATAATTTAAACCCCAAAGGCTACAAATCATTACTAAAAGCAAACCGAAGCAAATAAAATACTTCTGGATTGATTTTAATCGAACAAAAAAAACTAAATAAATAATATATAAAAAGATCGTTAAGATTAAGGCGACGAGGCCGCCCCGACTTGAAGTAAAAAAAAGGCAAGCTAATTGGGCAAGAAATATAAGAAAAAAGAAAAATTTAAGTAATTTTTGTTTATACTTAAAAATAAAATAAACGCTAAGAGGAATAACCAGTAGCAACCAGGAGGCTAAAAAATTTGGCTGGCCAAAGGTAGAAAGAGCTCGTCGCGTGAGCAAAGGATCCTCCGGCCATTTCAAAAAATCGACACCAACAATTTGCAAAATACCATATAGGGCAACTAAAAAACCAGAAAAAGTGGCTGCTAAGAAAATTCGATTTATCCTGTTTTCTAAATTATCTTTAAAATCTTTTTTATTTACAGAACCATTGACAGCTAAAATATTTAAAATAAGGAGAACAAACCAAAGAAAATAAAATATAATACTTAAATAGCCCGCCTGTCTATTATAAGACCCGAAAAAAGATTGTGTTGGATTGATTGAAAAAAATAAGCTTATACCTAAACCAATAATAAAAATTAATGGTATTAGGGCATATTTTTTAAGCCAAGAGAGGAAGCTTCGGGGCGGAAAAAAAATAGCCTTGGTCACTGTTAAAAATAGAAGAAGCCAAACTAAAATCTTAAAAACAACTAGTTTACTCAATTCAAAAATATTATAGGTCGGAAATAAATATGAAAAATATAGCGGAACAATAAAAATAATCGCCAAATATACAAACTCAATAATTAAATCTAGAAACCCATTAAATTGGAATTTAAAATCAGTTTTCATGTCTTAATTATAGCAAATAAAAAAGAGGCTGAAAATATCCTCTTTTTTATGAATTTTTATTTTATATTAGCTTATTTTTTACTGTGCATCATTTTTTCCCAAACCACTAGGACTGGGCTGGCAATAAAGATTGAACTATAGGTTCCAATAAAGATACCGATAGCCAGCGCTAAGGCAAAATCTTTGATGGTGCTGCCACCGAAAAAAAGAATAGCCAGAAGGGCGAGGATGGCCGAGAATGATGTATTAATGGACCGCGTTAGAGTTTGATTGACGCTGCGATTAACCGTATTTTCGAAATCTTCGTGACTCTTTGGTAAATTTTCTCGAATACGATCAAAAACAATAATAGTGTCACTCACGCTATACCCTAATACCGTTAAAACAGCGGCAATGAAGGGCGTGTTTACTTCTATACCATAAAAATGACCAAGGACTGAAAAGACACCAAGAATAAAAAGAATATCATGAATTAAAGCGATAATGGCCGCTACACCGTATTTCCAAGAGGCAATTGGCTTAGAAACCTTACTAAAAGCCCAGGAAATATAAATAATAATCATGATAAAGACAATCGCCGTGGCGTTGAAAGACTTACTTTTTAATTCCTGACCGATAGAAGGTCCGACTGAGTCAAATTGTAATTCTTTAAAAGTTACATTTGGCTTATCTTTCGCTAATTCTTGTAATTTTTTTACAACTAATTGATGGACGTCTTCAGTATTCTCTTTAAACCGCAAGATAGTTGAATTTTCGGTCGGCTGAATAATCAGGTTATGAAGATTAGCATCTTTAAGACTGTCGGAAATTTCCGTCATGCTTGGCTTATAATTCGTGAATTCAACCTCCATCAAACTTCCCCCGGTAAAGTCAATGCCGAAATTTAAACCCCAGAAGAAAAGCGCTAAAACCGAGGCGACTACGGCCAGACTGGAAATCGTTAAAAAGAATTTTCTTTTTTGGATTATCTTATAAATCATATAATTAATTATTATTTAGTTTCTTCGATTTTCGCTTTTCTCACGCCCAGAAGCCAAGTTCTTTTTTCTAACCAATCTCCCAGAATTAGAACAAATAGGGTATGGGTAATAACAATTGCGCTGAACAAAGAAACGGCGATACCGATAAATAATGTAGTACCGAAACCTTTAACGGACGAAGTGCCAAAAAACATCAAAATCAAACAAGTAATAATAGTTGACACATTACCGTCGCGAATTGATGGCCAGGCACGTTTAAAGCCGCTATCAACTGCCTGACTGACTGATTTACCCAATTTTAATTCCTCGCGCGTACGTGCAAAAATTAAGATGTTGGCATCAACCGCAATTCCAATAGAAAGAATAAAGCCCGCCACGCCAGACAGAGACAGAGTCACAGCTTGCTGAGCGTAGAAAAATAGCAAGACACCAATAACTAAAAATAAGACGGCCAGTGTTCCATTAAATATTTTTAATTCGCTGAAAGTATAAAAAATTAATCCGATCATAGTTATGACCAGCACAAGCGCCAACCAAATAGGGAGTGCTTTAAATATCGCGAGGACCGTTAAGCCATATACTAATAAAGATATAACTGACAACAACCCCGGTAAACGATAGTAAAGGATCATGAATAAAGAAACCAACAATAAGCCAATTAAACCTGCCTTCAAGCTATTATCAACTGATTTAGAGCCAAGGCTCGCTTCCACTGTTTTTTGAGAAATTAAGCTAATAGGAACTGGTAACGCACCAGAGTTTAAGCGTTTAACTAAAAGTTTAGCTTCATCAATATTAAAACGACCAGAAATAACAGCCGCGCCACCAGTGATTTTATCGTTTACAGTAGGTACGCTAATCGGATAACCATCAAGAAAAATAGCGACTGGCTTGCCAATGTTTCTGCCCGTTATATCTTCAAACATTTTTGATCCTTCCGCATTAAATTCTAACGATACTTCCGGAGAACCGTCATTAGGATTAAATTGTAAGGTGGCGCGTTTTAGATACTTACCAGTTAATTCGGTATTTTTCCAATCTTGAACAACTTCGGCCGTTGACGAGGACGAAGTGCCTTGAGTAATCTGTTTTACTGTTGTGTCTTGTTCCTTAAATTCAAGTATTGGCGTTTCACCGATTAATTTAATGGCTTCATTTACATCCTTTATACCCGCTAGTTCGGCAATAATCCGATATTCGCCATTCATCCCCTTGTTAACCTGGACAACCGGTTCACTAACACCAAAAGCATTAACACGGCGTTCTATAACATCACGGGCTGCTTCAAGTGCCCCGGCGCGATCAATTTCCGGAATATTTTTTACATCAGCCTGATAAACCAGGTGGGTTCCTCCTTGAAGATCAAGCCCTAAACTAAAAGGCAACTCCGTGACCAAGGGAAGAACTACTATTTGATTAGTTTTTTGAGCTAAATACTTGGAAAAATTATTATAATAATTGCCACCGGTAGTTAATCCGACCACGATTGCAAAAAAAATAATAAGTCCTAAAAGCCAACCCGATTTAGCTCGGGCCGATAATTTCGAGAATTTTTGGATAAATGACATAATATTGAAAAAATGAGATCGGCTTACAAAGAGCCGGTTTTATTTTATATTAGCTATAGACCCTAAAATATTAGATTAATTAAAAATAAAAATCAAGCTCTCCCTTTACAAAAATGGCTATTTTATTTATAATAAACATAATTAACTAAATAATTATATGCCATTAATACCTACAGTCATCGAAAAAGAAGGACAAATTGAAAGAGCTTACGATATTTACTCCCGTCTTTTAAAGGATAGAATCATTTTCTTGGGTGAGCCTATTGACGACCACACGGCAAATATTGTAATAGCTCAATTTCTATTTTTAGATGCAGAAAATAGCGATAAAGATATTAAGTTTTATATTAACTCGCCTGGCGGCTCTGTTTCGGCCGGTCTAGCTATTTATGACACCATGCAATACATAAAATCACCGGTTTCGACTATCTGTATTGGCATGGCTGCTTCCATGGCCTCAGTTCTCTTAGCAGCCGGGGCCCCGGGAAAAAGATTCGTTCTCCCTAATAGCGAAGTAATGATCCATCAAGTAATGGGTGGGGCTGAAGGACAAGCGTCGGATGTAAAAATCAGAGCGGAACATATCCTCAAAATTAAAGACAAAATGAATAAAATTTTAGCCCTCCATACCGGACAAAAAGTAGCCACGGTAGAAAAAGATAGTGACCGCGATTACTATATGAGCGCTGAAGAAGCCAGGGACTACGGAATAGTTGATAAAATAATCAAAAAATAAAGGTAAACAAAAAAATGAGGCGCTCGCCTCATTTTTTTATATACGAATCAATTTTATTTAATAAGAAAAGAGTCTATCATCAGTTTAAATAAACTAGGATAAGCCACGCGCCCTTCAACGGCCGCAATATAAGAAATCACATATATATTAGCTCGTTTCTTATCCGTCAAATAAAAATTCAGGCCATCATCACCCATAATGCCATCCCAATTGCCGTTAGACTTTAATTTATCGTAAGTAACGGTTACATCAGGAAAAGAATTACCATACCAAGCAAGAATGCTTTGCTTGTCGGTATTTTCTTGGACAGAAATTTGAATAATCGAATTATCAAGAGCTGTAAATGTGATAGTTGAATCGCTACTTAATGATTGCGGCGTCCAATTTTTCGGATAAAGAAGTTCATAACCATAGGTCGAATTTACCTGCTTAGCTAAATTTATATTACCACTAAGCTTCCCACTACCAACCGGGTCATAATTATTATTAATTTCAACTGAATCAAGATAGGTATTATTATTAGTGTCAGCCAAATCAGGGTTAGAGCCTAAAATTGATTCCTCTTCATCATTTAATCCGTCACTGTCGGAGTCAATTAATGGCAATGAATTTGTATTGTTGCTTATTTCATTTTCCAGAGTTGAGGTGGCGTTTAAATTGGTCAAATCAATGTTAGTTGACGTGGCTTCAGACACTACATTATTGTCCGTGTTATTCACTTGGCCAGTAGTGGTTTCAGGGGCGGTATCAATAACTTTATCTTTACTTGAAGTCGCTTTTGTAGAAACACTGGTAGTAGTTTTTATTTGCGGTTTAATAATATAAATATAGCTTAAATAAACAAGGCCGCCAACAAAAATAAGCCCGCCGATAATAATTACTAAACCAACTATTTTAAAGTTATTTTTTGGCCCAGATAAAGCACCTAAAGTATTACCTTCAGTGGACGCTACTTGAACAGGCTGAGAGTTATTAGTTCCATAAAGACGCGCCAGACTAGGCATGTTGCGGACGACTAAATCTGAATTAACTTTTGTGGCCAACTCTTGTTCGTTATTATTTTTTTTATTCTTACTTCCAAACATAAATTACTGCATAAAAACATAAAGGAGAAATGAGGTGAGAGCAAATATTCCTAAAACTAAACAACCCAAAACTAGCCA
>Ga0247841_10012509_pt1 | contig 11050 bp, 7 predicted proteins | sample LaCruzMarch2015__2_FD_192410 | JGI IMG/M metagenome (GOLD analysis project Ga0247841, IMG submission 192410) | Freshwater microbial communities from meromictic Lake La Cruz, Castile-La Mancha, Spain - LaCruzMarch2015_18m | ecosystem: Environmental > Aquatic > Freshwater > Lake | place: Spain...
GCCTGAAACATCGAAAACTTCCTGGGCCACTGTAGGAATATGCGTAATGCGTACTTCTTTTTCAAAAAGCTTCATCCCTTGCTCCCCCAAAGTAACCAATAATGATTCCAGACCCAAATACTCCATTATCTGTTTTCCTGCTAAGTCTATATCTTTATCTGTAAATAATTTATCGCTATCTATCTTTAGTTTATTTTTGCTGTCTTTAATCTTTAAATTTCTCACTGCATTTTCAAGTTCTTTACGATTTGGAGTTATCGCTGTAACCGAACGATAGTATTGAAAATGATCTTCCTTGGGGTCAACCGTAACAACTTTTTTATGTGTCTGAGCTAACAAAATTAAACCCTCTAAAAGTTGGGCATTAATTACGCCCTTACCATAGTCCTCGATAATTATAGCGTCAAAGTTATTAATATTCTTTTTTATAAAATTAAATATTTTACGCGTCACTTCTGTAACCAAGGGTTCCGTGTGCTCCCAATCAACCCTGACAATCTGTTGGTGCCCGGCAATAATGCGCGTCTTAACCGTCGTATACCTTTCTTTGACCTCGAAAACTCCATCCGTACAAATCTTATTTCTCTTTAATTCAGAAAGTATGATTTCAGCGTTCTTATCTTGACCTATAACCCCGGCTAAACAAACTTGGGCCCCGAAAGAACGTATGTTATTGGCGACATTAGCTGCGCCGCCAGGAACATGGGTCATTTTATTGGCCCAGACTACCGGAACAGGCGCCTCAGGAGAGATTCGTTCAACCTTACCCCAGATGTATTCATCCAGGATAAGATCGCCGATAACAAGTACTCGGGCATTATCAAGTTTTTTGATTATAGACTGCAAATTCTTCATTCTAGAAATTTAGAGCTTTTCGATTATCCCTTGAGCTAAAAGCGGGAGCATTATTTCATGATGTCCAATAATATAATAACCTTTGCCGCCTGCTTCAGTCGGCCTTGATACAATATTTTGCGCTGGTCTGTATTGATAAATCATATCGAAATTAGCAGTTAAGAAATTTTTAACCTGGTTACCTAAATTTCGAGCTAAATTTAAAGCTTTCAAAAATACCTCCGGTAGAATTACCGCCGAACCAAAGGTCAAAACTACGCCGCCATTATTTAAATGACACAATTCTTCAGTCAGTGTATAAAAATCTTTCTGACTTCCGCCTGCAGTTAGAGAAGCATCAAAAGAAGGATGCTGATGGATTATATCCGTACCAATACCTACAAAAACGCATACTGGAACCTTATATTTATAGGCATTAAAAGTGAGACTTAAATCTTTATGCGGCAATTTTGTTTCCGCTATTTTCTTAGCTACAGAATAACCTAAACCTAGCCCCTGGCTTACGCCCTCGCTAACAGCACCATTAATAAACTCTGCGACTTCTCTGCCCATGCCGAATTTACCGGTTTTTAAATTCGCCGAAACATCCTCGGAGGTTCTTCCCTGGAAAGCAATCTCAAAATCATGAATAATACCGGCACCATTTAGGCATATACAAGTAATAACTTTCTGTTTTATGAGCTCAATAATAATCGGATTTAGCCCGCATTTAATCACATGAGCTCCGCACATAAAAATTACTGATTTTTTCCTTTTACGCGCAGCGATTGTTTTCTCGACGATATCAGTCAAATCCCTAGCCTTTAATATGCCTGGTAATGAGTTTAAGAATTTAACAAAACTTATTCCTCGCTTAGGAGCTAGGGCAAAGTCACTCGAGCTTACCTTGCTGAATCTTGTCTTAACTGAATATGTTTTTACTTTCTTTAGATTAATCATGGCGAAGTTATAATTTTAGCACAAATTATACCTAAATCAACTAGTTATTTACCCTAAAACTGTCCCTGCAGCGCTAAGTACATCATTAACGCTTATGGCATCAAGACAAGCAAAGCTTCTTAGGCAATTATGCGCAAGGCATTCTACGCAGCCGATTTCCTTATGTAAAAAGACGTCCTTAACGCCTACTGGACCCCAGCGCTTTGGGCTTAGTCCTGGTTGATTCCTTCCAAATATAGAAATAACCGGAGCTCCTACCGCTGACGCTAGATGCACTGGGCCGGAATCATTTGAAATAAAAAGTCTGCATCTTTTTAAGATGCAGGCCAACTGAGATACTGAAGTCTGACCTGCAAAATTAATCGGCTCTGTTTTCATATTCTTAATAACCTCACTAACAACGGCTAAGTCTTTTGGGCCTGAAACTATTAAAACTTTTAAATTGTACGCTTGGACTAGCTTATCCGCTACCTCGGCAAATCGCTTCGCAGGCCATATTTTTGAAGGACAGCTTGCAGCAGGATGTATCACTAACAGCTTATCTCCTTCCTTTAAGCCGTTTTTTAAGAACATCTCATCTACCCATTTTTTAGCTTCTTTCTTAATCGGAACGAATAAACTCTTGTCTTGGACTTCAATACCTAAATACCTTAACAAATCCAAATTATATTCTAACTCGTGCTTCTGACCCAGCTGTTTAACATGAGGCATCTTATCGGTAAGCAAAAATCCCAACTTTTTATCTAAACCTACCCTTTTCTTTATCCCGGCAATATAAGTTAGCAGGTTTACGCGGTTAGTTGGATGTAAAATTATTACCAAATCAAATTTATCCCTCTTTAAACTAAAAGCAAACTTAATCGAATCAACCCAGCTTTTTTGCTTTAAGTCTTTATCATAAACAATAACTTTATCTAAATAAGGATTACCATCCACAATATCAAAAGCAGCCGGGGAAACCATCATAGCTATATATGCCTTAGGATAATTTTTCCGCAAGGCCTTAATTACCGGAGTCGATAAGATCACATCACCGATTCTATCTGTACGCACAATCAGTATCCGCTTGTAATCTTTAAAGTTTTGAGTTTTTAGTTTTACATTTAATAGGTTATTTATCTGTATTAATACATCATCTACTTTTATTGATTTTATGCACTCAAGCGAACCCCATCGGCATTGTGCTTTTTCGCAAGGCCTGCAGAAAATATCCTTTTTTACAATAATCGAATTATCGGACCAGGGGCCATATTTTTCGTCATTAGTTATACCGAATATGGCTATGATAGACAGGTTAAAGTAGCTTCCTAAGTGCAAAATAGCGCTATCATTTGTAATTAAGAGTTTTGATTTCTTTAATAAAAAGGCCAGTGACCCTAAGGTAGTCTTTTTACTTAAATCTAAAACTTTTGAATCTAGTTTTTCAGCAATATACTTATTTATCGAAGCATCTTCATTATCTCCGACTAAAACAATTTTAGCCTTCAAATTCTTAATAAGCTTATCCGCTAATTGCGCAAAGTTTTCTTTTGGCCATCTCTTGGTATCGCTTCTTGCTCCGGGTGCAAGAACAATAAGAAGATCTTCTTTATTTATGCCGCTATCCTTAAGTATTGAATTTATAAATTCCTCGTCCTTAGGGTCAATATATAATGATTTTGGGATGAGGTTTTGAGTTTTTAGTTTTAAATTTTTAATTTGATAGAGGTGCCTATCCCTCATATGTTTTATATGGCTAGGGATAATTAAAAACGGGGAAGTCTTATGTCGGGATCTTAAAAGCCTGCTTAAGAAACTGTTTCTTAAATCCACGATTAGATCAAACTTTTCTTTACGTAATTGATTAAATAACTCTAACTTCTCTTTTAGGCCTGAATGTTTATCATAAATAATAAACTTATGGATATAAGGATTATCTTTAAATATCGGGGCTGGACGCACCCCAGAAACAACCGTAATCTCTGCCTTAGGATAATTAGCGCGTAAACTATCCAAAACCGGAAGCGTAAGAATAACATCTCCGATATTGCTAAGAGTCATAAATAAGATCTTATTGATTTGCATTCTTTAAGTCTTTAAAATTAATTTTACCTGTTTGGCTACTTCTTCCGGGGTAATTGAGCGCATGCAACGGTTATCTTTACAGTGAGCCTGATAGCAGGGAATTTTACACCCCGAATCTTTTTGCAAAATAACAACATTCTTGGTTGGGAAGGGGCCGGTGATCTCTGGTGAGGTCGGGCCAAAGATAGCAATTATATTCTTGGTACCTACGCTATTAGCAATATGAAGCGGTCCGGTATCAGCTGTTATAAAAATATCTCCCCTTTTAGATAAAGCCCCCAACTGTTTTAAGTTAAATACTCCACAGCCGATAATCGGCTTTTCTTTCATATTCAGCCTGATATGTTCAACCAGCGATAAATCATTATGTGAACCCGTTATAAGTATCCTTATATTAAATTCCTGAATTAATTTATCGGCTAAGCGGGACCAGTATTCTTTTGGCCAGCGTTTTGGATACCAATTTCCACCGGGGTTTAAAACAACTAGGGAATCATTTTTATTAACTGAATTCAGATTTAAGAATTTATCGACAAATTCAACATCTTCAGCAGAGAAATAAAAATCAGTAAATCTATCCTCGACCTTAAGCCCTGACTTTTCAATCACGTCCAGATAATAATCTATCCGGTGCAGAGAATCCCTTGGGGGCGGGATTATTTTCTTGGTTAAAAGAAAACTTCTTTTCCGGGTGTAATGACCGAACCTTTGAGGAATACCGGCTAAACGGCATATTAGAGCCCGGCTGAATGATCGATGCAGAAGATAGGCCACGTCAAAGTGTCTATCCCTAAGCTCTTGCACAAACTTAAGCTGTGCAAAAACATTCTTATGCCTGTCTTTCTCATCAAAAATTATTATTTCATCTAAATAGGGATTACCCTTTAAAACAGGATAGCATCGGCTTGGTATTACACAAGCGACAAAGCCATTTGGATAATTACGCCGGATATTACGGATCGTCGCAGTAGAGAACAAAACATCCCCTAGCCAATTAACATTGAATATAAGCACCCTTTGCGCAGATTTCATTTCCATCAATTCTTCTTTTTCTCTTTAAAAAACTTATAATATCCGGAGGCTTTTATCCAGAATGAAACTATATTATTCGAAGCCGAAGAAATCCTTAATCTTTTAAGAGCAAAAATATCATCATTTGGATATTGCCTTCCTGGATTAGTAGCAACAGCTACTTTAAAACCAGAATCAATTACAATCTGCCTGATTTCATTATTAAATAACCCCTCGGGATAGCTAAAGCTATAAACTTCTATTCCTAATCGTTCTTCTAATATTTTCTTGGCTTCCCGGATCTGCCTTGTGATTTCTTTAGTAGATTTAATATTAATTAACGGCTCTGGGCCCAGACAATGGTCTCCGATCGAAATTAAACCGGACGAACTTATAACTTTTAACTCTTCCCAGCTTAATCGATCATTTTGCGGCCTACCGATTTCATCGACAATAATAAAAACTGTAGCCGGAAGGTTATATTTCTTTAATATTGGAAAAGCGTAGGTGTAAAAATTCTTATAACCGTCATCAAAAGTTATTGCCACTGTATTTCTGGGAATCTCCTCTTTTTGACTTATCAGCTTGGCTATCTCCTTTATATCCACCACATTAAACGCGTGTTCTTTTAAGAAACGCATCTGATTTTCAAAAACTTCCGGCCTGACTGTCATCCGGTCTTCGGAAGATACAGCGCTAGGACTTATTGAGTGATACATCAATATAGGCACAATATATTTTGTCCGTAAATAAACCGAAAAAAAAGAGAAAATAATAACGAAAATTAAAGCTAGCGAAATTATTAATCTTTTGCGCTTAAACATTCTGAATAAACCTCCAATGTTTTAGAAATCATTTTATCCTGCGAGAAATTAAGGGAAATGAATTTTCTAGCTTTCAACCCCAGCGCTTCTCTTTTCCCTGCATCAGCTAATAATACAATTAGAGCTTGGGCTAAAGCCTGATGATCGGCTGGTTTAACTAAAAAACCATTCTGTTTATCCTGTATTAATGTCTTAATTCCTCCAACATCAGAGCCTATAACCGCAAGCCCCATACTCATAGCTTCCATTAAGGCTAAGCCAAGGCCTTCCTGCAAAGAAGGCATGACAAATACATCCATTACAGACAATGCTTCTCGGGTATCGGAGATTCCAGGGATAAATACTACATTCTTATCTATGCCTAAATCTTCTACTAACTTCACAAGCCGGACTTTCATTTTACCTTCCCCAACTATCAGTAATTTAGCCTGAGGATAATTATTCAAAACTAATTTAAAAGCCCGTATAAGAAACTCATGGCCTTTTACGTCGGATAATCGAGCAATGATACCTATTACCGGTCCTTCACCAATATTTAAATTACTTTTTATCCTGGAATTAAACTTTTCTATATCGATACCATTATTAATTATTTCAATTCTTTTATTATCCACCTTAAAATCATTAATCAGATGGTCTTTTACCTGCTCGCTTATAGCAATTATCTTCTCTCCCCAGCAAGGAAACATCACTCGCGAGATCTTATTATTAAAGAACCCATGGCAGGTAGTTACGTGTCTGGCCAAAGTTAATCTATGCAATAAACAACCTAAAACCTGAGTTGTCCGGCTATTAGTATGAATAATATCAATATTATTCTTTCGGATAAACTTAGTTAATTTAATAGCGCTAAAAATTATTTTCGGGCTTAATTCATTCTTTGTTTTTAAAGGAACAAAAAAATAATTAATCCCCGATTCTTGAAACTTGGGTAAAACTTCGCCTCCGCTTGAGGCAATATAAATATTATTACCTCTCTTTTTAATGCCCGCGGCTAAGGTTAAGCAGTAACTTGTTATACCGCCGACATTAAGATGATTAGTAATGTATAAGATATTCATACTTATTTTGTTTTTAAAAGCTTATCTACCGCCTGTAATACTTCTTCAGCCGTTATCAGGCTCATACATTTAGCCTGTTTACATTTTGGTTTATAGCATGGGCTGCAGAGTAAATCTTTTCCAATTACAATATAATCTTTTGCCGGAGGCATATGTCTTACTGGATCAGTCGGGCCAAATAAGGCAACAATGGGAGTACCTACACTGGCAGCAATATGTAAAGGTGAAGAATCTAAAGATATATAAACTGCGCAACGTTTAATTAGACAAGCCAGCTGATTTATCGTAGTCTTACCGCAGGCATTGATAATCTTGGTATTCTTAACGGATGCAGCCAAGATATTAGCATCTGCTATGTCTCCTTCAGTACCGGTGATTACCACGCGCATATTTCTTAAACCCAACTCTTCGCATAATTTGGCTATATGTTGTTTTGGCCAACATTTACTAGCCCATCTTTTGCTAGCATTTATATTTATACCAATAATTTTCTGGTCTACACTTAACCATTGGCTATTTAATAAACTATCGATATAATCCTGGTCTTCTTTAGTAGGCCATACTTCAAGATGGCTATCCCTTAAATCTATTCCCAGCATCTTTAGGAGCTTAAACTGATGCTGCACCGGGCCAATAGCCAGTTTTTCAAATTTCATCCGCTGATTGAGTAAAAATGAGAATTTCTTGTTATCATAACCATAACGGTTAAGGCTTAAAGATAGGAAAGCCAATATATGGCTAATCCGGCTATTCTGCAGGTCGATAACTAAATCAAAATTCTTTTTTCTTAAAACACGCGCAACATTTAATAATCCCCCTAAACCTTTATCTTTATTTTTAAAATTCACAACCAAAAGTTCATCGATATATGGGCAGCGCAACAATACGTCTTTTGATTCCTCGCCAACCATAAATGTAATTTCATAATTAGGGAATCTTTCTCTTATGGCCCTGACTCCTGCGGTAGATAAAACAACATCCCCTAAAGAGCTTAACTTAATAATTAATAACTTAAAATTATGCATCGCATCCTCATAAGTTTTAAGCGTACTGCTAACCATAAGCTCAATATTATATTTCTCCTTTACCCTTAAGTAAGCTTTTTCGGCAAAGCTTTGGGCAAGTTCCGGATCTTTAAATATTTTTATTGCTGCTTCACTCATACTCGAAGGATCTGCCGCAGGAACAAGAAAACCTGTTTTACCGTCTTCAATAATATCGATTACCCCGCCTACTTTTGTTGCCACTACAGGAACCCCTGAGGCCTGAGCTTCAATAACTACCCTGCCGAATGCTTCATGAGTCGTAGTAGCTAAAACTAAAAGATCAAGATGCGAGAGTATCTCAGGAATATTCCTTTGAGTTCCTAAGAATTCAGTACAATGGTCAAGTCCAAGTCTACGCACCAGCACTTCGATTTCCTCTTTATATCCCTGGCGCGAACTAGGCGCATCTCCTACAATCCATATTTTAAGATAGGGAACCACCCGAGCAACCTTAGCCATAGCTTTAATAAAGTAAAGATGCCCCTTTAAAGGCGTAATTCTTCCGACAATTCCAATGTTAAATTCTTTTTGCCTTTTTTTAAGCGGGTCTGAATATTTGAATCTCTCTAAATCAACGCTGCGGGGAATAAGCCTTATACGATCGTGCGGAACGCCAAAATCTTCCATCATGTGCCTGGCAATAACATTACTTAAAACAATAACCCGTTTACCCCAGCCCATAACATAGCTAAAGGGGTGCTTTTTATAGTACCCATGGCAGGTTGTAATAAAAATTGCCTTGGTTCTTCGGCAGGCAAAATAAGCTATCCAGGCAGGGACCCGAGACCGGGCATGCACAATATCTATCTTTTCATTATTTATAATCTCAACCAATAAGGGTATAGTCTTAAAAATACTGATTATTGATTTTCTATGCACTGGCAGCTGATAATGTTTGATGTTTAAGGTTTCTAAATCCTTAACCAGTTCTCCGCCGCTAGAGACAACAATATTCTTATGCCCAAGCCGCAATAAATGCTTGGCCAAATCAATGGTCCCAGTCTCTACGCCGCCTACATTTAATTCTGGTAAAACTTGAAGTATAATCACTTAAATTCTTCCTTTCATATTTAATCCCAGCACTTTTTTAAGAAAAGCTGGAGTTTATAATATTTTCTTTAATCTCTGCCTAACTAAAACGCTATCCTCTAAGTAATATTTAGACTCTGCTTTCTGCCAAATACCTTGAATAGTTTTTTCTATTTTATCGACATCTACCAAATTTATATATTTCTTCTTATCTAAATTATTTAAGAAATCGCGGTGTTTTCTCCCCAGGCCGGAAGCCTTAAAAACTAGAACATGTTTTTTGCTTGTAGCTGCTTCTGAAACCATGGATATACTTTCAGGAGAACAAATTACAACCCTGCTTAAGCCTAATATGCCTCCAACGGCTTCGGGGATATTAAATTCATTTGCAATAACCAATAATTTGCAGCGCTCGAAAGACTTAAATTCTTTTTTTATTAAATCCTCAATATCTTCTGGAGTCCGCCTTGAGGTAGTTACAAATACATTTGCCTTTAACTCTAGAGAAACAGATTTTACCTCTGAAATAATCTTAGCAACTGTTTCTTTCTTTAAGGTAAATTTCTTATTATTACCCCCAATTAATAAGCCGATCCCGCCTCCTTCGATATTGCCTAAAGCCGAAACTTGCTCTCTTAAATACTGCTCATCGATTAAATTAAGCGCACCTTCAGTAATAACCACGTTCTTATTTTTAAATGCCCGGTCATGCCTGGGGGATATTATTAAATCAAATTTATCCATGCTTAATATTGATGGCCGCATAATAACTATAGATTTACTTAAATTTTCTCTTGAGACAATATAATTAATATGGGCTAAAGCTGACCCGCAAGAGATTACAACATCAGGAGAAAAACCTTTAAGTTCGCTATAGGTATCTTCGCCTAAGAATTTCTTTATGCACCAAAGACAACCCTGACAACTGTATTTACCCGCAAAAGAGCTGCTTAAAATTAAGCCAAGTTTGGATAGATAATTCTTAAAACTCACCTCAACAACTTTTAGATTAATACTATTGCCGATACTAGAATAATAATTTTTAATTATTTTTAAAACAGCTTCTGACTGACGCAGATGTCCGGCCTTGGAATCGCTTAATATAAGGACATTCTTCTGATCTGAATATTTCCAGATTTTATAGGTCCAGAGATAATCTTTTGGATATTTTCTGATATAGTCTTCGAAAATCAAAACTGCCCTTTGTAAATTATCTAAAATATCCTTATTTTCATCATCGCTCCTGGATAATTCTAATTGTTTATCGACAAAAATCTTTATTTTTGGGCCCTTAACCCGGGTAAAGAAAACCGGAACTACCGGACAGTTATATTTTAAGGCTAATTTCATTGCGCCTGTGGGCATTGAAGCACGCCGTCCGAAAAAATTAACTAAACTTCCGGATTTACCTCCCTGGTCAGCAGTAATACCAATTGCCTGGTTATTCTTTAGAGCACTGATTATTCCTTTTAAACCATCTTCGCGGGTAAGAATCTTGCACTTCTGCTTCCGGCGGTAATCATTAAGCAACTTATTTATTTTTGGATATCTTTGGCCCCTTACAAACAAAATAAAGGGAAATCCAATATTCGCACAAATAATATTCCCCAATTCCCAGCTTCCGGCGTGTACGCCAAGAAGCAAAAGTCCCTTTCCCTGTTTTAGCGCTTCGTAGGCATTTGAAGAGCCTATAATCTCAATATTCCTTTTCAAATATTCAGAATCAATTTTAGGAATAAGAAATATTTCAATAATACTCTGTCCAAATTCGTGATAAAAATCTTTTGTTGTTTTAGATATTTGTTTAAGTGTTAGCTCATTGCCTAAAGCGATTTTGATATTGGCATAAACCCTTGCCCTGTGCTTAAGATCAAAATAATAAAAAGCATCACCTAGTCTTCTGCCGAGGAAAAGACTTGCCTCTATGGGGAGCAATCTTAATAATGGCCCTAAGGTCTTAAGAAGAGTATACCCTAAGTAATCTATCAACGAATCTTTCTTCATCTTTAATAATCTTTAACTCGATACATAAAACTATAAGTTTATTTGTATCTATTTCTAAATCCAGATCCTTAATCCTGGCGGCATCTTTTTGAGTAGTTATGATTAATTCAGCTAAATTCTCTTCTGAAGCAGCAATAACCCGGCCTAGATCTGCTTGGCTATAGTTATAATGATCCGAAAATCTTAAATCCAAAACAATATCCGAACCTAAACCAAT
>Ga0247841_10012511_pt1 | contig 11048 bp, 13 predicted proteins | sample LaCruzMarch2015__2_FD_192410 | JGI IMG/M metagenome (GOLD analysis project Ga0247841, IMG submission 192410) | Freshwater microbial communities from meromictic Lake La Cruz, Castile-La Mancha, Spain - LaCruzMarch2015_18m | ecosystem: Environmental > Aquatic > Freshwater > Lake | place: Spain...
CAAACAGCCCTCTATTCTCAGGAATATCAGCCATATTCTTTGCGTACTGGGCAAAAGCTATGGAGCCTTTCTGGTCTATGATAAACAGCGCCGGCATTCGTCCCAGTTTTATCAGGTTCCATTCCTGTGCCGTCAATATCTTTTGCCGTGAACCCCGGCGCAATAGATCCAATATTCCGTTTCATATAAGTTTACCTTTTTACACCGGCGCATAGAAACAGCGTTTCGGCGACGACACTTTCCCTTCCTTCTTGAGCTTGTCAATGATCTTGGCGACTTCATCCTTGTCCATGACAGCTTTCTTGGCGATGTCTCCCGGTCGCATGGGCTTGCCTTCCTTTATCATTGCATCCAGAACCGTCTTTTCTTTTGCATCCATGTTCATTTCCCTCCTTGGTCAACGTGTTATTCTTTCGATTTGTCTACCATCCCCCGCAACTCTTTCGCCACCTTGAAATAAGGCAATTTCTTCGGCTTCACGCCCACATTCTTACCGGTCATGGGATTCCTTCCTGCGTAAGCCTTGTATTCCCTCACAGAAAAACTCCCGAATCCCCTGATTTCAATTCTGTCTCCCTTTTTCAGCGAATCCTTAAAGCCTCCGAGGATTTGATTGATGATGTCTGTTGCCTGTTGATCGGTCAGGTTTTCTTTATTGGCCAGAGCTGCGATAAAGTCTGATTTGGTCATGATGATTGTCTCCAAGTATTAGATTATTTCAGAACGTGTGCAAGATAACGATACCATGCCGGATATAGATGTTGCAATCCCTTCTTAACAGGCAGGTTAAATGAGTCGATGGCTGATGCCTCTCTCATATCAGGGAAAATCCGTCAATCACAGAATTGGCCCCGGTGGCCACTTGAAAATCCCCCACCTGTGGCCAGGCATCTTCAGAATGCCAGGCGCCGCATCTTGCTGCTCTTCCATGGAGTTTCCCGGAAAAGAAAGCCCCCTGACGAACCGGTTTCGTCAGAGGGCTTTCTTAAGGGACACAGACTTTCAAAAGACGTGTCTTTATTTATGATGAATCTTATTTATGTTAGCCGACCAGGTTCTTGATACCTTCGATCACCGGATTGGTGAAAAGAGCGATCAGCACTGTGTAGAGGGCGAAAACTCCGGCGACTTCTCCCGTGTACATCTTCTCATACTTGTGCTTCAGGGAGATCACGGTCATCCCACCGATAATGAGGCAACCGAGCTGGAAGTAGGGGAAGTTAGCCACACCGGCTGCTGCGTATTCTGCCATTGCGAAAGTTCCCGTCAAAAGAACCACTACCATTGCCGCTACCATCGTTCCTAATGTCTTTTTCATGATCTGTGTCCTCCTATGTCTATTTTTTTATTTGTTTCGTTTGAGTTTATACAATGCGTAAAGCGTGCCAAGTTGTCTGAAGTGAACTTGGACATATCGTAAGTGCATGTTACGGATAGATATAAATGAAAACAGAGTAGGGCAGGGTGATGAGTTTCAGTCCGGGAGATGGCTGATTTTTTAATGGAGCTTTAAAATAGCTTGAACGAAACGATGGGAAATGAAATTCACAAGGGCTGATAAATTCTTTCAGAGCTTATTTCCATGATCCCGGTTGCAGCTCGCGCCGGCATGTTTGCAGGGAATTGAATCTCTGCCATTATGCCGTTACCTTATCAGACAAAGCCTGATCTCCAACATCAAATATCCTGATCCATATAAACTCCCATTTCTCATCCCATATTCATCCTTCCCCTGATTGTTAAAAATTGCCTTCGGGATTATCTTAGGGCCGAAAGAAAGAGAGAGGAGACATAAAGGCCATGACAACCATCAGCAACGAAAGAATCGAATTCAATCCGCAGAGAGATATCCTGGGGAAAACAATAGAGAGAAACAGGACCAGCCGGTTTCATCAGGTAGGTCTCAAAGGATTATAAACCGTATCAAAAGAGAGAGGAGAAGTGACCATGAAGAAGACAGGAGCCAAAAAGGAAGAAAGATTCGCAAAGAAGGCTGGCAAGACTTGGTTGGACCCCATGTGCACCCCGTTTGAAACCAGGTAGATCAGGGAAAATAACGATTCTTAACTTAAGAGAGAGGAGGCAAGGATCATGAAAAAGGAAAAGAAAGCATTCAAGGGTTGGATTGACCCGATGGCTACGCCTTATCAGTATAAAAAAGGCTGAAATCCAAGAAAACATAAAGTCTGCCACAGCGGCAGCAGTTGTCGAGAGAGGTAAAGAGACCGGATGCTACAAAAACCTGCCTCTCTCGGGTTAAGGGCGGAGTTGAAGAGACTTCGCCCTTATTTTCCTTCAACAAAGTTCTGACCAGCAGAAACATAACTGATGAAGGAAGTGGGATACCAGATCCGCAAGTTAATGAGCAAAATCGCCAGATTATGAGAATGATTAAGACATTTAGGAAAAATAAAAAAATTAATGGGAGGTGAAATTAATGCCATTCAAATCACCTAAAGAGATTGCAGAAGCTGCGTGTTCAGCAGGTACTGCGAAGACACACCTACCTTGGGACAAAATGCTGGTGCTAGGCATTTTAGCGGGCGCTTACATTGCTTTCGGTGCACAGCTTGCAGTAACAGCCGCTGCCGGTACCTGGGCAACAAATTCCCCAGGATTACAAAAACTGATTTTCGGCGGAGTGTTCCCTGTAGGACTAATGCTGGTGGTCATTGCAGGTTCAGAACTTTTCACCGGAAACTGCGCTATACCAGTACTTTCCTGTATGACCGGTAAGGCGAGGATTTCAGGGTTACTGAAAAACTGGTTCTTTGTCTATATCGGGAACTTCATTGGGGCGTTAATAGTTGCGTATTTTCTGGCACACTTGTCAGGACTATTTTCAGGAACACCATGGCATGAGTACATCGGCAAAATCGCGAGTGCAAAATGTGCTCTGAGTTGGGACCAAGCATTCCTACGTGGAGTAGGTTGTAATTGGCTGGTCTGTCTTGCCGTATGGATGGCTATCAGCAGCGACAGCATAATAGGTAAAGTCTGGGCTATATGGTGGCCTATCATGGCCTTCGTAACGCTCGGTTACGAACACAGTGTAGCGAATATGTTCTTTATCCCAACCGGGATTTTTGAAGGTGCTACATATGCCACTACCGGTTTAAGTGTCACCTGGGCAGACTTTATTATTAATAATCTCATCCCTGTGACTCTTGGCAATATAGTAGGTGCTGCGGTCTTTGTTTCCGGAGCTTACTGGTACGTTTATCTGAAAGATGATAAATAGAAGCAGAGGTATTCTAGGAGTTGAATAGGCTCTGCCCTCAGCCATTACAGAAAAGCAGCTCCCTTCCTGACCAAGCCCCTGTCTGTATTTGATTCAGGGGCTTTTTCTTTTTGACCTCATCTGTTGTTTCCGGTATGCTCTCCGCCAGATTTTGCCGGTATACAAGACAAGGAGCAATAAGTTGAATATAAAACCATGGAATGCATGTCTATCGGTGTTTATTGCCATATTGATCATCTTATGTTTTCCAATTCTCTCTCAAGCAAATCCCCCAAATAAAATCACGCAAACCAAGGTCATCAAATACGTCCCTCCAACTCCATCAGAAAGAAGAGAAGGTTCCTGCTGGACCAATTCCAATATCATTCGACGATCAGATGTTTGGCGGTGCATGATCGGTAATGAAATCTTTGACCCATGTTATACCGTCCAAGATAAAACAACTTCTGAGACTCATTTTTCAGGTTGAGATAATTGCGGCGGGATTTTGCATCCCGGTCTGGTTGAGTATTTTCGGGGTAATAATGCCGGCAATACTGGCTTTGCTGCTTTGGCGGGAGAATAAAAAGTAGATTGAGAAGGAGATCGCGCCGGTGACCAAATGAAAAGATGCCACTCATGTCTAAAAGTAATTGAAATCAAGATTCCAGTAGGCAGGCGAGAAGAATGTGTCTTTTGTGGATCTGATCTGCATTGCTGTCTCAATTGTAAATTCTATTCTCCCGGATCATATAATGAGTGCCGGGAGCCTCAGGCTGAAAGAGTTATAGAAAAGACCCGGAGTAATTTCTGCGATCTATTCGTTTTCCAAGATTCTGATCTCCTGCCCGGTAAGAAGGAACAAGATAGCAGTGAATCTGCCCAGGCGAAGCTGAAATCCCTCTTTAAGGGTTGATGAAGAATAAATTCACAATAGAATTTTGAAGTATTCTTTCATCGTGCTTGCTAATGTCATTATTGGTTTATGCGAAGGAGGATGCAAAATATGAAGGATATATTTTCAGTAATTCACGAAAGGAAGAGCGTTAGAAATTATAACGGAAATCCAATAAGCAAGACCGATCTTGATGAGATCATCAGAGCAGGTATGGCAGCGCCGACAGCGGTCAATATGCAGCCATGGTCATTTGTGATAGTAACCGAGAGAAAACTACTGGATGAGCTTGCCGCAGGACTTCCACATGCAAAGATGCTGACCAAGGCAGGAGCAGCAATAGTTGGCTGTACTGAACCTGATAAAGCGTATGAAAAGAGCACGGACATGGCAATCATTGATGCTTCTCTCGCAGGTGAGAACATCATGCTTGCAATTGAAGCTCTTGGACTTGGCGGTGTATGGACAGCCGCTTATCCATATGCGGACAGGATGACGCATGTAAAAACCATTCTCAACATACCCGGAGAAGTCATTCCTTTAAATGTCATAGCTATCGGCGTTCCTGCTGGAAAGGATAAGCCTAAAGACAAATACAAGAAGGATAAAATTCACTGGGAACGATGGTGATGATTTTAGTAATAGGGAGAGACAAAAGATGACACCAGCAGAAATGCAGGAAAAAGCAATGCAGATCTTCCACGATGGTTTGCACTGAAGTCAGGCGGTTCTTGCGGTCGGGCAAGAAAAACTGGGAATTGAAAACTCTGATTTGATCAAAGCCATGGACTCATTCGGTGGCGGTTTAGGCGCTCACGGTGAAGTATGCGGCGCTGTTATTGGTGGTTTGGCAACTATCGGCTTGCTCTGTGGACGCTCTAAATCCGGATCTCAACCAGATATGAAGATGTGGAAATCTTGCCGTATCTTCCTGAAAAGATTCCGGGAAGAGGTAACTGACGACAAGATTTTATGTCGTGATCTTGTCAATGTGGATTGGATGGATTTAAATCAGATCAAGAGCTATCGGGGAAGCGACAAATTCGAATACTGCCGGATGCTCACAGGAAAAACAGCAAAGATTGTTGGAGAGATTCTGGAAAAGGCTCAAGTCGCATAATCTCGCCGATAAGAATTAACAAAAAGGACAACAAACAATATGAACGATCAGGACAAACCTTACATAGATGCTAACGGAACAATTGTCATTCCTTTCAAAATCGACCAAAAATATCACTTTTGGAATGGTGGCCAACCTTTATCGGTTACCTTGCAGGAGCTCAAGGCACCAGAGCACGTTTGGCATAAGCATATTGAAAAACCATACCCAGGGAATGAGGCTTGAGCTGGGAACGTGGCTAAGGGAAGGAAAAACAAATGCCTCATGACAAGGTTTGCTACTGAGAAGGGATGAATATCAGAAAGCAGACCATATCTATCGGCTAAATCAGGAGAACAGAAAATCAAAACCACACCAATTATAGACAAAATCAAGAAGCTATTGGCCTTGGCCAATTCAAGTAACGAGTTCGAAGCAGCACTCGCAGCGTCTCATGCTCAACGGCTACTATCCGAGCATAACCTGGGTATGGCCGACATTGAATCTTCGCATAAACCGGACAAAGCCGACAAGATCGAAATGGAAACAGCCAAAACCATGCCCAAATGGGTAAGACATCTCTGCGCGGGAGTCTGTAACGCCTTCGATTGTCAGCTAATCCATCATCCAGCAAAAGGTATGATGACTTTCATTGGTGTAGGGGCAGATGTTCAGGTTGCTTCCTATACCTTTACCTATCTGGACAGGACCGTCAGAAAGCTTTGCAGCACTTACATGAAGCACCATGTCAGCGATAGGATGACCGGAAGAAACCGCGAATTGATGCGGCAGTCTTACTACTTGGGGGCGGTAACTACCATCACCACACGCTTGGGAGAGCAGAAGGTTTGCACGCCTGTTACCACCGGTGCATTGGTTCCGCTCAAAGATGCTTTAATCAAGCAGACCATGGACGAGATCGGCAACATCAGGACCGTACATAGCCGAAGGAGTTACATACATTCTGATGCTTATTTCAAAGGCCAGAACGACGGCAGCCAGGTAAGTATTCATAAAGGTGTAGAGCAGGCAAGATCGATGCGTAAGGAACTGCCACAGAATAATAGCCCCATCCGCTGATGACCGGGCAGATAAGGAATATATGGTCTGATTTGTAAATCACTATCAAAAACAAATTGCTGGACATTTTCAGAATTTTTAATGATAACCAATCGAAAGCTTCAGTTTTGGGAGGGTGATTTTTCGGGATGGTCGGGTGTGTAAACAGCTTCCTGTGATCGAGCATCCGGTGATTTTGACGATTATTCAACAATACAATCGGTACTAAATGAAGATGCCATCGGGCACCCAACCGTATACAGAAGCCTTCCTGGTAGAAACGCTACATGTTCGGGAGCGGGTCAAAAAGAAAGCTCTTATCAGTCAGTTGAGGAGAAATGAGCAAGTTTAAGCACCTCTTTAGGGACACCGTGATAGTCCTGCTAATTACAGCCGTTATTATGATATCTGCAGAATTCTGCTTTAGGTTGGCAAGTAGCTACCGGGTTTCTTCTCGTCAGGCTTCATCTGATCAAGCCGCCATGAAGAATCGGATTGAAGCCTTCGATGGCAAGTATACAACCGATCAACTCAAGGAGATAAGAGATGAGGCCGACGATAGGCTTGAGTATCTGCCTTGGGTTCAATTCGGAAACTATGACCATTCGCTGAAGTATTCCAGAGCGGCAAGTGGACTGAGAGAATCATATCAAGATCCGAACTGTGGCAATAAGGAGAGAAAAGTAACGGTATGGTTTTTCGGTGGTTCGACAATGTATGGAATTGGCGTCCCTTGGTGGGATACGATCCCATCCCAATTTGTAAAGCAGACCGAAAGCGATGCTGTATGTTATGAGGCCGTAAACTATGGAGTTCCGTATTTCTACTCTAGACAGGAGCTTGTGCGCTTTTTAGCCGAACTTCTTGACGGACGCCGTCCTGACATCGCGGTATTCTTGGATGGATTGAATGACTTCGCTCAGCCAGGATCGGCAATACGAGGTGAACCATTTTTTACGCCGGTGTTGCGTCAAGCAATACCAAAGGGTAAGTCTATAGTTCCTCCAACTCCAGCAGCAAAGCCCTCAAGTACATTATCCACTTTGGTCGGAAAGAGCCATTTGGCAACATATCTATCATCTAAGTTCAAAAGCCAAGATGCTTCTTCAGTAGGTCGTGGCACATTTCGCAATAACTATGATATTCCTCCTGGCATTCCTTCAAGCCCAGGTGAGGTAGCGTCTTATATTGTAAAGAATTATCTCTCTGTGCGTGAACAGCTGGCGGTGTCGTGCGATGGTTATCATGTATTGTGCATGCAATACCTGCAACCGGTCGCTGTGAAGGACTACTCTCCGTCATCGGATGAGGTTCTGACAAAAAGCTTTCGCGAGGGAGACAAAAGCAGAGTAAAGCGGTTTCTCGTCGGGTACGATTTGCTTAGCGTGAGTCTTGGTAAAACAGATCAGGGCCTTATCTCTGGGAAACCATGGTGGAGGGATATCTCAGGGCTTTTTGCTGATTATCAGGGAATTCCCTATGTGGATGATGGCCACTACTCTCCAAGGGCAATATCAATCATTGCGGCGGTAATGCGGCAGGATCTTACCAAATTGCTCAAACATGAGAAATAATGTACAGAGCCAAGAAAAGTAGTAAGAGGCGTGTGGAATTTGTAGAACTTGACCCGTCGGTTATAAATGATGGCATATCCAAGAGTACAAACCGAATTCATCGCTTTTCAGCAAGATCGCAACCATTTGTTAGTAGGTGACAGCAGTTTTTGACATACACCTGTTTTCCTTGATAAAGTGTCGCTGATTACCAAAAGAAAGCATTATGCAGGGCTCGTAAAAATCCGTTGAGATTACTCATCACTTCCATGACGCTATCACCATACACCCAAATGCCCGATTGGTTTCGCCTCCTGGATCATGAAGCAGTCCGATCGCAGATAGAACAAGTCACCGGACCCCATTGCCTGTTGATGGAATCACGAGAATGGGCTACCAGAAGGACCGGAAAGTGAAGGATTCGAGGTCGTGTAGCTCTTCCTCCTGCTTGACTGCCACCTATTACACTGAGCGCAGACCTTTCCACCGTTACGGGTAGTTCGGACTGGTCCCCGGCAGAACATACAAATCTTCAGCGCTTTCCCCTCGGCATCCGAATCAAAGGATACCTTGCAGTCTGGCTTTGCGGAAGCGGCGCACTTCACATAGTAGCGACCTTCCCAGTTCCGGAGACAAAGGTTAGATCCACACTTAGGGCAGGTTCCCACCACTGTGCCGAACACGCGCCCGGTGGCGCCTTGTGGGGCCTGCTGTTTGATCTGTCCCACCAATTCCGTCACGAAAGTCCGGATGCCGCTCATGAACTCATCCCGTTTGGCCTCCCCCCGACGTATTCGCTCCAGGCGTGCTTCCCATTCGCCGGTCATCTGAGGGCTTTTTAGGGTCTCGGCCCGGATGGATTGAATCAACTGAATACCCTTGGCCGTCGGCTGCAGGATGTTGCGTGTGCGCTCGACGAAATCGCGCTTCAGCAGCGTTTCGATGATGTTCGCCCGGGTGGCGGGTGTGCCTAGGCCGCAGTCCTTCATGGCCCCCTTCAGTTCTTCATCGTCCAATTCCTTACCCGCGCTTTGCATCGCGCCCAGCAGATCCCCTTCGGTCAGGCGCTTGGGGGGTGAGGTCTTGCCTGCCCTGGGAAAGAGGTCCTTCGTATCAACGGCTTCATCCTTGACGACGGAAGGCAGCAGACCGGAGTCTTCATCATCCTCAATCTCCTCGTCTTCGAGTTTCTTTACCTTTTCTTTTTTTGGACGGCCATGGGGAGGATCAACGGCGGACCATCCCAATTCTTTTACAATTGTGCCCGTGGTCTTGAAGGTCTCCTTCTCGATTTTCGTGACGATGGTGGTCTTGCCTTCGACGCGGTCTGGGAAGTACGCAGCCAGAAAGCGGCGTGCAATCAACTCGTAGATCTTCAGCCGATCACCCTGGAGATTCTTTGCGGGATTCTCCGTAGGCGTCAGCGCCGCGTGATCTTCGACTTCCTTGTCGTTCACGAAGCGCTTATCAAGCTTCACTGGCCAGCGTTTCCGAAGCTCCCCGATGAAGGGTTGTAAATCTGCGAGCTGCCCCTGAGCGATGGCCTTGATCCAGCCCGCTGCCTTCTGTGCGTCCGCTTCCGTCAGGTACCTGGAGTTCGTGCGCGGGTAGCTGATGAGCTTCGACTCATAGAGCTCCTGCGCCACTTCCAGGGTGTGCTCTGCCGTGAATCCGAAGCGCTTGTTGGCCTCTTTCTGAAGATTGGTAAGGTCGTACAGCAGCTCGGGCTTTTTCTTTTCCGTCCGGGAGGTGACCGAGGCAACGTTGCCGGGCAGGCCGGATAGCTTGTTCGCAATGGCCTTCGCATCCTCTTCCAGATCAAACCGATCCTGATCTTTCCACCCATCCTGTTTGCAAAACCATTTGCCTCTGTAAGTGCCACCTTTGGCTTGAAACGTAGCCCATAGGGTCCAGAAGTCCTTCGGCACAAAGTCGGTGATTTCCAGTTCGCGATTTACGAGAAGCGCCAGCGTCGGTGTTTGTACGCGGCCGATGGAGTAAACGCCTTCTCCTCCGGATCGACGCATGACCAGCGTTTGGGCGCGAGTGCAGTTGATGCCGACCAGCCAATCCGACTCCTGTCGACTCCGTGCTGCATCCCGTAGGCCGCGGTAAGCCTCGCCCGGCTTCATCCGGGCATAGGCGTCCCGGATGGCGTTATCCGTTAGGCTCGATGTCCAGAACCTCTGCACAGGCTTGGTGCATCCCGATAGGCGATAAACCAGATCAAAAATGAGCTCGCCTTCGCGACCGGCGTCCGTCGCGTTCACGACATCCGCCACATCGTCACGGGTCATGAGTTTTGCCACCACCTCGTATTGATCCCTGGTGGCCTCGATGGGGGAGTAGAGGAACGGTTCAGGGAAAAAAGGCACCGTATCCAGTCGCCACGTTTTGAGGTCGGGATTGTATCCTTCCGGACCCACAGCCTGCACCAGGTGGCCAACACACCACGTAACGATGACATCGGCGCCCTGGATGAAGTTGCGCCCCGTCCCCTGAATGCCCAGGGCCGCCGCGATGGCACGGCCCATGCTGGGTTTTTCACTGATGATGATACGGGTCATGGAGTTTCTTTATAGTCGTAGTCAACAACAACGCATGTTTCAGGGGTTCATAGAACATATTACGCATCGCTTTGCAAAGTCTTTGTAGAGGTGGAATTCTGATTACCGTTTTGGATTACCCCTCAAAAATACTGTGCCACATTGTGCCAGAGAGTGACAGAGGTGGACTGGCATACCTGGACTTATCATATCATAAGCCTTTATTATTGCTCACAAAAAAGAGTCCCCGCCAAGGGGAACAAAGGAGCAAAAATGACGTCTGCAAGAGCGAAAATCCCAAGCAAAGAATCAAGGCAAGTCAGTGGCAAGGCAAAGTGGACGTTCATGGTCTTCATGGCCGGCGACAACAATCTGGACGGGGCGGCGCTCAGGGACATCACCGAGATGGCTCAGGCCGGGTCAACGCCGGAAGTCAATATCATTGCCCAGCTTGACCGGGCAGGCGCCAATCCAACGAGAAGATTCAAAATTACCAAGGGCGGAGGATACAAGAAGGACGTCATCGCCGAACTCGGTGAAACCAACACTGGAGATCCCGCCGTACTTGCCGATTTTCTCAAGTGGGCGGTCAAGGACTACCCCGCCGAGCATTACTTCCTTGTTTTATGGAACCACGGCTCCGGCTGGTGGGAGGATGAAAGAAAGAAAAAGGGCA
>Ga0247841_10012514_pt1 | contig 11048 bp, 6 predicted proteins | sample LaCruzMarch2015__2_FD_192410 | JGI IMG/M metagenome (GOLD analysis project Ga0247841, IMG submission 192410) | Freshwater microbial communities from meromictic Lake La Cruz, Castile-La Mancha, Spain - LaCruzMarch2015_18m | ecosystem: Environmental > Aquatic > Freshwater > Lake | place: Spain...
AACCTCACCTACTTTTCCCTTTTTTTCTTCGTTTTCCATATTTTTATAATTAATCTAATAAGATACCACTCATTATACAATAGTCCGATAAAAACTCCAATACCATTAGGGCGGGTTATTCTCGGATTATCCTAAATTTTCTAATTCCTTAAGTTCTGCCTTTAATATATCCATTCTATCTCTAAACTGAGCCTTAATGGTCTCTATAGCCACGTCTCTCCATGGCACTAATTGAACCATATCCTCGGCTATTCTCTGTTTCTCTGCGACAATATCAAAAGGAGCCCCTACGGTGTAGTAGTTCCCTTTGTCGTCCTTGATGTATTTTGGTGTTTTATCCATTGATTAATTCGTTATATTGCACTGTACTAGATGTACCACCGTCTGTGATGGTTGGTGTCGACCCACCTCCAGTATTGCACCTTATTGCATTTCCCATTACTATTGTATCTGTTGCTGTACCTATTTGTAAATCTATTGCTGCAGTTGTATATGGACTAAACCAATTGTTGTTTTCAAAAAGTACCCCCTTAATGGTAATACTTGCATTATGTATATAAACCTTTTTACCTGTATCAAAAATGTTATTTTGAACTAAACAGGAACTTCCATTTATCAACATTATATCATCTGCTTTATCTTTACATTTAATTCTGTTCCCAACAAATCTTCCGCTACCGAGCGTTATAAAATATGATGCTGGAGAGTATCCATTATTTTTAAGTTCACAATTAACAATATTAACGGAAACATCCAATTGCTGGAAGGTAAGGACACATGAATTGAATACGGTGGTGGTACTAGAAGTTACTGACCATGACTGCCCATTTACTCCACTAAAGAGTTTGCAACCAAAAAAAGAACAATAGTTGGATTGTCCAAGTATTACGGGAACACTCGTTCCTATGTTTAGAGTACTCATATCTATAACTACATTTTCGATTGAATTATATTCCATATAAAGGAAACTACCAGTGATCGGTTCTCCCGAATTATTTCCCATATATAGAATTGTGTTTTGATCAATATAAGAATCTCTTACAACACAATAATAACCTCCATTTAAAATGTATCCTCTTTTGGCTTGCATAAGACAGTTATCTATCTTGTGGTATGATGACGCTGTATTGAATAGGTCTTGTGAGATTACTGGATATTGCGTTGCATAATCTGTGTTTGTTAAAAATGTATTTTTTAAATAGATAACGTCTGCCCCAGTTTGGGCATTAGAGTCTGATGAGGATGCGACAAAATAAACTGGTCCTCCAATATTTTGTACTTGCGGTCCGTCTGAACTCCACCAGACGGTTCCTCCATCCCAAACAAAGAAATCTATTGCTCTCGTGGTAATGTTGTAAGTAATCTTAAAAGTATTGGATGGGGCAACACCAGGGGTATGGGAATAAACTTCAGCACCTCCCTTTACTATTATATATTTCATTTCATTCCCTCCTGCACTTCCATTGGTTACAATAGCCGCATAGTTGTTTGCATCAACATATAAATACATTCCACCCTGAGCTTCTGCAGCTGAAGGTGTATTTTGAAATATATAAGATTGAGCAGAAACAATACCAGAGGCGATTGATAACTTTGATTGCATCTTGTCTGTAAAAAGAGATTTGGCAGCAACAGCGTGTGGGTTTGCTATTTCTAGATAACTAGAACTATAGGATAGGGCTCCATCTGGATCTGTCTCAGTCCAGTTTGTCGTATTTAAAATTGTAAAGTTCCAAAAGTCATACATAATTGAATCTCCACTAAAGTCATATGAATTTAGGGTTAAGCTATTGAATGTGCAATTATTTTTTCCTGTAGGTATACTAATACTTTTGCAATAACCACTAGTTACATCTGTTTGTGTCGTATCCTTAGCGAAACTAATGATAACACCAGCTTTGCTCTCTCCAACAATAGTTGTTCCAGATGTTGCAATTGCCCATCGTGGTTCTGATGAATATGTTCCATTCCTAACGAATATTCTTGTTTTCCCCGCCAACAAGGCTGCAGAGACTGTTGTATAATCACCACCTGAGGGGGCGACAATGGCTTCAAATAATTTGTATCCTGATATGGTTGCAGAAGTTGCAACAAGATCTCCAGCAGCAGTTACATAGAATTTTGCATTGGCCCCAACGTTATCTGTTGCTCCAGCAAAGAAGGATTTGGTAACCCCAGTTCCTTGTATCATTCCAGAAAAGGCAGAACCAGAACCTCCATATATTTTAGTGGCAGCAATTGTCCAACCAGAGGCTCCTCCTATATAACCAGTGTCTGCTGTAATAACACCAGAAACAGTTACTCCCGTGGCATTTAATACACCCGCATTAGAAACCCTGAATGGGGCCGTTGCTCTATTTGCATATTGTGCACCAGCATAGAATGGCCAGTCTAATGGAGCCATTCCAGCAGAAGTGAGTTCTACACCTGTATCCTTTTTAAGATAACCTGAAGCTATCGTCCAACCTGTGGTTCCTCCTATATACCCCAAATTTGCCACTATTGTTCCTTTAATATAGGCATTATCTGTATAGAGACCCCAAACATCTGTTGTAGCTAGTCCTACATCTGCGTCTGTTATACCTTTTAACCAACCCAATCTTGCGTGTAATGTAACATCTGTATATGTATTTGAATTTCTTCCATAGATATCAATAAAGGGACTATTAGAACTTGAACTATCAAGTGCTATATATCCAGTCTTTGTTCCTGTTCCCACCCCAGTAGAAACAACCGCCGTTCCTTTTTTCCATATTGGATTAGTATTTACTGGATAAGCGGAATTTAAGTCTCTAGTTACGTTATAGGTTGGGGCACTTGCTACACCTGTTACAAGTAGAAATTCCTCATCTACCCCATCCTTAATTTGAATAACTTCATTTATAACAAATGCTGTATCCCCTTTAATCGTAAGTGTTGATGCATCTAGTGCTGTCATATCTAAAGAGAGAATATCAGATTTTGTAACCATTACTATCCCATTGATTGCCGAAACAGTATCCTTCTCAAAGACAGAGGTTCTAATAGAACCCCTTATCGTTACGTTTTGGAATTCCGCTACTCCTGTATTGCTAATGTTCCATCCAGACCCCAGTGGTCCAGAAACGAATGTTGTTGATCCAATAGATGTTGTGGCTAGTGTACATCCTCCAATTGTTCCTGAGACAGCTGTTATAACTCCAGCCGCTGATACTGTAAATAAGTTATTGGCAATTCCAATACCATCTCCTCCTATGTGAACACCTGCTTCAACATCATTATAGGCTACTTTATTTCCTGTATATAAATAAGTGCCAATAGTAAAAGAGCCTATTGTTCCCGAGGTTGCTGTAATTGCTCCAGTTATTGTCGCAGAGGAAGCATAAAGTGCTCCAGATTCTGTGACTCGAAATTCTGCTATTAAAGGATTGGCGTCACCTGCCCAAAATCTAATATCATCTCCTGCGGTTACTGCAGATGACATTCCAGTTACACCAGAAACATCGGTTAATGATGTTCCACCTATAATCCATCCTCCAATATGTCCAGTTAATGCTTGAATATCTCCACTTACATAAACGTTAGTGAATTCTGCATATCCAGTTTGCCCATCAATATAAAAACCGACTTTCTTTGGTTTCCAATTGTCTGATTTGATAAAATTCCTAATCCAAACATCAGCCATTCCTCCATCTGACTTGACTGGTTGTGTCTCAACGCTTCCATTGTTAGCTGAGTCTTCTGTTCCCTGTTTATTGTCAGTAACCACGTTACCACTACTTGGATCATTTGATGTACTAGATTGCCCTTGACTTGTATCTTCTCCCACGCTTAAATCAGATCGTTCAAGGTACGTGTTGTAAGGTCTCTCAACATATTCGTAGTTTTTGTTTGTTTCATTTGACATATGTGATTATTCATTATCCATGTTTTCATCCGTGGTTGGCAATGTGACAAGGGTCATTCTATTTAACTTGCAAATTTGAGGACTTGAATCTCTTATGGATAAACTGACTAATCTACAATATGGAGGTCTACCTCTATAACTATCTTTGTCTGACATTTTGACAACGGAAAGTCCTTTGGTAATCTTGCCCTCTACTGGATAATATTCTTCATTATTTTCTAGGTTAACAAACAACTGCATTGCAGAACCTCTTTCGACTTCTGTCAATAGGGCAATTAATTTACTTGAATATTCAAAGTTTGTTGGTTGGGTTGTTATCTTGTGTGTATCTACTCTAAAGTGAATTGGATCTCCATCATCAGTTTCTCCAACAAGAAATTCCTTAACCGCTTTGTTTCCTGTTGTATCTGTGAATTCCAATCTACCTGAATCAGTTGATTCTACGAAGGTTGCAAACTCAGATGCCTTAACATTTGTATGTATAAACCAGTTCTCTTGAATTATATTAAACTCAGCACACACATCTTTAAGGATCTTGTCAACCGAACCGTCTGGGTGATATAGGGTTACATCTCCTAATGTAAAGAATATGTTTCTACCTTTCTTTCCAGCGGCTGAAGATTCCTTACCGAGTTTGGTTGCACCAGTAATATATTTTTCTATCTTATTTGAAATAAGTTTGGGGACTCCTCCAGTTGTTGCATAAATACCCGTATAGTGTAGGAAGTACATTGTGCCGAGCATCTTCACATATCCCTTCTTGGATACGCATCCAACATCAAGATCAAAGTTCTCTAGGGTATAATCATTCCATGAGATCATAGCATTCTTGTTTGCAGCAAACATAACATTTCCTATGTTTGTTAATACAGTAATGGCGTCATTCTCTCCACCAGAAAGTTTAAAGGTGTCGTACTGTTTGACGTCTCTTCCTGTTGTTGATGGATTGTTTATCCATCTAAAAACTTTAGATCCAGTAAAGGTACCTGCAATCCATAATTCATCACTTGCTAGTAAGTTGGGTGTTCCTGACCAGGTTGCCACAACACTGTCTTCGTTAACTGTGGTGACGGTTATCGTTGTAATTAAAGTATTTCCTCTATAGACGTCATATGTGTTGGTCCCAGAGTCTGCGTAGATATATTTTGTCTCAGTAAGTTTGATCTCTGTTCCAGAAACTGCAAGTGCCTTATCCTCGTTAAGTAGACAAATGATACCCATTGGATAAGATGATCTTAATATTGTATTGGGATACCTAACTCCTCCATAGGTAAAGTCGGCTAGATAAAGTCTGTTTTTATAAAAATTGATTCTTGATGCTGGTGGAGTATTAAATAAATGTCCACCGCCTGTAGTAGATGTTGTTACGGTAACTCCGTCTTTATTGATATATCTATTTGGTGAATTAAAGTTAACTAAGAATACGCAACCTTCAGCGTAGGCATAATCAAAAATACCCCCAGGAATGTTTGTACCATTTCCAGAAAGTGGAATCCATTGATTTGAGTTATTTATATAATAGATAGTTGCTAGATCCCCAGTATTCTCATTTACTCTGTCTGTTATATTAAGGCCGTCGGCTACTGATACTGCCAAGGACGTAGGGTAGAATGTTTCTGCAACTGGTATGGTGTCCCAAACATTGACTGACAGTGTATTGCTTTTCAAAACGCTTATTCTATACAAACCAAGGTTGGCTGCATTCTGAAAAGAAAAAAGTCCATAGTTATTAGATGAAACAAAAGGAAGACCGTTGGAATCTGTTCCAAGGGTTCTTTGTCCTTCTCTTTTTTCAATAGTTCCGATTATCTTACTTCGTGCATTCTCTGCATGGATAAACTCAGTTCTCTTAGCCATGTTAAAACTCACTAGGCTATTGACGCCCTCAAAGTAAGGTATGACTATGCGTTGTTGGGCTTTACCTGGTTCTAAAATAAGCCGACTTTTGATACTGACACTAATTCCTTAAATGTAGGAATTGATCGTTTCTCTTCCGCCCTCTTTCTTGGATGATGGGCGTGACATAAAGTAATGCCATTGTTAATATCAAATCTTAATTCTGGAAATTCTCTCCATGATAAGATATGATGTGCTTCTAATTGACCTTTACAATCCGAATTATCAATCTTGCATTTAAAACTATCTCTTTGAAAAATTTGCTTTCTCCACCAAGAAAAACATCCTTTTAAAGTTGATTTAAATAAAGTAATAGATTCTCTTAGACTTTCCTTTCCACATTCACACTTACACAAATTTAAATAAGTAATTGCCCCAGAAGGTTTAATGTGTCGAACATGGTTATCTAAAATTACCCACTTACCATATTTCTCTCCCTTTTTAATATTATATTTTTTTTTCATACTTTTTATACATTACTTTGTCTTTGAATTCCCCAAGTATCCAAATTGGCGTCGCGTTTAACGCTAGCAATTATCATATCGTTAATCCCATTTGTATAGGATTCAAGATATTGTTTATACTGTGGGTTTTGAAATTTTTGAAAGGCTCTATAAAGCATATAGTCCTTTATTACGTATTCTCCTCCGTTCGGTAAATCAACTTCATCTGTGTTAAGAGATAGTCGACTTGCTTTTTTCTGATAGATATAACTATAAGCACCCGATGCTGATGGTGTTGGTAAGATACCCAATTTGAATCCTCTAATGTAGTATCTTGGTCCGAGTCCATTATAGGTATAAGCATTCTTTAGAGAAACGAATTCTATGTCTTGCTTCATTGGACCCCATGCACCTGCGTTTGTGGGATCTGTATTAATGAAGGCAACTAGATGATCAAAATCAACTGGTAGGTCATATTCTATCTGTCCTGGAATCAACGTAAGTGTTTGAATTGCCGATGATGAATATTCAACGTTTGTTAGGTTAAGTTTGTTTCTCATTCTTCCATATGCCTCAGATGCCCATGAAAGTGCATCTTCTCTTGTAACAAGTTTAAGTTCCTTGTTACTAAGCATGCTAAAGAAGTCTGACAAAATTTGTTCTGTCGTATTTGCCTCAAAACCTATGTATGGAATATAGTTAGAAACTTGGGAGTAGTTGGCTGTATTTGTGTTATAGAAACAATACCATCCATATCCATCTGAAAAGGTTTCATCACTTTTTGTTGTAAACCAATCGCTGGGTTGTAGATCGATAAATCCTGTTAATGGAACAGCAGTTCCGATGTCGAAGACATCAGTAACTGTGTGGAAAAAGCGGACCTTGTTATAAGGAAGAATACTGACTCTGGTGCTTTCTGCATGAGCAAAGGTGGTAGGAGTCGTTATCGTTATTAAGCCAGATAGGTTATCTACGCTCAAAATCTGTACGACTTCTGCGTCTTCTGCTCCAAAGTTGCTTAATAGTAGGTATTCGTTAGCTGCATATGCTGAATCTGTAGCATTTAATATAGAAAAAGATGTGATACCCGCCGTTTGGTTGGATACTAAGTATGAATATTTACTTGACAGGGTTAACCTTCTATTGTCTGCTTCTAAAATTATCATTTGTTTTTATTAATTAGCTATTAAATCCTATTCTACCATAGTCCTAGAAGGAATCTTGTTTACCCGCGATAGGAGATTTGTTTCCATATCCACGTGCAATAGGTCTCTCATTCGAACCTCTTCCAATATTGGCTATCGGATCAATTTTACCAGAAGTACCGATAATTGTCATTTTTTTACCGCTGGCTTTTGGTCTACTTCTGCCTGGGGTAGGTTCGAATCTGAATGATTCCCAATTCTTATACTCAGAGATGTTGACAGTATCAGAGACCGTGACTCCAAATATCGAATATATTAATAGGTCCTCACTAATACTGATAGTGTCATTAACTACTATATTTCCAAGTTGCGAATTGTTTACTACAACAACGTCAGAGATTGATATATTATCAACAACCTGGACCTTAGATTCTCCAGAAGGAGCAAAGTTTTCAGAAATTAATACTGTATCAAATACCCCAATGCTACCTAGGTCAGGAGATTGAGATATGACATACTCTGATATATTAATTACATCAAATGTTCCTATATCACCTAGTTGTGGAAGAGTTGGATTTACAACATCAGAGATATTAATGGTATCAACTTTTGAAATACCGCCTAGAAGAGGAACTTCAATATTTACCAATTCTGTAAGATTAAGTGTATCGTATACTGACACCTCATTACATACAGTTGACTCCACATTTTCTGAAATCTCTATGTTGTCGATAACCGATAAATCTGAGATCCATTCGAAGGAGATATTCTCGTATATGTTAATGTTGTCAAAAATATCTAAGAAGTATATAAAATCTGTCCCCAGGGTTTCCGAGATGTTGATTGTGTCATAAGTGGATATGTCTCCAAGATCTTCAGTTACAGTTACATTTGAAATTACCGCACCACCATCTCCATATACATAGAATATAACATCAACGTAAGTACCGATGTTGGCAGGGATCATTGCAAGCCATGGGGCTCCTATTTGAACAAACCCAGTTCCAGAATGCATATCCAATCCATCATGTCCGTAAATAGAGACATAACTAGAAGTTGGTTCACTGTGGGCTGTAATTACATAAGTAGTTCCAGCAACAAGATTGACCTTGTTTGCCCCAGAGAAGGTAAAGGTGACTAGAGTGTCGGCTCCTGGGATTGTTGCAATGTCTATAGAATCGGAAGTTGCTAACAGTGTGTCTGGTTCTCCAGCAACTGTGGACCACAATTTAGATGTGATAGTTCCTGTTGCCGAACCTTGATTCTTGAGATAAAACTTAGATGAATTTAATACGTCATTTCCAGCTGGAACAAAAGATTGCCCCTGGTGTTGCATCTGTACAAAGTCTGTGTTGGCATTAATCTCACTAAAACTATCTATGAGAGTCGGAGTTATTGCTCCATCAGGAAGATTAACTGTATCAAATGTAAATATATTAATATCTGGTTCCGCCATGAACATTATGACAGCTTCCGATATTTGTATATCCTCTGATCCATATGCGTCAGTTACAGATTCCTCTCCATAGTTTTCTGATAGTTCTATATCGTCAGATACAGTAACTTCGCCCATTTCAGCGAACGATTCAATATCTTCGGTTAATTCCAATTGATCAACAACATCTACATCACCCAAGAAAGGAACCTCCAAATACATGTTATCTGATACATTTGCGACATCATTTACACTTACGGCAAAAGGTAATACATCCCCATTGTAACTAATGTTACTTTGAGAATACTGGATATAGACATCGTTGTATTTTGTAAGAGACGGCAAATAACACACGGAACGTCCCTGTTCAGTGATTTGTATGCTATCTACGATGTTTATATTTAAGTCCATTGTGATTATTTTATCATAGTCCTTAGCCTCTTTTTAGAAGAAACCAGCTAATTGGCCGTCTATTGGTCTCATGTTTCGACTTTTACCTACTGGTCTAATGTCTGATGGTGAGAATCTAAAGGATTCAGACCCGTTTAATTCTGTGATATTAATTTGATCACTGACAATAATGTCGTAGTAGAAACCATATCTAACGTCTTCGGTTATAAGAATTCCATCAAAGACACTAATGTTGCCCAATTGTCCAGCGTTTTGGATATCTTCTGTTGTAAAGATTGAATCTACTACGTTTACTCCTCCTAACAAACAACTGATTGATAGTACTTCTGATATAGTTACTGCATCTATACACTGTATATCTCCGAGATTTGGAATAATAACTACTACTAGTTCTGTAATGTTTACATAATCGATAACACTGATATCACCCAATCTCCCGTTTTCGAGAGTCACGACTTCAGATATGTATATTAGATCAAAGAGATTGATTCCTTGTATCTGTAGATTTTCAGTTATGTTAACGTTGTCTACAACACTAACTCCTCCCAAGGACAGATTTAGAGATACATTATCTGTTATATTGATCTGGTCATTTACATTTAGGGATATAGATCCTGAGTCTGTAAAGTTCTCAGATACGTTAATTAAATCAAAGGTTGAGAGATTGAGTTCTCCTGTATCTGTAAAATTCTCAGAGATATTAATCTGTTCAAAGACAGAGATGTCTCCCAATTGTGAGTTACTTAGATTGATTGATTCACTGATAGATATGTTATCTGTTGGGCTAATTTGTCCTAATTGTGAACCGTCGCCAAGAACATATTCTGAGATATTGATCACATCAACCAAATTGATTGTTCCGAACTGAAGATCTGGACTTAAATTGTCTAAAACACTAACTGCATCTATAACGCTGATATCTCCCAGGGGGGGATTACTTAATGTAGCTTCGTCCGAGATAGAGATTTGTTCAAAGATAATCGCTATGAAGTTGTTTCCTGTCGATACATATTCATACATCCATAACTCATCTTCGACATTGATTCCACCAAGTTGGTCGTTAGTTACTGTGACTAATTCACTAAGACTAATCGTATCAGCAACAGATATAGTATAGCGACCTTCATTTGTGAAGTTTTCTGATATGTTTATGTTATCTACAATATTTATATCTACAAGTTGAGTAACACCGTAGGTGAATTCTGAAATGTTTACTAGTTCCGCTACTGAGATACTTATCTGTCCAGTATTTGTGATACTCTCTGTTATGTTTATGGTATCTATTATTGATACTAGCAACTCACCCGTGTTAGTAAAATTCTCAGATATATTGACTATATCAAATACACTGATGTCTCCAAGTTGGTTATTAGCAACGGTGACGAATTCCGAAATACTTATACTGTCTATCTTTGACAAACTTAGTTCGCCCGTATCATAGAAGTTCTCTGAAGTGTTCACAGAGTCTGAAACATTGATTCCCCCTAATTGGTCATTTGTAACAGTAACAAGTTCCGAGATAGATATGGAGTCACTAATGCTTATGTTGCCTATCTGTCCAGAGTTGTTTGTGATCTCTGAGATGTTGACTGAATCAAAGATACTAAGAACCAACTGACCACTAGTATTGATACTCTCTGATATATTTAATGAATCATATGTATTTATATCGACTGTGAGCTGTGTCGATATTGACTCCGAGATTGATATAGAGTCATATATAGAGATTGGTGATTCTCCTATATTACTGACGTTTTCAGATATATTAACTAGATCATAGACATTTATATTCGTAAACCCCGTATCTACAAAGTTTTCAGAGATATTGATTA
>Ga0247841_10012515_pt1 | contig 11048 bp, 8 predicted proteins | sample LaCruzMarch2015__2_FD_192410 | JGI IMG/M metagenome (GOLD analysis project Ga0247841, IMG submission 192410) | Freshwater microbial communities from meromictic Lake La Cruz, Castile-La Mancha, Spain - LaCruzMarch2015_18m | ecosystem: Environmental > Aquatic > Freshwater > Lake | place: Spain...
TGAGGTGCCAGAAGTTGAAGTAGCAATGACAAATAATGGAACGGTCGGCACGGTAGTCGTTGCAATGGAAAGAATACCCCAAGGAGAAGATGTGCCAATGCCGACATTTATAGCTCTGGCGCCAGTACCTCCAAGCGCAAGACAGTTTGAACAACCGACTTTCGACCTATATCCTATAGCAATACCGTTTGTAAGAGACACAGAATTGAGAGTGTTAACATCACGAGACGCTTCTTCACCGATCAATATCATATAGTTATCTACAGTTGATTGAGTATTCGCCCAAGGAGACGCACTTGTATCATATCCAGATTTAAGACCAATACCAATATTGTATGAACCGGTCGTATTGTAGTAAAGAGAATTCGATCCTATCGCATAGTTTGCAACACCCGAGTTAGTCTTAAAAAGACTGCCAGCTCCTATAGCGCCATTATCGGTCCCCGTTAAATTATTTAATAACGCACTATCACCAAAAGCGTTATTACTCGAACCGCTTGTGTTTTTATAAAGAGACATCTGTCCAAAGGCGTTGTTATTACTTCCTGTAGAATTTTGCGGAAGTGAATTTCCACCAAAAGCATTGTTGTTGCTCCCTGTCGTATTGTTAGAAAGTGCGAGATAACCCGCTGCACTATTTAGGCTTCCAGATGTTAAAGACGTCAAAGCCGAATATCCTACACCCATGTTATTAGTGCCACTAGTATTTGCATTTGTACCAGAAAGATATAATAAGCCATAATTATAACCAGCCCCCGCAAGAAAATAGTTGTTCAATGTCGTTGAAGCGAAAGCAAATGGCAAACCATTATAGAAAATGTATCCGCTTGGAAAACCTGAATTAGGATAATCAGTTGTGGCGGGATTTATATTTATATTATTAAACGACGGAGGATTTGACAAAATACTCTGCAAGTCTGAATAATTAATTGGTTTTTTAACCGTTGGGGAAGATATGGATTTTAGCCACGCATCAAGTCTTAAGGAGATTATTTTATAGCCCGCTGTTGTTAAATGGATTCCGTCAACTCGTATTGACGACGGAATAAGGTCGTTTCCGCAATCTATAACATCTTGAGTGGTACTGGCATACCAAATAGGGTTTGGATTACAAGCGTAATTAATAGTATATGCTCGTATATCTATAAAGTTATATGGATATAATGCTGCCAATGCATTATTTGTATTCACTATTATTGTGTGAGAAGCATCACCCAGAGGATATGCTGAGTTTATATTCGGACCTAAAATCAAATACGGAACACCGGGCGGTATCTTAGCTACCATGCTCGCAAGATTATTTTCAAGAGTCGTGGGCATTGAAGCCGTTGAGTCATTTGAACCAGCCCAAATAATTGCTGGGTATGACCGGGTGGTTAAGTCTGAATTGATCATTCTATCAGCTATTGCAGTACTATTCTGTCCGCCGTAACCACCGTTATTTATAAAGTAAGTGGGTTCAACAGAAGACAGCACATTTGCCATAGTTTGAGCAAGACTATCTCCCCATACAGCAATGTTATAATACTCATAATCAGTGGTTGTCGCATATATGTTTCCTGATAGAGTTCCATTAATGGTCACAGCTCCCCCAAATGTACTCGTCGCCGTCGTAGAGGTGGCGATAAAATAAGAAGCTCTGACCAAATCATCAAATGAACCCTGGCCGGCTACGGATAATTTCCAGTTTGGCGAACTCGTCCCAATTCCCACATACCCGCTCGGAAGAATGGTAATGGTAGAAGTTCCTGAAACGGTTGAACCATCAGTATTATAGAAAGCGACTTGGCCGGCTGAAGATAGTGAGGCGGCAGAAGCCGCGGCGGTTTGCAGACTGCCGTCAGGAAATTGGATGCCGCCGGTGGTATAGAGCTTGCCGGTTATGGAAAGCTTTTGCGAGGGAGAAGTCGTGCTAATACCCACATTACCGTTTAAAGTGGTTTGTCCGGTTACGATTAAAGTGCCGTCCGTAGAGATGTTGTTACCGATAGTGGTGGCGCGGACTATGGCGGCGGTGGCTAAGGTGGTAATTAATATGGCTAAAACTGTTTGCAGGGTTAGTTTTGATCTGAGCATAGATTTTGTGGTTTTAATTTTAAATAACAAAAAGGGACAACCCTAATCGGTTTGTCCCAGTCGCGAAACTAGTTACGTGCCTTTCGGGTTGCCCCTTACTGCACATAGCTAATAGCAGAGTTAAAAAACTCTTTAGTTTCGCGACTGGTATTTTGTTAATTTAAGTATATCATATTAAAATTAATAATCAATAACAAAAAACACTGCTTAAAAACAGCGTTTTAAAAAATATAATAAATTTAAAATCCCCCTCGCCCCCTTTGTTAAAGGGGGAAAAATCAGTTTTTAACTCTCTCTCTCTCTCTTAATTTTTCTTGCAAAATTCATCGCGATAAAATTATTTTAATAATTTTTTAATTTCTTTTTTTAATTCCGGTAAATCCTTTTTAACAACTTTCCAAACCAAATCCTCATTAACTCCAAAATATTCGTGAATTAAATTATCTCTCATGCCAGCGATTTTCTTCCATGGTATATGAGGGGTATTTAACCTTAGGCCAGCCGGTAAATTTTTAGTCGCTTCGCCGATTATTTCAATTCTTCTTACAACGGCATCAACTTTTTCCCCTGTTTCTAAAAATTTAATTTTGCTAATACCAGCCGTGTATTTTTCAACGGCCTCAATGCTTTCTAAAATATGCCCTAAAAATACTTCAGGATCTTTTCGCATATATTTTTATTTCATCTTGATAAATATATTTTTCCAAGCGAGGATTGATTCCGCCGTAAGTCAACAAATCAACCTTTCTCTTTAAAACATCTTCCAGCTCAAATTTAAGGCCAATTAAATCCAAAAGGCTTTGTTTTTTATCTAATTCAACCAGCATATCTATATCGCTGCCCTTTTTTTCTTCGCCACGGGCGAAAGAACCGAAAATTGACGCTCTAACCACCTCATTTTTTTTCAGTATGGGCAAGATTTTTTCTTTAATTTTTTCTATTTTTTTCGTCATAAAATTATCTGTCTTAAGATTAACATAAAAGTCGCGAAAAATCAAAAAAATGTCAAAATAAACATATTTTTCTTAAAGTAAAAAATTCTTTTTATAATACTTCTCGCGCTTTTTATAAAATTTTTCTAAATAACTGATTTTAACATCCCGATAATCGTATATGATATTGTCAGAATTCTGGCCCCGCTGAATCCGGCCAATGTATTGAATCAGTTTGCCTTCAAAGGCAAAAGGATAAACTAAAAATAAACGATTTAAACTTGGAAAATCCGTACCTTCACCTATAAGCTGGCCGGTGGCGATTAAAATTTGAAAATTACCAGACCCAATTTGTTTTAATTTTTCATTTTTCTGCTTTTCATTTAACTCGCCCGTCAAGGTTATAATTTCATAACTGCCTTTCAGATAGTAGCTTAAAACCTCAACATGTTCTTTTCTCTCGGTCAGTATTAAACATTTATTTCCGCTGTCAGCTTCTTTTTTAATATCGTCTATAATCAATTTATTGCGGTTTGAATCAAACACAATTATTTTAGACAAAATTTGAAAATTGTCTATTTTAACTTTAAACGGCACATCTATTTCCGTGTTCTTAATAATCACTTTTATTTTAATGTTCTCTTCTAATTCAAATTTATCATCTTTTACTTGATTGGTAAAATTACCGACGGTATGCAAAATTTTTCCCAAATAAATATAAATCAATTTTTCATCATTATTTTTTCTTTTTGGCGTAGCCGTGAAACCATACAAATAGTACGGGTTTAATTTGGTTATCACTTTTCTAAATGTTTTCGCCGGAATATGGTGGCACTCATCAACTAAAACCAAACCGATTTTATCTAATCCTAATTCTTTAACAAAATTTTCAACATTAGCCATTGTTTGCAGCATAGCCACGGTAATTTTATCACCGACCATTTTCTTACTTGAGCAAATCTGGCCGATTTCTCTTTTAGGAATATTCATGAAACTTTCAATTCTTTGAAGCCATTGGCTATAGATCTGTTTTTTATGGACTAAAATCAAAGTCGGCTGTTTTAATTGAGCGATGATGTCTATGCCCATTATTGTTTTACCGGCGCCGGGCGGCGCGACCAGTACGCCATTATCTTCAGCCAAGACATCTTTAACCGCTTCCTGCTGATAATCATACAATCTACAGGTGCTTTCCAATTTAACGGCTTGGCATTTTTTACGCTTGTCGTTAAGAACAAATTTAATATTTTTTTCATTCAAAAAATTTACCAATTCGCTTAAAAATCCTCTGGGTATGGCATAATTATTCTCTTCCGAATCAATTAGTTTAAAATACCTCTCAATTTTGTAAGTGCTTAACCCCATCCTCTTCTTAATTAAAAATTCGGAATTTATGAAATTCAATTCATCCCGCAAAAAATTTACCAGCGCCCTTGGTAAATTAATTTTACTGATGTAAATTTTTTCCGCGACGGTTATGGTTAACTGCTTTGAAAAATTTAATCCTTTTTTATCGTCAAAATTACCAGTGCCATTAAGTTTAGCATAAAGCGCATCTAAATGAGCAATAGGAACTTTACTAATATTTTTCAGCAACTCCCATTGATCGCTAAACGGCGACAACTCCTTTTCAGAATTTAAAAAAATAGTATTATTTTTTTCTCTGGCCCGGCCCTGCATAGGCAAGGCGATTAAATTGCCAAAACCTTTTCCGCTGTGTTCATCTTGATTGGGAAAAAGGCGGTCAAAACTATCTTCTTTAGAAAATTGGTCAATTATCTTCGCCTCCCGTAAAATATTTATTATAATATTACGGCTTTTAAACGCCGGGTATTTATTTTCAAAGAAAATCCAGGCGTGCCCGCCATCGCCGGATTTAGATCGTTCAATATAGACCGGTAAATTATGTTCTTCGCATTTTTTAAAAAATTTCAAAATATCCTTCTCCCAATTTTTGCCATCAAAATCGGCGGCGATAAAATAAGAATGATTATCTTCGAGCAACGGATAAATTCCATAAATTTTATGCCCTCTTAAATGCTGTTCAATATAATAATCATTCAACCCGGCATAATTAGCATGCGAGCAATCTTTACATTTTTGTCTTTGCAATTTATAACATAAGCCCGGCTTCCACTCATTTAAACAGGCCGGTGTGTATCCGCTGGCCGATTTATCCGCTTTCTCCCAATATATGGCAAAAACATCTTCCCGTCCGCGGAAGACATTTTTAAATATTTCTATTTTTTCTTGAGGAGTTAAATTCATTTAATTTCCACAAAATCTAATTTTTTTAATTTTTCTTCAACCTCATCATCTCTCGCCTCTTCAAAATAAAAAATCTTAGACAATTCCGACTGTTTTTCCTGTTTCGCCAATTTCCAATTTTCTAAAATATTTTTCCGGCTGATAGTTTTTCTGATCTCTTTCCGTTTTACTAAATCCAAAACTTCTCTTGCGTTAATATCTAATTTTTTCATAATCATCGCGAAATCATAAAAATCCCGATAACGCACCCGGTCATTCATCGCCCTTATTTTCTCAGCCGCGATTTCTCTGATATCCATAATTCTCACCTTTGTTGTTACGCCATAAACATTTTCATAAGCCATTTCCAGCGGAGGCAAAACCACATTCTGCAAAAAATCAATTTCCACTTTAAGCGAGTTTGGCTGATTTAAAGGGCCGGTATATTGCAATTTTTCTATCTTAACCGTCGCCCCGGAAACATAATCCTTTTTGACTTCTAAAAAATCGTAATCTTTAAAAATATTTTTAACTTCTTTTAACTCAATTCTTGCGGCATTGCTGGAAAAATCCAAATCTTCGGAAAATCTTAGCTGTGGCAGATAAACATGGTGCAACGCCGTTCCGCCTTTAAATATCAGCTTGTTTTTCATGTTAGAATCAAAAATAATTTTAGAAACCAGGGCTAAAAAATAATCCTTTTCGGCAATCGCTAAAGGGTATTTTAGCTTTTTATTGAGTAAGACCAATTCTGCTCTACTTAATAATTCTATCATCATAATATAGGCGCCATTTGGCGTTAAATTTTTTAGATTCTTTGGTAAATCGTGAATAGCCGGGATGCTTTTTTGAATTGGCGAGCAACCGATCGGAATTTATTTTCAATTCGTCAAATAATAAACCGATTTTTCTTTGTAAGGAAACCCCGGACTTCAGGGCATATTCCTCCAGCTTACTAAAATCAATATCGTTTTTATGATATTTCAATTTTTCATAAACCAGGCTGGCTGAATAAAAACTATTATCTAAGTATAGAATATCCAATAAGGCCTTTTCTTTCATAGCAATGTTTATTATTTTTCCGTCCACGCGAACTTGAGTAAAGCCGAAATAATATTTTTCATCCACTTTAACAAATTTAAAATTATTATTTTGAAACTTATAATTTTTGCTGAATTTTAAATTTATGGCCGTTATGTTTTTCGCGTATTGATCAAACATACCATAGTAATTTAGAGCCGCATCAAGCGAAATATATGAATCTTTGTTTAACGCCTGCGAAATAATTAAAAGCGACAGGTCGCTTATTGATCTTGAAGAAAGATTTTCAATAATGACATATAAACCATTTTTTACGCGTAAAAACCAGCCGACGCGCGCCAGCATTTGAAGGCGATTATGGGCGGAGGCCGGGCTGTATTCTTCAGTAAAAACCTCCATTAAATCATTAATAGCCACAATCCGTCCAAATTTTAATATCGTTTTTTCTATAATTTTAGCGTCCTTTTCGCTTAATATTGTATTTTTCATATATATTTATACATTGTATATGATGTATATATATAAACATTATACACTAATTATAAAATTACGCAAGTTATAGTCTTCTCCAACACAAGATGATGCGATGAGGGTATTCTGACTCCAATACGGGCTGATGTATTCTAACACAACATGAGCCGGTGTTCGGCTCATGTTGTGAATAAGCGGAAAAACGCTCATAATGGATTTTGTATGAAAGCCAATATGAAACGTTTACCGCTATTTGGCAGTATAGACCAAATAAGGGAATTTTTGAATACCAATAAAATTCCGGTTTAAAGATTGAGATAATCTCCGTTAGAGATAAATATCAGTGTATCAGTGAAATGCTGTGGAATATCAGATTCAGGAGATTGTCTAAAACCGACCGGCACATTGTTTTTAAACTGCTGAATTTTTTTACCGGCTACTCGCTAAGCCATGCCAAGAGATTGGCAACCAAGTGGCGGGGCGGAACGCTGGCCTTTAATCCATCCAGACAGAGGCATAAATTTTCCCGCAAATATTATCCGGCCGATATCGCCCTGCTCATTGAAACGGATACGGCGCATAATTGTCTCTCGGGCGAAGCCACCGGAGAGATATTGAAAAGAGAATTTAAAATATTCAAGCGAGCGGACTACGCCAACATTTCCCATATCTCTCCGGCGCATATTTACAATATCAGAAACAGAAACCGGCAATACAATTCCAGCGAAGCTAAATTTTTTAAACGCACAACGGCCAGAGATGTTAATATCGGCGTTAGGCGCAAGCCGCGACCCAACGGCCGGCCAGGATATGTAAGGGTCGATACCGTCCATCAGGGCGATTATCTGGGAAATAAAGGGGTTTATCACATAAATATCGTGGATGAAGTGACTCAATATGAGCTGATTGCCACAGTTGAGCAGATTACCGAGAGATATTTGAAACCGGTGGTTGAGGCCTTGCTAAAATTATTTCCTTTCGCCATTTTTGAATTTCATTCCGATAACGGCTCGGAATATATTAATCGATGGGTGGTGGAATTATTGAATAAAATTCATACTGATTTAACTAAATCCAGATCCAGACACACGAATGACAACGCGCTGGTTGAATCAAAGAACGGCAGCGTGATTAGAAAAATGTACGGCAGAAATTACATTGGTCGGAAATGGGCGGAAGAGATAAACGGGTTCAATAAAAATTATGTAAATATTTATCTGAATTACCACCGGCCATGCGCCTTCGCCGTCTACGAGCCGGACAAGCACGGCAAGTTAAGAAAAAAATACAAACAGAGAATGGTGCCATATGAGAAATTAAAATCGCTCAACCGCGCGGAGCAATATCTTAAACCGGATTTCAGTTTCGCTCTATTGGATAAAATCGCTTACGCGAAGAGCGATAATCAATTCGCGGAAGAGATGAATGAGGCCAAAAAAATATTATTTAAAAAAATATCCGAAGATAATTTTTACAAAAACATAAATCAAAAACAGACAGAAAACAAAAACCCTCTTGATTGGTTAAACCAAAAGGGTTAAAATTAACAAACTAACAGACAAAATCCATTTTGGCTCCGCCAAAATCATCGTATCATCTTACGATTAGAGAATACTGTTATTTTGACTTTGGTGTTTTTATAACACAGTTTCAGCAGTATATTTCTGGTCGGAATATTTTATAAAAAAGAGGAAAATGACAAAGGAGTAAGGCTTTGATATAATATAATCATCTTTATATTTTATTCGTAAATTCTTATAGGATTTGTCTGGCTTTGCCAGATCTGGCGTAGCCATGATAATTTGTATTGTTATGAAAGCCAACATTGATCCGAAAATGCACACGGCCGAACATATCCTTAATCAGACCATGATCCGACTATTCGGCACCGGCCGCTCGTTTAGCGCTCATATTGAAAAGAAAAAATCCAAATGCGATTACCGTTTTGACCGATTTCTCACGGCCGAGGAAATTCTGGAGCTGGAAAAAAAAGTTAACGAAATAATCGCCGCCGATTTACCAGTTAATTTTGAAATAATTACGGTCGGACAGGCTAAAAAATTATTCACCGGCCGTCTGCCCGACGAGGCGACCGAAATCAGAATCGTAAAAATCGGCGATTACGACGCCATCCCCTGCATCGGCGCGCATGTTAAATCCACTAAAGAAATCGGGCGACTTAAAATCATTTCGTCCGATTATAGCGAGGGAGTTTTAAGAATTAGATACAAATTAATATAATACAAATTACAAATCCATTACGAATTTACAAATCACAACCTAAACGCGTATTCAGTATTAGTAAATTTGTACAAGATTTGTAATTTGTATTTTATAAGCTATGCTAAAATCCGAAATTCGCAAAGATTATCTATTGGATAAATATGTTATCATCACGCCTGGCCGACTTTTACGCCCGCGCGATGTTGAAGAACAAACTATTATTTCTCGCGTGGCTGATTGCCCGTTTTGTCCGGAAAAAATAGACCGAAAAAATATTGTTGATCAAATTGAGGCGCCCGAAGGAAAAATCTTAAGCGTAAATAATGTCTTTCCGGCCGTAACTTTAGATAATAAAAAGGCTTATGGCGCGCAAGAAGTTATTGTTGAAACGACTAGCCATAAAAAAGAACTGCATGATTTATCCGAAAAACAAATTGAACTTCTGCTTAGAATGTACGCTAAGCGGACGGCGGCTTTAAGCAAAATTAAAGGCATTGAATATATTCTCTGTTTTAAAAATCAGGGATCAAAAGCCGGCGCCTCCATTGTCCACGCTCATTCGCAAATCTTCGCCACCGATCTCCTGCCGCCTGACATCAAAGAAGAATTAAAAATTTCCTATAATTACCAATTGGCTAAAAAAACCTGCGCCTATTGCGACATCATCGAAAAAGAAATGAAATCTCCCCGGGCGATTTATGAAGATAAATCCATCGCCTGCTTCGCCCCTTACGCCAGCCAATACCATTATGAGGCCTGGATCTTTACTAAACGGCATTTGGACAACATTACTAAATTCAATCACGAAGAATTTGCTTCCTGCGCGAAAATTCTTAAAAAAATCTTATTAAAACTTAACCGGCTTAACCTGTCTTTTAATTATTTTCTGCATCAGGTCATTTCCGATTCCAACCAGCACTTTTATATTAAAATTCAGCCCCGCGACAGCGTTTGGGCCGGAGTAGAGCTTGGCTCCGGTTTAGTAATTAATTCTGTTCCGCCCGAAGAAGCGGCCAAATTCTTAAAAAAATAAATTTCCGAATTTAATATAGGCGGGGGATAAAATGTGTAAAAATTGTTTAAAATAAGCTAAAATAAACCATATAATTAATAATATTAAATAAAAACGCTTAAGCCCTTGACATTAATTAAAATTTTCTTTAATATTATTAATACGAATCAATTTATTCATAATTTTCCCGCTCTCACCGGGATCCTAAAATTCATTGAATAAATCATCTGGCAAAATTTGAAAACACATGTAAGAAAAAAACAGTGATAGTGGAAACGCCAATATCCCTGTTTTTTTCTTTCAAAAGAAACGCAACTTAACAACTTAATCTACTCTGTGAAACGGTTCCGATCAAGAGGTTTCGGAATTGAATAAAGCAGTATTACATAAATTTCACAAGAGTAATAATTTTAGTACTAACAGGCGCTAATTCTAAAATCTTAAGAATTTATTTTCTTCAGATATTTTAATATATAGCTTCGCAAGAACTGTATATTGAACTTGGAAAGTAACCAAGTAAAAAAATCTATAGTAAAGCCTATTCAAAAACTTATTAAGAGTTCGGTAAAACGAACTTTTCCAGGTGACCCCTGGTAAAAAACTTATTGAGAGTTTGATTCTGGCTCAGGATGAACGCTGGCGGCGTGTCTAAGGCATGCAAGTCGAGTGGGTTTAGACCCACGGCAAACGGGTGCGTAACACATTGGTAACTTACCCCGAAGTCATGAATAAACTTGCGAAAGCGAGTCTAATACATGATGGTAGTGAGGGGACATTAAGTCATTCTCACTTAAAGATTTATTGCTTCGGGAAAGGCCTATGGCTTATCAGCTAGTTGGCGAGGTAAAAGCTCACCAAGGCGACGACGAGTAGCGGGATTGAGAGATCGACCCGCCTCACTGGGACTGAGACACTGCCCAGACTCCTACGGGAGGCTGCAGTCAAGAATATTCCCCAATGGCCGAAAGGCTGAGGGAGCGACGCCGCGTGTATGAAGAAACCCTTCGGGGTGTAAAGTACTTTTAATCGGGACGAAACAATGACGG
>Ga0247841_10012516_pt1 | contig 11048 bp, 6 predicted proteins | sample LaCruzMarch2015__2_FD_192410 | JGI IMG/M metagenome (GOLD analysis project Ga0247841, IMG submission 192410) | Freshwater microbial communities from meromictic Lake La Cruz, Castile-La Mancha, Spain - LaCruzMarch2015_18m | ecosystem: Environmental > Aquatic > Freshwater > Lake | place: Spain...
AAATATGAAAGGCAACATCATACCCCCAACCATACCTCCAAAAACATTTAAAACCAAATTTGGACCAACATAGGTGGAGGCTTCCGGAAATGCTGCATCAATTACCTGCACTTCGGGTGCTATAGATGCTTTGGTTATAGAGGCTTCAGCCTTTTTCTGCATCATATAGGTATATAATTCGTTATTTAAATCGAATTCCCTTTGGATTCCAATTAATTGTTTTTCAGTTTCCGGTAATTCTTTTAACCTGCTTTCAATTGCAGTATAGCGTTCTTTCATGCTTTCCATCTTTGATTCAGTAGCTCTTAACTGATTCTTCAATGTTTCCTCAAGTGCGTCACGCGTTAATTTAATTTCCTTTTCAATGAGAATCATGCTTGGATTGTTTTTCTGCACACTATAAGTTAAGACTTCACGCCTGCTATATAAATCCATTAATTTTGTAAGCATTGAATTCAAATTCTCATCTGTTATTCCAATTACAGATGGATTAATCATTTGCTCTATTTTTTTTGCGTCATCAAGATATTGTTGTAATTCATTATAAAAATTGATTTGCAATTCGGTTAAATATTTTTCATTTTCTATTTCATCCAGTTTCGTATAAACCAACTGAGCTTCTTGACCAAGATCCATAGCCTGATTGTTTCTACGGTAACTGCTAAAATTATTCTGCGCTATCGATAATGCTCCCTGAATTCTAACGATTTGAGAATCTATAAATTGTAGCGAACTTTCAGAATTTTTGTTTTTATCACTTACACCGTAATTGATATAAACATTGTTGAGTTCATTAATAAAATCAGCTTCTTTCTGAACATTCTCGCCCTCAATTTTAATTGAAATGATATCTGAATTTAAATCCTCCCTGCTTATTTTTGTTTTCTCCAAATATGAATTGGTCAATACTTGAACATCATTAAACACTAAATAAAATACTTCATTAGTAACACCTTGTCCTTTATTTAGAGTAAAATTAAAAAAATCATTTGCAAAGGGTTCTCCGAATTTTATGACGTTGTCTATATTTACTACATAGGAAGAACTTTCTCCACTGGCCTTCAGCCTATATTGGTTGTCGTTTAAGACAGTTATTTCCAGAAATATATTTTTTGCATTGTTGGCATTTGGTGGTACAATTAATTCAAACGGGTTGGTTTTGTATAAATCTTTTTTATACAGCAATTCTTTTTTATACCATGATGTTTCCCAATTCAGGTTGTTTACTGCCTCACTAAACAAAGTATATGACTTTAAAGTGCCAATCTTATTTTCCAAATTTATATTATCTCTTACATTTACCGGGTTATCAAACGAAAGCAAATCGCTTAATGAAGTATTCTCACTTTTTATCAAAATACGACTATTTACCTCATAAATTGAAGGCAAATTTTTATAATATAAATACCCCAAAACAATACCTATGAGGCTTAATACCAAAAACCACGGCCATTGTTTTAAATATTTTAAAAAGAAATTTTTTGTTTCCCGTTTCTCGTGAGAATCAATTAATCTAATAATATCTTCTATTTTATCCATGTCATTTTATGTTTAACCAATTATAAATTCAGAATTAAAGTAGCAGAAAGTAGAAGAACAGAAATAGTACCAAGGAATCTTCCATAGGTATCGCTGTTAAAAGTTCTTCTTTTCAAATTACTTGGAGGTATATATACCATATCATTGGGCTGAAGATAGAATGCTTCAGAAGAATAAACATTGTTACTTGTAAAATCCAACTTGTGGGTATAAATAATATTTTCAGACTGCCTTTTTACTTCAACGTTTGTTAAGTCAGCAAAATCAGTAATTCCATTTGCTCTGCCAATTGCATCAAGTATATTCAGGTTACCTTCATAATTATAATATATACCCGGATTTTTAATTTCTCCTGCAACATTAACCCAAAAGTTTAAGTATTTAACCTGTACTACAGGTTCTTTTATATATTCTTCAGCTATAACTTTTACGCGTTCCTGCGCTTCTTCCAAATTCAGGCCTACAAGATTAATTTTGCCCAATATAGGTAATGTTATTGTAGAATCAGAAGCAACTCTGTATCCATTTAGATATTGGCTTGTTGTAGATCCGTACATTTGATCGGTACCCGAGCCGTAACCATCGCCCATTTTACCGGGATTAAAAATTTTATTAACCTCCGGATCAAGTGTTAAAATACTTAAATACAAATTATCAAATGGTCTAATTTTATGTTCAACCGGCGGAACAGGTATTGAAATCTGGCTCAAACTCTTATCTGAATCCTGAAACATACGAATTTCTTTTGTACTTGTACAGGATAATTGAGTAAAGATGACAATTAATGAAATGTAAAATTGATAATATCGTTTCATGTAATACAAAATTTAATTATTAAACTTATTTAGATTATTGGTATTTCGTAATAATTCACCTGCCAAACATATTAAAAAATTCTCTGTTTATAAGCAATTCACATTGGTTTTTCAACATTTAAAAGTTATTCACAAAAGGCAGTGAATAAATCCTTGTTTTTCAGATTTTTTATCCCCCTGAGTTTTTTATATTTTCACTCTACAGAAAGTTGTTTCTCAAATACTTTCCTACTGTTGATATCAAATTTTAAAACCGACAATATCGACAATTTGCAGCTTAAGAGTTTGATAACTTTGATTTAATTTTTTGTTTTTTAGCCTTTTTTGTGACTATTTTTGGTAGAAGTTATGAACAGAGGTATAATTATAAATATATTACCAAATTGGAGAACTAAACAAGCAAATTAGGTAATTGAGAAAAGAGAAGAAAGTTTTTGTGATGAAAATACTTTGCTGAAAACCGGGAATGCTTTGCTGAAAACCAAAATCAAAGAAAAGTAAAGTTTTGTTCTCCCAGTACTTGTAGTTGTGGATATGGATTTGCAGAAGAAGAATTAGAACTTTACGAAAAACATCAGGTTTTTGCACTTCCTCCACCTTAGCTTAAAATCACCAAATACCAGATATTTAAAGCCCCGCGTCATGTTTGTAGAAAAAAACAGAAAATAATTGCCCCACATGGAATCAATGCCCCGGTTAAGTTTGGCAACAATGCAAAGGTATTGGCTGTAAAGTTGAATGTTTATAACTGGCTTCCATAAAAATATAGCAGTTATTCAACGATTTGTTCGGTTACCAGATAAAAGAATCGATCATCTGTAAGGTCGGAAAAAGGCGTTTAAAAAAACTTGGGAAATGGGAATAAATCATCAAATCGAAAATAGTTGAACAAAACCGATGAAACAGGAATACGTTTAACAGGAAAACTTTAATGGTTACGCACAGCTACCTCCCTTTTGTAAACTTATCTTTTTGAGTAAGAAAAACGTGGCATTGGCAACGTAAAAAGCAATACATCCATTCTGGCATCTACTTAAGCCGGCTTGTCCATGATTGCAATTGTAGCTAATTTAAACTGAACCTGTTGAAACATGCGATTTGCAGTGCAAATATATTATGAAAACTCGAATCGAAAATTGAAAACCAAAAATCCAAATGGACGAAAGTCTTTAAGTTGATTTTACTGAGTATTTATAATATGCACTTTGGAAAAAGAGTCAAACGAAAAGAATTTATCGAATCAAGATTTGACTGTATTTGTAGATTGGGTGAAAACGAAGAACAGTCTTCCGGTGGATTCTGAAACGGAGCTTTAACATTGGATGCGTGTTGGCCACTTTCAAACATAACTGCCACAAATCCTCTTTTGAGAAGCAACTGTCCTTTTAACTTGTTTTGCCAATAATATTACTTGGCCTCATTCATTTGCTGATTAGCTCAATAATCACGGATAGATAACCCTGATTCCTGAAATTCGCCATAAATTAACTTGAATTTTTCTCATTTAACGTGTCGCTTGTCTTTAAAGTAAAAAACAAACGTATTGTTTGAAATAGAAAATTATTACACACTGTTCACCGATTGCTTAGAATCACGCTGTTTTCGCACTTTCAAGGATGCCAAAATTTATACGAGGATTGAGGCGTTCCTCACAAAAGCTATCGAGACCGCCAGAAAAAATAAGAATAATATATTTTCTGAGTTATGCATTACTTCTGAACGATATAATTTTATTACCGAATAAATAACCAATTAAATAATTACATAGTTATCTAACCATTTGATTTAAAATTTCCTTCAACCTGGTTTCGAATTTTACTAGGGTAAATTCCTGCTCGTACTTTTGTCTCCCGGCTTTACCCATTATTTTACGTAAATCACTATTTTGAATTAATAGCTCCAATTTTGCCGCAAGGGATTGTGCATTTTGGGGTTGAACCAAAAAACCGGTTACATTATCTTCAACTATATCCATTATTCCCCCTTCAAATGTGGATACCACCGGTAATTCATTTTGCATCGCTTCCAATAAAACTAAAGGAAAACAGTCCTCTAAAGTTGGTAAAGCAAAAATATCTACTTCATTAAAGGCTTTGTTTTTTTCCTCACCATATTTTCTGCCTAAATATTTGACATGATTTGTTAGGCCAAGCGATTTTACCTTGTTTTGAAATTGACTCGCATTTATATCGCCTTCACCGCCAACAAAATCACATTTAAAAGATATCCCTTTTTGTAATAAAATCGAACAAGCAGCCAATAAAACAAAAACGCCCTTTGATTCAATTAAATTAGACAGAAACAAAATATTTGCAATTTTATTCTGCTTTTTGTCGACAGGCATAGGTGGTTTGTCTAATTTCGAAATTCCATTAGGACAAATATGTATTTTAGTTTCAGGAATAAAAGACTGAATATCAAAATAAAGATATTTGGATAATAAAATGGCATCTGTATTGTTAAATACAAAGCGGTAAAGCAAATTGTTGGTGAATTGATTCTGCCTCGTGCTTACTCCTTTATTATGGAAATGATAAACTAATTTAACACGAAAGAATTTTACCAAACAAACAACTAAAGCGTCCTTATAAAAGGCAGTTCCTTTTGCGGTTATCGCAAAATAACAAATAGTTGGACGATTGAAAATAAGACTTCTTAATACCCTCCAGATTATAATTGGAAACCGAAAAATCTTGCTCAGGTAATTTTTTCCTATTTCATCAATAGATTTGGATGTACCCAGGTTAATGTAATAACAATCAAAATTTTCATTTATAATTTTGCTTTCTTTAATCTTTAATCCAACAACTGATGACCCATGAACAGGAGGTGGCCAATGGAGAATAAATAATACTTTTTTTTTCATTTTTAATCTTTAAGAATTTGTTGTGCTGACAGGACAAGTTTAAAAGCTTATTTACAAAAACCCTCACATTGCCCAGTTCATGTTAAATGGATGACTTGCTAATCAGTTAAAATTGGTATATATTGTTTTTGCCTTAATGATATAAAATATTTAAATAAAATGTTGAATTATCATTCTTTCTTTTCAATAGTTAGTTTTGATTACCTCCAATAAACTTTTTAATCTTTAAAAAAAATTTCTAACAAATCCTTTTTTAAGGTTCGTATTTTAAATCTTTCCATTCGTGATTCTGGCAGCAGGTTTCTGTCTATTTGAAGTGCATGAATCATTTTCTCCGAAAACTCTTTAGGATCGCGACTTTCAACAACAAAACCATTAATACCATTTATTACAATTTCTCTCGCACTGCTGAAATTTGTCACAACTGATGGTACCCCGACACATGATGCTTCGAGTAAAGTTGTTGACCAACCTTCTTTTAAAGAGCCCATAACAAAAATATCTGCCATATTTAAATACGTAGCGATTTCTGTATTCATTAAAAATCCTACAAGTTTAACATAATCACCTAAATCATTTGATTGAATATACTGGGTAATTCTATAATGATCTTCACCATCACCAATAAAATAAAATATCGAATTTGGATAACTAACCAGGAAAAGTTTGAATGAATCAATCATTAACTCCCATCCCTTATAATACCCCAATCGGCCACAGGTAACTACAACAATTTTATTGTCAGGTATATCAAAATTTTTACGATAATTAATTTGTGTATTTTTCTTAAATATACTTTCATCGATCCGGGTAGGAAACTGAATTATGTTTCTATTTTTCAACCCTTTCCCACGTAATTGAAGTTCGCTAATTGCATTGCTATCTGCTGCTGCCAAAATCCATTTTGCCCTTGAAACAACTGTAAGTAAAATCCTGTCATAAATTTTCGCAAATAACTTGGCATAAAAATACCTTGAAAATTTTAATGGATTTTCAATTCCAGGAAATAAAAAACATATATCCTTATCAGTTAACCCTTTTTCCAAGGCCAACAATACTTCAGGAGCTTGAATTACAATTATTTTTCCACATCCATTTAAGATTTTCTTACGATGTCGTTTTAGATTTATATAAACTTGTAACCTCATTGGAATTAATGGTTTACTTTTTTTTCTTTTTCCACTCATAAATGGGAAAAACTTGTATTTCCTGCCACTTATTTCCTTTTCAATCCAAATTCCAATTTTATCGTTATCGGTTGAAACTCCAACAAGAGTTAATTCGCCATTGAAAGATTGTATCAAGTTCTTCATAAATGCGAGTTGTCCTCCGGTTGGATAGTCAACAAAATTACAAGGTTCAATAATTGTTATATTTTCCATTTTCTTAGTTTTACATTAAAACAGATTCATATGCACTAACAATTTCATCTGTCGAAAATTTGGTAGCTGAGTTTATTATTTTTTGTTTATTAAAATGAATTTCGCCATTTGCAATAGCTAATATTGCATTTGAAAATTCGACCAAATCTAAATGTGAAACTAAAATTCCGTTAACTCCTGGCACAATAATATCTTCAGGCCCGCTTGGGCAATTAAAAGCAATTACAGGTGTTCCCACAGCAATAGATTCAACCAAAACATTTGGAAATCCCTCAAAAAATGATGTTAGTACAGTTGCCTTCGCCCTTTTAAAATAGGTCAAAGTATTTTCCTGATAACCTTCGAAGGAAACAACAGAACTTAATCCCAGATTGTTAACCATTTTTTTAAGCATTTCTTTCTCCTCGCCCTCACCCACCAATGTAAGTTGAATATTTGACTTTTTATCGTATGCCAGTTTGAAAGCCTTTAAAAGATTGATTAATCCTTTTTGTGGATTTAACCTGCCAACAAATAAAAACTCATTTTCATTGTCTGATTCTTCACTTACAAAACTCTTATTATCCAAAATATTAATTGCAGGATTATAAATAGTTGAAATTCTATTTCCTTCAATGTTAAATGATTTAATAAGATCTTCTCGCATTCCATTTGACTGCGCGATTATTTTATCAGCATAAGGCAAAATATTTTTAATTACTTTGAGCATTAAATAATTTCGTACTGGGTTTTCTTTAAATGCATGAGAAAGTGTATTGATGCTACGAGCGTAAATTTTTGTTTTCAAAAAAAACATCTTTTTTAGTACAATTGCCAGAATAGCAAGTTCAATATGAAATATTAAAATTCTTTCCGGTTTTTGTTGAACAAATAGCTTCAATAAAGGGAATATACAATTTCTTACATGTTCCCTGTTAAGCCGAAAAACGGATACTCTGTTATCAAGTTGTCGCAATAAAGTTGTTTCACGGTAATTTACAATCCATAATTCAGTATCATAATTACGTATAACCAATTCATTACACAATGTAACACAAACTTTCTCGGCACCACCGTGCTCCAAACTAAATGTAAGCATGGTAATTTTTTTATTCATGCCTAACCATTAATGATTTAACAAAATTCTCAATCATATAAATTTGTGGTTTAATTTCTTCCTCATGCCAGATCAGATTGCGATCCCAATTTCCCGGACACTCATCTGCGGAGTTTGTTCCCATACAAAAACAATAACTTATTTCAACAATTACCGGATTACCATTATCGAGAATAAAATCGAATGCCATTGATTGTGCACCTAACTTAGCTGTAACATCAAAGGCTATTTCTATCATTCGCTTATCAGTTAATTTCGGATCGAACATGTAATTACCACTTCCTGATGCACGAAAATCCTCTTTTCTGACTAAGCGTCTATAACTATAACAACGATCGCCAACCACCACAACACGGGTATCAAATTTATTATTCGAAATAAAATCCTGAAAATAAATATACCCTTTTTCTTTATGAGAAAATTTCTCAGCTTTGGTAGGTATCAATAATCTTGCAAGTCCACCAATCGCCAACTTGAATGCTAAAAAATTCCTTTTGTTCTTCAAATTATAGAATCTTTCTCTTAACCTGCCAATTGGACTAACATTTGGGAAGCCGTTACCAAAAGCCCTATTCACTAATTTTCTTGCTTTAAACTTATTTCGTACAATCCTCACATTTGAAGAACCTGCACCATTTCTTAACTTAAATACTTTTGGAAAGGAAGCTGTTTCTATCCATTTTAATGCATCTAATTTCGAATAAAAAACATTAGTTAAAACAAAAGGAGCATCAATAGCTTCCATTAGATATTTTTGGCCAATTTTATCTTCATAATGCCATGCTGTATTGATATTAGGGAAAACCTTTTTCCCAATCAATTCTAAGGAGCATGTCAATTGTCTAACAAAAAGTGCAGATTCGAAATCAGTTAAATCCCAATGCCACATCAATCCCATACAATCATCAAGTTGAGAAATGATATCAGAATCGTAACAATTTACAATTTTGAAAGGAACATTATTTTCCTCACAATATGGAATCCATCGGTCGCTGAAGCTTCCTATCCGTTGATGAATCGCTAATTTCATTTTACAATGTGTTAATTATTAAATTTATAATACCTGAATTTTGCCTGCTTTATTATCTGTTTTGAAGTAAAAAGTTGTACAGAATATTTTTTTGAATGTCTTTATTGAATTTTTCAAATGCCACATTTCTTCCATTATGGCCAATTTCAACTGCATTTTTATCTGTTAAGGCTCTTTTTAAGGCATCAGCAAATGAATTAACAGAATCCGGTTCAGCCATAAATACTGATTCGTTGTCTTTCAAATAATTACCAATTTCTCCGACATTAGTAACGCAAACTGGTTTCCCGGTTGCCAAATATTCTCCCAATTTAGTAGGAAACCCACCTTCCGCTTGTTTCGATTGTGGCCGAGCCATAGCCAGTACAAGTGCATTTGATAAAAATCCCGGCATTTCCTCTTTTGAAATGATCCCTAAAAACAATATTCTATCCTGCGCTTTATTCTTTATCACAATATTTTTAAGATGTACGTAATCATCTTTTGGGAGTAGTTGACCAGCAATATAGAGGTAAAGTTCAGGAAAGTCATCCATGATTTTAATAAAAGAATTGATTAATATATCAACACCATCTTTTTTTATATTCATAGTACCACAATATGCAATGTATTGTTTATTTAGGTCACTATTCACTGCAACACCGTCAAACCTGGAAAAGTCCACGGTCATTGGCAAATGAACAATTTTGGTTTTTTCGCCGGTATAATTCTTATAATAGTTTATTAATGTCGTGGTCATTATTGCAAAAACATCAATATTTGGCAAAAACCGGGTTAAATAATTTTGATGATTTCTTTTCCCGAAAAAGCCAATCCAACTGAATTCGCTTCGCTCGTGAATATATTTTGTATTGAGTTTTTTCTTAAAAAGTTCCAACCCTATTTTGATTACTTTTTCGCTGGTTACAAACCAAACATAATCATATTTACCATCGATTATGATTCTACTAATTCTATTTACGACTATTTTTCTTGGCAATAATCTGCGTATTACATTTCTTGTTATAAAATTAGAAAAATCGAGATAAAATAGATATTTATAGTTTATCGAATTATAAATACCAGATGCCTTAAAAAGTACTTTTTCATTTTTTGGCCGATAACCATTTATGAAAAGCAAGTCATTATTTAATCCCATTTCTGCTAAGCCTTGCGCTAAAGTTAAAAACCTGTTGCTTGGTGCATTTGACTGCACAAAAGGATTCTCTTCAATAAGCATCAATATTTTTAATTTACTTTCCATATACTTTATTTTTAATCATAAACTTTGTTTTTTAATAAACTTAAAATAATACCATATAATTACAACCAGATATACAAAACCAGAAATTAACTTTGTATAAGCTGCTCCAAATTCTCCTAATTTTGGAATTAACAAGAGACTAAAAACCAAAGTACTTGTTCCTACAAAAAAAGCACTGTTCCTTAAAAACTTCCCTTGCCCGTTAGCCCCAAGGTAGCGATTAAAAAAATCAGCAAAACCATGTGCTGCCACTCCAAAACTCATAATAAAATTTAAGACAATAACATTCTCGAATTCAACACCATAGAAAATTCTAACAAATGGCCCAACCATTAACCATAATACTAAAAGTGCCGATAAACTTAGGCCAATGGTAATAATAAGAAGCTTTTTGGGAACCTGTTTGGCTATTGAAAAATCCTTGTAATGAGTTGTCGCTATCGTATTGGGAATCAAAGACAAGGGCATTGTAATAGTTAAGGCCAATGAGTAATAACCCAATCCTGAATTATCAACGCCAAAATAACTGATTAGCAATTCTGTGAGACTGGCAAAACCTATGGCAAACAAAGTGCCTAAATATACATTAAATCCATAGGATTTATTATAGCTCCAAATTTCCAGAAACCTAATTCTAATATTTTTAAATGACACCTTAAGTTTGAACAAAATAAACAGATAAACTATTACTTGAGTAGCTAAATTGAAAATCCATATTATAGCCAGTTTATTCAATTGCTTTTCCATAAAAATGAAAAATATTAACGTGGCTGTTGCTAAAAAGCCGACTGAAGGATATAGCCGAATCTGCGACAACATTTTGATGCGATTATCAGCCTGAAATAACGTTTCAAAATAACGTAATACTAAAAAAACCCATCCAAAAGGAATCAAATAAAGTAAAAACTTATCGAGTTGCTTTTCCTGAATGTTATTATCTAAAAGTGCATACAAAATCAAAAAAAACGACATAATAACAAATATACCACCTACAATAACCAATTCGGCGCCATAATACTCTTTTGCTTTTTGTTTATCGGTGTTTAAAACCAAAGCACGATTTCCTGCCTGAAAAAA
>Ga0247841_10012517_pt1 | contig 11047 bp, 13 predicted proteins | sample LaCruzMarch2015__2_FD_192410 | JGI IMG/M metagenome (GOLD analysis project Ga0247841, IMG submission 192410) | Freshwater microbial communities from meromictic Lake La Cruz, Castile-La Mancha, Spain - LaCruzMarch2015_18m | ecosystem: Environmental > Aquatic > Freshwater > Lake | place: Spain...
GCTTGCCATCGACAACCGTCGTTGCGACCCGCGCCACGCGTTGCGCTATCCGGTCTTGCTGCCTGACTGCGACGCAATGACGCGCAACATCAGTGGTTCAGGCGCGTATTTTGAGACGGATCGCCAGAAGGTTGTTATGAATCAACCAATCAGCTTTGCCCTTGTGTTACCCGCCGGTCCACCCGACCCTGGCGCGCAGCGCTATGCATGGAGCGAAGGACGTGTCGTAGATGGGAGAGTCGTACGAATAGATACTGGTGAGACGGGGCAAGTGGGTGTTTGCGTCGCTTTTTAGCAACAGACCGAAGCCGTCTCCCCGATAGGATCTGACCAACCTAAGATTTCCGCACGGATTCAATACAATGACAGAATAGGGCTCAGCGCCCGGCAGAGCCCTATCCTGAATTCCTTGCGGTGTGACTGACGGCTATAACCCGGTGCCCTTCAAGGCATAGGGAACGAGCGGGACCAACATGATGGAGAGGGCAAGCCAAATTGCCACGTTGGTCTTGGAACGGAGAGTTGCTTCGCTCATGGTAATCACCTCAAGGCCGATTGTTGGTATTCACTGTCCGACGTCAGAGAGGATGGGGTCCGGCAAATCGAGGCTCAAGTAATCCTGCTTTTAGTCAATGGTATTTTCCTAGTAAGGCGCTAGGTTATTGGCTTGGCAGACGCTGCAGGTATTCTGATGTGAGCGATCCGACAGGGCGACCTCATGTCGGACGGCACCCTTAAGATCGGCATCACCCGCACTCAAGTCCGGAATCCAGCGCCTGGAGCGTCTGCGCGGTCTGGCCCTGACGTGCTGAACGTGATCGCACCGCGCGCTATCGCTTGCGGCCGATCGCGCCGCATGAGCGCGACCAGCGGACGGTCCGCACAGCGGACCCTACGGTAACACCGTGACCTGTAGGGTCCGCTGTGCGGACCGACGACGGTGCAGATCGCGCGGTGGTCGGGTTTATATCCAAGGCCCCTGGGAGCACGAGCCAGCGCCGAAGCTGAAGGCCGCAGCCCGGCGCCGGGGTCAGGCTCCCACGGACGCGGCCGACTGAAGGCGAACAAGAATTTGGCGCGGGTTGTCGTGGCCGACGTGTAAAGACCGGACGCGACTTTCTGCCTGACAACTTCAAGAGCATCATAATCGGCCTGTTAGTCGGAATCGGTCATCCACTGGTCATGTAGTTTGGCAATCGGGTTGCCCATCATTTTGCAATGCCAAAGAAAACGGCCAAACAACGCTCAATCTCCACCATTGTATCCCCATCAATGCGCCCGAAGGCTTGCCCGACCTTGTCGCGCTTCACGGTCATCGTCTTATCAACCATGACTTGTGACGGCTTCTGCAAGCCGTTCTCGGCGTTCGGCTGAACAGTGATCCGAAACAGCGGCGCGGCAACCAGCGTACTTGTTGCCGGCAGGACGGTTACGGTGGCGTGCTCGCCGAAATGATCGGCCTGAATCACCAACGCGGGTCTCGGCTTACCGAAGTCGCCTTGCATGGCGATGGTCACAAAGTCCCCCCGCATCATGCCGTCCAACCGTCCACATCCGCCAAGGCTGCATCCATGAATCGCTGCATCTCCGTGTCGGCCAGATCCGCCTGAGCGGCAATCAGAGACTGGCGGCGGCATTCTTCCGCGAAGTCTGGCCGGCGCGTATCAGGCACCCAGATTTGCACCGGGCGAAGTCCTGCCATACGCAAGGCATCCCGATGCTTTTGAACACGGGCGTTCACGGGAACCGTTGCCAACGCAAATCTCCTATTGTCTCGTCACAGCAAAAAGTATAGTCAACAAAAAAGTTACATGCAACGCATCTTGGCGACTTCGGGGGTGGCGGCGCCGATCGCGGTGGGGGTTGCGGATGGCTGAGGCGCAGAACTCCAGGAACCGGAGCCGCGCCCGGTCCCCGGTGGCCTCCACCACGACAGGCAGAGTCGGCACTGACAGGAGGGGGACAAGGGCGGGCATGAGACCGTAGGGGAGGTAAGCTCTTCAGGACTATCGGGCAAGTTCGAAGCCGCGACTCGGCGGCTGTCAAGGATGAGCAAAGTTGGGTCGCGAAAATTCGATCGCTCTGTGCATAAAATGCCCTTTGCGGCTTCTACCTACCACCTGTTGCGGCTTCTACCTATCAGGTTTGCGGCTTCTACCTACCACCTGTTACCGTCTCTACCTACCACTTGGCAAGAAATGATGCACAGCAGAGCCCGAGAGTGCTGAGCGTGAGTCCTTCAACCGCGCGTTGGCGGCCTTCACGTCCTTGATAAAGTCTGAATGAGCACGCAGCGCGTACTTGATATCGAGGATCTTACGCCCCTCCCTGCGCTCCTCGATGCGTTCCCAGGACTGCAAAACCCGGCGGCCTTGCAGCTCGGTCAAGGCGGTTTCGAGCGCTTGGAGGTTGTCGTTGGTACGCGTGTAGGTCAGGAAACCGCTGTCACGTTGGATAGAGGAGAACAGGATTTCGTAGGGGTCCATGAAGCTGGCATTGGTATAGTTGTGTGAGAGGCGCTTGTGGAGCCAGCGGGCGATCTGTGAGGACAGGGACATCAGGACGCCATAGTTGAATTGACGGTATGTCAGATCATTCACGCTCTTGGAGATGAGGGCCGGGAGGCGAACAACCCAGGTAATCGAGGTGTCGGTCAGATACTTCTGGCGGGTGATGCGGGTCACGTCTGAAAGGATCGGGGCGGAATAGACGGGATCGTCCGTATCACCCAGAAAGAGCGAAATGTGCGTCTTGGATAAGATCTCGATAGAACGTTTAATCTCGTCAAGGTTCCTGGTCGTGGATAGGGCTGGCGAGCCAGGCATTTCCGACGCGCTCCCGGAACAGCAGATCGCCCGGCGACTTCAGGTCGATAATGGCGAAGTTCGCCCCTTCGTTGACGACACGCGCGCCGAGATCCGCCAGTGCATGATTGGCTTCCGGCGTCACGAGCACCCGGCATCGCACCTGTCCGAAACTGGAGAGGAATGGGGCGTAGCGCTGCGCCGCGGCTTCGTTGCTGATGGCATAGCTGGGGCTCCACGGGCTTCAAAGGCCTGCGCAGCACGGTCTACCAGCGCTTCGGCTTTCGTGCCAGGCACGAAGTAGCGTCGCAGGATCGCCGGTCGGCTTCCCGCGACTTGGGCAGCCCAGGCGTCGAGCAGGGCGCGTGGATGCCGTTTCTTGTTCGGCCCCTGTCCGCGGATGGCGATCCAGTCGAACTTCTCCAACTCGCTCAGGATCTCGGAGGCGGTGGCCGGCGACACCTGGGGCCGCTACGGATAAATATAGGATAAGGAGGCAAAATTAGACGTATTGACAACGTACGCACATCGGGCTAAACCTAGTGCAAGTAGCCAACAACCTCCCACGGAGCGCTTCATGTCATCCCTCGAATCCCAGGAGACCAGCGGCCAGACCCGGGACATCAACATCAACATTCGCGCTCAACGCAACCAACGCGACCTGATCGACCAGGCGGCCCGGATTTTAGGCAAGACCCGCTCGGACTTCATGCTGGAGACGGCCTGTCGTGAGGCCGAGGACGTGTTGCTGGACCAACGCGTGTTCGTGCTGGACGCCGCGGCATTTGCGCAGCTTCAGGCGTTGCTGGACGCACCGCCCGCCGACAATCCCCGACTGCGCGCCTTGTTGGCAACCAAAGCGCCCTGGGAGACCTGACTTGCCAACGGTTGGTACCTGGACGGCGCCAGCGCCCCTCGCGGCGACGCATGACCTGACGACCTTTGAGAGCGGCGAGCCGACTCTCGACCACTGGCTGAAAACCCACGCCCTGCGCAACGAAGGACGCGGCGCGTCGCGTACCTATGTCGTGTGTAACGATGACCATGTCATCGGCTACTACAGTCTGGCGACCGGTTCAATATGCAGCGAACAGGCGCCCGGACGTATCCGGCGGAATATGCCGAACCCGATTCCCGTCATGCTGCTTGGGCGCTTGGCGATCGATCGTGCGTGGCAGCGCCACGGCATCGGCAAGGCACTGCTGCGCGATGCCATTTTCCGCACGGCCACGGTGGCGCAACTGGTGGGCGTCAAGGCGCTCATGGTCCATGCCCTGTCCGAGTCGGCGCGGCGCTTCTATGAGGTTCATGGGTTTGATCCTTCACCGACGCACCCGCGCACCCTGTTTCTGCCGATCGCCTTGTCGAGCGGAGAACTGCACCGCTCGACACCACACGACCGGCAGGTGTTGCGCCTGGATGATTTCACGGTAGAGGATTTGAAGGCCGTTTTGGCGGTCGAGCCTTCGCCGCACGCCGCCGATTTCGACGATGAAATACCATGATCGTCCTGGTCACCCTCTTGTCTACGCCGACGTTGCCCGCGTCCTGACGCGCCGCCCGGCACGGCCCCAGGACCTGCATGCGCTTGGCCGATTCTTCGTGCTCTGCACGGCGGCCGGCCCCTCGGCGGCGCAATAGCCGATAACGCACTTTATGTGAAGTGGGCGCCCGTGCTCATGGCCCCAGATCGGGTCAGATCAGGATGCGTGCAAAAATTAGTAATCTTGCGGCAAGGCTCTGAATTCTAGTTGGTCTTATTTCAGGCGCTTCAGCATGGCCTCACCCCGCATACCGAAAACAGATGGTTTTGGTACCCGCTCGCCGTGATTTTTAACTAACTGATTATAAGGACTCTGTGAGGCTTGCTTCCAAGCGGGTTTTCCGTACCCGTGCCCGTCACCCCGGAGTTACTAATTTTTACACGTATTCCGATCTAACCCGAACCAGGCACAGGGCGAGGCCCGCGAGCAGGCCCGGCAAATCGCGGGCCTGGGGTCCGAGTTAGACGCCCTGCGCACCCAGGTTGCGGACCATCGCGAAGCCCACGGCCGGATCGAGGCCGAGCGGCACCAGGCCCGGCAGCAGACCGCCGAGCTTGCGGACCTACGCGCCCGGGTCGCCCACTTTCCCGCCGAGTCCCAGGAACCCGCCCCAGTCGGCGCCTTGGTGGCCGACTATGGCCTTGAGCCGAAGCCCAAGGCCCGCACCCGGCGCCGGACTGGCGCTCCGCAAGGGCAGACAGGATGACGCCGGACCAGTCCATGGGGTCTGAGGCGCAGTGGGTCGGGAGCCAGGCGGCGTTACATGATTCGCCTCGTAGTGTACAAAAAAGGATTGTCAAATTTCACCATTTTAGACACTGATTCAGGTCGCTAAACTGCGTCTAGGAATTCAAGCGGGAGCGGTCCCGCAGGTTCCGACCTAACTGCTAAAGGAGATCAAAATGCCGTTGTTTCTCGTGGTTATCATCACCGTCGCCGTTTCCACGGTGGTCGCCAAAGCCACCTCCGATGCTTACGACTCACTGAGGGGGAGGGACAGCTGAGGGGGAGTGAAAGATCCCGGGTGGAGAGCCTGTCCTGAAACTAAATGCTTAAGGCTGTGGCGATTCCGTACGGTGCGTCGAAAAATGACGGTTCGCATGAGGAGACCTTAAGCGCACGAAGAACCAGGATTAATAGCCAGGGCGGCGAAGTTCGCCGCCCTCTCTTCTGATGTTGAGGAAACAATGAGCCGTCCTACTCCACAGCAGGAAGCTGCTTTCGATGTCCTTGATTGGTTGTATTTCAACCAGATCCTGGTTTTTCCCCTATATAGCAAAAACGATCTAATGTGGCTGGCGAGGATTACCGATAACGTTACCGACGCCGTGAGAAAGACCGGTGCAACCGGCCTGACAGCCGAATGTTTGAAGCACGGCGTTTACTGCCTATTAGAGATTTATCTGGCAGACGACCTCGAAAATTTTTGCGAAAATGCCGTCCGTATAAATCAATGTCCTGCGCAGATCGACAGTGATGCTCTGCCCGAGCAAAGCGAGCTTCAAAGAGACTTCGCGAACTATGTTATCAACAGATGCAAGCTTGATCGCGGGGAATCAATGGACCGAGCGATCGATATCGTGGCTGACTTGCTGGAGGGAATCCGAAAGGCACCTACATCGGTCCGCTGGCGACTTGTCGAGCGGTGCTTGGCGTATGAGTACAGGTCAGCGCCACTGGATTTCCTTGCGTGGCTCGCCAAGCTTGGGGTGATCCGCAGTAAAAAATATCCCTCAGAGAAGATCGCTGCCACGCCTTGCGATGAGCTGGTTGCGCGAATCGGGCTAATGTGTGAATTCGAAACCATCCGGAAGCATATTGGTCGGAAATACAAAGTGGATAATGAGGCCGCCGAAATATATGATGTGTACAAAGACAAGCTATCGCAGAGTGCAAAAATTCTTTTTCGGAATGACAGTCGTCGAGTCGAAGATCTTGTAGATATCGAATCTTCCCGGACTCTCTGCTTCTGTATCGATCGACGACGCGATGTGAAATATGTCGCGCACTTTCTCAGCGAATTCCATCTGCTGTACCATCGCATCCGACTGTTGCAATGTACGCAGGCTGGCTGGCTTGGGGCGCTAGGTGCGTTCATGGTTGAGATGGAAAAATCTTTCAATTGCACAAAGAAACCGATCTACAATGCAATCGATAATAAAGGGACGATTACCGATGACGTCTCAAACCGCCTGCACGAGCAGGGTTTCTCCATAAACAGTCAGGTACTATACAAGCGCCATCGCAAATTCGCGGAAAAGACCTACAGGATGGTTCGAGCCTATTACGAGGTTATTGATAAGGTAGGGGCGACGTTACCCGCTGCATATGATGATATGTTTTTCTACACCCTCATTATGGCAAACGACGTGGCTCCGCGCAAATAGTTGTTTTCGGATCATCAGCCCCATTGTGTATCTAATAACTCCATGAGTATTTACATGTCTGAATTTTCGAGATAAAGAACTTTCCGTAATGGATGACTTTACATGCGGAAGATGAGGAGTAACGGTGTAGCCCCTGATTTCCAAACTGACTAGGTGGTGTCATGCCAATCGTTGTAGACAAGGATCTCAAGAAACTGCTGAGCCGCTACAGTCATCTTGCGTTGACGCGCACGAGACGACATCTCCGGATTAGCAACCTTAAAACCGGTAATTTCGTCATTGCTCCGTGTTCAGGATCTGACTGGAGAGGCATCAAGAATCTCGAAAGCGACCTGAAGCGCCTTTGTGCTGGCGTAGGCTATTACAACCGGCGTGCTCAATAGCGTTTTGGCCTCGATCATCGTTCTTCCAGCGCTCTTGAGACGGATTTGTACGTCTGGGGCCTAGCCGGGGCGCAGTTGAATTATGCGGCTCTCGATGCCGTCACGGCCTACCAAAACCATGTATAGTCCTCTAATGTCAACTATCTTGGCCGGTCGGTGACAACTATCGTAGCCCGTGCGGACAGGTCCACGCCGCCAGTGAGGACAGCCAAGAAAGCCCTTCTCCATTAGACCTATCAAGGATGGCGCTACGATTAAACCGGTTTTCGGTTCCACTGCGCATCGAACCCCACGATGTACCACGGCCGGCCGGATGAGCGCCCGCCGGTGCCCGCTTGCCATGGCCGATAAGGTTTATGTGAAGTCGCGAAAGAGCGGCGGCGCGGCCCGCACAACGTGCCGGGCCAGCCGCCGCCATGGCAAGCCTCGAAGGTCAGCACCCGAAACATCGCGCGCCTTTCACCACGCGCACGATGATGCCTTCCTCGTCAGGTGAAGCGGTAATAAGCACGTAGTCGCGGTGGAAATAGAAAGTTTCCGGTGGATTTCGCACTTCTGGCGGCCTTGAGACCTTCTGCACTATCCGCTCATAATCTCGCGAAAATCCACAAACAGGGCGCGAACCGCTACTATAGAAAGTTAGCTCAGAACTATAAGTGGAAATCTCGGGAAACGATAGAGTCGTTACCCGAACTACCCGACTCGTCGATTTTTATGGATGCTCTGAGCAACATCCTTCATCATCCAAAGTACCGGGCGGGTAGGTCGGAAGAAGCTCAATTTGTTCGCCTGATTCATCATCAAATTTAATGTCATAGTCATCGCAGCACGGACACCTTTCTCTATTTTCTTCAAAAGCATGCTCAGTACAAAAAGTTTTTCCTTTTCCAATAATGTCGTGCTCGTAAGTCACGAGAATATGAGTTACTTCGCTTACACAATGTCGATAGTCACATTTAGCCATGATGTTTCCTTTGATTGTTAAAAGTAGATAGTTACTTGCATCTAACGTGCGTTAAGCGACTTTGATTGCAAGAAGTTACAGAATGAGAGCCGCGCTTTCTGCAGGGTCTGCTCTTTAGCTAAGCATTGATTGGTTTCGCTATCGCTCTGCCAGCCTTAGTCAGAAAATCAGCCACCCTCGCATGCCAGCAGCAAACGAGCGAGCGAGTCTTTTTTCAGCGACTTAGTGGCATATATCCAGCGTACACGATACAGTCTTATCTAGATTGATGATCAAGGCCGCTTTACCCGTCTTAGCTGACTATGCTAGCTTGTCTCGACAGTGGCTAGCTCAATGGATTTTTGGTGGAGTGTGAGTTGATTGTCGATGTGATTTCAGCAGCATTTCGGTTGCCAAAATACTTATCCAATTTTTCTGCCACACCTTTCTTTGTTACAACGGTTGACGCCAAAAGTGCCTGCTTTGGATCAACACCAGCATTGATCATGTCTATTGCAATTTCATCCTTGACATCTAGGGCGCAATCAACCCACTGCTTGATCCCGTATTTCATACTCATCTCTCTATCACCCACAGAGTCAGTTTAACGGCAGAATTGCCTTTTCCCAAGTCGAAACAGATGTCTAAGGCGCAACGGAACAGAAAACTTAAGTGCGCCATGAACTAAACGAGAAGTCGGTTGGCCGCTTACCGATGGCATCGGTTTACTTCTGCTCTTGTATCCATCAATGCTTTTACAGATTGACGGTGCAAGGCGTGTTTGACACAAATATATCAATGGATCATCCGTAATTGATCAATCCAATGCTCCTGCCTTGGACTCCAAATGAGCATCGCTGGCCGGAACGATGATCGAGCCCGAACCGCTCAAAGAACGATCAACGGGGGCGACGGTTTTGACTAAGCCACGCATTTAGCGACTTCGCACTCCACCGAGGACTTCGACCAAGAACGACCGTGGGTTCAGGAAAAGGAGGCACCCCTACAAACTCGTCTGACGCAGTACTTATACTTCCCAAAACCAGCGAGTTTTGCTGCTGTCGGCGGAGGCGTTCTAACGTCGAACGTGAGATGCTCAGTTTTTTGCACACTTCCTCGATGCCCAGCAACAAATCATCAGACGCAAAATCAAAATAGCTCATCGGTATAGGCCAAACTCATTGCAAGATGCATTCGGAGTGTCATCGCCGCTCGGGATGCTTTGCAGAACTCCGAGTCGCCCAAACGCCCTTGCCAAATAACGCATCCTGATGCACCCTGAGTCGTCTGGATGGATCGGCTCCGTGTGCTAAATCCTGAGCCCGTGGCTTCGCTTTGTCAAGGGGTCTTTGGATGGCGCTGGTTGGAATATCCGGAGTTAGCCGATCAAAGTTCTTAGTCCGCCAATGTGTCTGTCAGGGGTATACCCTAACCGGATGTCAGGGTACCCTGCTGAAAGCGTCAAGATAGGGTTGCCGACGATATTTCTTGACACCTGCATTGAAAGATCATAGATCTTTTCCTGACACTTTTGGCAGCGGAGGCATCATGCAGGGTCAGCGGATCGGCTATGTTCGGGTCAGCAGCTTCGATCAGAACCCGGATCGGCAGCTTGAGGATGTGCCGGTTGACAAGACGTTCACCGACAAGGCGTCCGGCAAGGACTCCCAGCGACCACAGCTCGATGCCTTGCTGGGCTTCGTGCGCGAAGGTGACACGGTGCTGGTGCACAGCATGGATCGGCTGGCACGCAACCTCGACGATTTGCGCCGCCTGGTGCAGACGTTGACCAAACGGGGCGTGCGGGTCGAGTTCGTCAAAGAGCAGCTGACCTTCACCGGCGAGGATTCGCCGCTGGCGAATCTGATGCTGTCGGTGATGGGCGCGTTCGCCGAGTTCGAAAGGGCACTGCTGCGCGAGCGGCAGCGCGAGGGCATCGCACTGGCCAAACAGCGCGGCGTCTACCGGGGCCGCAAGAAATCACTCGGCCCCGCGCAGGTGGCCGAACTGCGGCAGCGGGCCGCGGCCGGGGAGCCGAAGGCGACGTTGGCCCGCGCACTCGGGATCAGTCGCGAAACCGTTTACCAATACCTGAAGGTTTGACGGCAAACCAAGCCGCAGCGCCGGCGGCTGACGCCTGCCGCGCGTCCGACCACTCCGGGAGATCGCCAATCGTGCCAAAGCAAACCGCCATCGATCCGGTGACCCGATCCGCCCTCACGTCGTTCAAGGCGATTCTGAGCGCGCGTTACGGGGCGCACTTGAAAACGCTATATCTCTTCGGTTCGCGGGCGCGCGGCGACCATCGTCCGGACAGCGATGCGGATGTAGCGGTCTTTCTCGATCAGGTGACCGACCCGCTGGCGGAACAACTCGACCTGATCGATCAGGGCTACCCGATCCTGCTGGAGACCGGCGTGAACATTCAGCCCTGGGTCTTCGAGCAGGCCAGTCTGACAAATACGGCGCCGCAGCGCGCCGCTCATCTCGTCGCGGCCATCCGACGTGAAGGCCTGGTGTTGTGATCGCGCGGCTGCTGGCCAAGGCGCGGCAGGCGCTGACGACGGCTTTGGTCATCGTTCCGGCCATTGGAGGTCGAGGCTTTAGCCGGTTCGGCGCGCAGACAACACTGATTTTACTTGAGATATAGGGAATCGCCACCGGCTAAAGCCTCGGCCTCCAGTTGCGGACAGGCCGTCGCTGGCCGAAACGATGATTAAGGCCCAGAACTGCACGGTCTCATCGTGCCGGACGACCAGCTCGGCCATACGCGCGGGTGGACTCGCGGTCTCGAAGACGATGCCGGCCCCTGCGACAGCGCGGCCCGAAAGGCCTGCCGAGGTACGGACGCAGGACGCGGCACCGCACCGAGGAGCGTACTGGTATCAAACACGAAGCGCTTAGCGAAGATCATGCACCAGCCGCTCGATGTCGGCATCGGTGAGGGCCTTGGCGGCATCGGTCAAGGTGGCATCGGCTTTTTGGA
>Ga0247841_10012520_pt1 | contig 11045 bp, 12 predicted proteins | sample LaCruzMarch2015__2_FD_192410 | JGI IMG/M metagenome (GOLD analysis project Ga0247841, IMG submission 192410) | Freshwater microbial communities from meromictic Lake La Cruz, Castile-La Mancha, Spain - LaCruzMarch2015_18m | ecosystem: Environmental > Aquatic > Freshwater > Lake | place: Spain...
GACGACAACACGGAGATGAAAGCAACCGAAGTAACAAAAGAGCTCGCTCGCTTGTGGAGGGAGCTGAGCGACGAAGATAGACAAGATTGGAGCGACTCGGCGAAGCAAATCTAAAAGAGGTAGTTGTATGTAGTGTGCAGGTACTTATTGAACAAAAACAACACCAACACGGTGTTGTTTTTCAAACGGTCTCTAAATAAATTGATTTTTTTAGAAGAAGTCTTTTAGAAAGACGTAGTAACAATGACTTCACAGCAAGATCGTTCCGAGTATGACTCGGAGATGGAAATCACTTATGAGTATGACCCAGTCACTAGCATCTTTCTCAAGAACTACAACAAGAAGGGTACTGACCAGAGCACTGATAAGAGCGCGAGAGACGTAGTACCGCTCATAAACTCAGAAGAAGATTTGGTGAAAATCAACAAAGCTATTTGGGATGCAGATGACCAAGATTATTGGCAAACAGGTATCCTGCTGGAAAAAGGAGCCGCTTTAGGAGATTTCATGTGCAAATTTAAGTTGGCAACATGGCTAGAGTCTATTGATGCTACAAGAAGCATTGAGATCTTTGAAGAGCTCTTGACTACTCCGGAGTAGCGATTTGACGACAATTCATCCATTCATTTTCACTTGGGTAAGTTGTACATGTCTCGTTACAATTGGTAATTGCATACAAGCACTTTAGTTCAGCATACGCTATTGGCGATGCAAAGATAGCGATGGGTGTATTAAAACACTTTGGTCTAGTTGGAAACCAAGATACTGGAAAAGCAGTTGAATGCTTTGAAGAAGCAGCTCAAAGGTATCACTATTCAGAAAAGGAACTGAGAGAAATATGCGATCGTTTTAAGAAGCAACAAGAGCAAGAACAAATGATCAAGACGCAAGCGGCTGAAATTGAATCTCAGCGTGTCAAGATAAAAACTCGAACGTCAGCTCAAGTGTCAAACTTCACGTTCGTAAAGTAACTAATACGATCTGTTGAAAGAGTCGAGAGCATACTACGCGAACGAAGAACCAAAATGTGTGCGTCTGTATTATAAATCATTTTTAGCTCATTCTAAAGACCATTACTCTTCTGGCTGGCGTCACAGAAGATGATCGCGGACGAAGTGATCGAAACGGCCAATGCGTTTGACGACGACGAGGTAAGGATGTGTTGACAATAGGTGAGATAGCAACGAAAACAACACCAACCAGGTGTTGTTTTCAACTAGGCTAAAATGATTTGTTTATATTATAAAATATTGATATTTAACTTTTAAAAATATTTTTCGCATAATTTATACAAATGATAAATTATGCACGCGACGGGATTCGAACCCGCGTGTTCCTTACGGAAGAGGCATCTTAAGTGCCTTGTATTCGACCACTCTACCACACGTGCTTATTATATAATAAAACTATCTCTTTAAATTATTTTAAGAAGACTCCAAAATGTTTTGCGAGTATTTCCATATAAATCCACCAGCCATTTTATTTCTTCCAGATAATACAGCTCCAATATTATTTTTTTTAACTGTAGATGTGCGACCTGCTTCTGATATACTTTTATATTCTTTTATGAAGACTCCATTTTTTGTATACTGTGCAACTGGCTTTCCTACTGCTCTTGTCATACTTTCTCTACGTTTTTCAATATCAATCTTGTTCTTTTCATTTTGTGAGTAATATTTTTTTAATCCGTCACTGATTTTTTTCTTGGTATCTTCTGAAAGTTTATTCTCTTTATGAGCAATGCTACCTACACGTTTCTCTTTAACAGCTGTTTGAAATTTTACAGAATTTTTCATACGTTCTGAGATATTTACTTTTTTATATTTTAGTGCATCAAATCACCCGAAAAAATCCTTGCGAGTTCGAATCTCGTCGTGTGCATAATTTATCACTTGTATAAAATTATGCAAAAGACTATTACACCACTTGTCGGTTACACCACTTGTGGCCCAAAATAAAAATGATTTTTGATGTCAAGTAGGTAGGGTGATAAGCAGAAATCATGACTTCTCTTGTTCATAGCAAGAATATCTCCAACTTCATCTTGACGTTTCTCGAAGAGCATGGCTCTGAGGAGATGTTGGAGAAGTGGAATGACCCTTCGAATATGCAAGCTTTCAACCAAGTTATGCTCGCTGCGGCCAACGCAGTGAAGCGCAATAAGATAAAGGATCCAAAGAAGCCAAAGCGGGGGAAGTCGGCATACATCTGCTTTTGCACCAAAAACCGAGAAGCGGCCAAGAAGGAACTCGGAGACGGAGCCAAAGCAACCGAAGTGACTTCTCATCTAGGAGAGATGTGGCGTGCTCTCAAAGAAAGCAAAAAGGCTTCGGACAAGAAGGCTCTCGTAGCTCTTGAACTCGAAGCAGCAGAAGACAAGGCTCGCTACAATGAAGAAATCAAGGACTACATCGTCCCAAGCGATGACGAGCTCTTGGCTTCCAAGAAGGGTAGTAAGAAGAAGAGTGACAAGGATCCCTACGCCCCCAAGCGAAACAAGACGGCCTACATCTACTTCTGTAGCGACAAGCGTGCAGATGCCAAGAGCGAGCTTGGTGACAATGCCAAGGCAACAGAGGTGACTGCACTACTCGGCAAGATGTGGAAAGAGCTCAAGGAAGACGACGATCGCTCTGAAGAAATGGAAAAGTACACCAAGATGGCTGCCGACGACAAAACTCGTTATGAAAACGAGAACAAGGATTATGTTTCTGTCTTCGGCGAAAATCAAACAAAAAAGGCTAGCAAGAAGAGTGACAAGGATTCCAACGCACCCAAGCGAAACAAGACGGCCTACATCTACTTCTGTAGCGACAAGCGTGCAGATGCCAAGAGCGAGCTTGGTGACGACGCCAAGGCAACAGAGGTAACTGCACTACTAGGTAAAATGTGGAAAGAGCTCAAGGAAGACGAAGATCGTTCCGACGAGTTAGAAAAGTATACGAAGATGGCGGTCGACGACAAGGCTCGTTATGAAAACGAGACCAAAAAGGTAGGCGACAGCGAAGACGAGTTTGTTGAAGAAGACAAGCCATCCAAGCCGGTCGGTAAGAGTAAGAAGGTGGTTGACGACACCAAGCCAGCAAAGAGTAAGACAGGTTACACTTATTTCTGCCAAAGTAATCGTGAGAGTGTCAAGGACGACAACCCGGAGATGAAAGCAACCGAAGTAACAAAAGAGCTCGCTCGCTTGTGGAGGGAGCTGAGCGACGAAGATAGAAAAGATTGGAGCGACTCGGCGAAGCAAATCTAAAAAAGAGGTACCAAGAGAATTATCAACAGCGGTAACACGTCCATTATGGTAGAATAAAGTAGAGTATTTGGAGACACCAAGATAAAATGAGGAGGGTGTCACTGAGTAGAGCGTTGGAAGGGGCTCTATTCTTAGTAAAGTATTCGAAAACGACACCAACAAGGTGTCGTTTTCTAAATTGATTTTAGCACGTCTCTGTAGGAAAGAAACAGAAAACATGACACAGTGTGCTAGCGTCAAGTATATTACCAAGTTTGAATCGATGGACTCCATGTTTAAAATCAAAATGGACGCCGTGATCACCGAGTACAAAGAACGCCTTGCTTACGAAAAAAGATGCTTCCAATCGATGTCTAAGCATGAAAAAGAGAGTTGCGATCTGAACGCAAAAAGTTCAACCAGTATGTAGAACATGTTATTGCAGATTGGCATCCTCCTACAAAAGCCGAAGAGACGGAGTGCGAATGGTGGAATTTGGGAATTGACCGATGGGACACACGAAATCCGCCTTCGAACATTTTTCAGATGGAACATGCGCTCGAACTGCCAGACTCGCAGAAAAAGTGGCTGATGACTCCTGTGGCGAACTAGATTTTTCAGGAAAATTGACTATGACAACAACACCAACACGGTGTTGTTTTCTTAAAGCTGGTCTGTTTAAAACGGCTTGTCAAGTGTTGTGACTTTTAGACCCAAAATAAAAATGATTTTTTAGGTCATCTGTGTAAAGAAAAGACAGAAAATGATGGAACATGTCTCTAAGATGAATATGTCCGAGTGCTATGAGCCCTCTTGCTATGAGCAACCGGAGTATGACTCCAAGTATGACTCTGAGTATGACTCGGATAATGAACGCTCAACAAGAAAGCACATGGTGCTTGGACCGGTGCAGCTGGCCCAAAAGAAGTGTAAATGCCTCCGTTGCAACTGGAAAGGAGAAGACAAAGAGTGCGAACAAAAGTGGGTAACATTTAGCCAAATGAAAGCACACTACGAAGAGCAGTCGAAACTCAAATGCTCTGAGCTTCAGGTCGAGACATCTACGAGTATTTCCAAAATGCAGGCTGCTCATACAACTGCCCTCAATGCAGTAGAAGAGCACTCTCTGATCGTTCTTTCGCAACACATCGCGTTCATGGCAACACTTCCCAAGGAGTCCAAAGCCGGACGCGAACGTCGTGAAGCCGAGAAGAAAAAGGCTCACCAAGAAAAAATGTCTAGACAGGTTCACAAAGCAGGTGGGTTTAAGAAACGCGTGCTCAAAGAAACCGAACCAGAAGTGATCAAAGCTCGGCGAGCATTGAGGCGAAAAGCGTCGAGAGACAGCAAGAAAGAAGCAGAGGCTGAAAGAGCAATGACTTTTGCCTCGGAAGTCGTCGAGGTCACGGAAGTCGTCGAGGTCACGGAGGTCGTCGAGGTCACTGAGAAGGTCGACGAGGTCACGGAGGAAGTCGACGAGGTCACGGAGGAAGTCGACGAGGTCATGGAGGAAGTCGACGAGGTCACTGAGGAAGTGCTCGGTAAAGAGATCACAGAGGTGCAAGAGGTCGTAAAAGAAGTCGTGGAGGAGGTAAAGAAAGTAGTCGTGGAGGACGATTGGCAACAGGTCAAGAAGTCCCGACCACTTAGTTTGCAACCAGCGAATAAAGTGACTCTTCACACTCAGATGTGCGAGTCGGTTGCTTCCCAAAAGACTTGTAGACACGGTGACAAGTGCCGTTTTGCTCATAGCGTACACGAGTTGGCGTTTGCCGAATGTTCGTTTGGAAACAACTGTAACAACGTCAAGCGCAAGGAAAATGGTGTGTATAGTAGTGTTCACGGTAAGTCGTGCATCCGTTTGCATCCGGGGGAGACAAAGAAAAGCGTCTGTGCACGTGTCGGTATCATTATCCCTACAGTAATAACAAAGAGTGTACCGTTTTCCCGTGTATATATGCCTACGTTGACAGAAGCAACAGGAGTGAAGAGTTCTAGTTCGCGTGTTCAACAGACCACAACGAGTTCTGCTTGGCAAAAGCAAATCAAGGTTGAGCCTGACTCAACGACACTTGTGACTAATCAAGTTGTTGTTGTCAAGGCACCAGAAGCCAAGATTAGCGTTTCTACAAGTGAAACGATTCGAGCAGACGCTTTCGCAACTTTGGCAAACCCAAAGAGCGTTGATAGCACTCTTCTCAACACTCGTATGTGCGATTCGGTAGGTTCCAAACAGCCATGTAGGCACGGTGACAAGTGCCGATTTGCACATAGTATTTCCGAGTTGGTTTTTCCCAACTGCTTGTTTGGTGAAAGTTGTAGGCACGTAGAGTACCATAAAGGAGTATACTATAATATATCGGGTCGTACTTGCAATCGTTTGCATCCGGGGGAGACAAACGCTAGTGTTTGCGTGCGCTCCGGGCTTGTGAAGCAAGCACCTGTAGTGGTGAAGCAAGCACCTGTGGCGAAGCAAGCAACTGTAGTGGTGAAGCCAGCGGTGAAGCAAGCACCTGTAGTGGTAAAGCAAGCACCTGTGGTGGCATCTGTGACGAAGCAGACAAAAAAAGTTATATTTGACGACGAGGCTCTTGTCGAAGAGCCTCTTGACAAAATTTCTACAGGGGAAGAAACAGTTATTAGAATACCCAAAGAGTTTGTTATCCAAGCTATGGAGTTGGCGATGAAGTCGGGTAAGACGAACATTCGTGTAGAGATCATCTAGAGAGTTTAGTCGTCCACTCGGGTAGAGGTAGAGTATTTGGAGGCACCAAGATAAAAAAGGAGGGTGTCACTGAGTAGAGCGTTGGAAGGGGCTCTATTCAAATTAAGTATTAGATAACGACACCAACAAGGTTTCGTTACTCTGCACGTTCCTCAAGTAGGTGCGCATTATAATTTTTAAAACAACACAAAATGTGTTGTTTTATTTTTTCGTCTGTGTTCAAAGTTACTAAAAATCTTATGAGAAAAATAAGATTTTATTGGAAAATACCAAGCTGGTAGGTGTATCTCGTATGTCACTCGCGACTACTGGCATCTGATTTGTGTTACAACCTTGCTGCAGGTACCTCTATACGAAATGATTCAAAAGCGCTGGTCGTCTGTATGGACTAAACAAAGGTAAATCTCATCTTCATGTCACTCGCAAAGTAACGGATACCGGCTTGAAATAGTCATCAGTCCATGTCTGGGACCTGACAGGTCTGCGGCGAGCTCGCACCAGGTGCGCCAGCTTACCATTGCCCCGTTCTGATACGTTTTGCTTCTTTTGAGACCAATTGCCACTTGTTTACTCTTTTGTGAATATACTGTTTGACAGACTCACGATCGTCTGAAGATAGCGGTTGAATAAATCTATCTAACTGTTGTATAATCCGATTAGCTTGCGTGTCGTCCTCGGGATGGGTGTTATCGATAAACAGCTGGCGCGTGCCATGGTCTAACTCTTGTATAAATTGATTTGCTGTGTGCGAAATGGGTGCACACGCACGATCTTTTTCGTTCAACTTTATCTTTTCTGAGTCATGCTCAGTGATTGAGGTTAACGTAGAGATATCGGTTTGAGACATTATTTCTTACTTCAATTTACCTAGTTGTCCTAAAAAATCAATTTATTTTAGTCAAGCGCATGAGGTCGTCTGACGACAGAAACCAAGCTAATCAGTAATTTGCTGAAAATATAAAATAATTTGATTTTTAAGACAAATTTATAAAAGATAGAAAACATGAGTGAAACTCAGTGTGATTATATTATTTCGGAAAAATTTGGCGACAGCGTGCCGGTCAATAGAAACTTGACCAACAAGAGAAATTTCAACCAGATATCCAAGGATAGTACTGACGAGCCAGTTGCTAAGGTTGCCAAGATCGATGCAACTTGCGTAGGTGAAACAAGTATGAAGAGAAAACTCACCGAGTATAAGGTGGTAGAAGAGCCAGTTGCTAAGGTTGCCAAGATCGATGCAACTTACATAGATGGAACAAGTATGAAATGTTTGAAGAGAAAACTCGCCGAGTGTGTCGAGTCTTACAAGATGGTAGAAGAGCCGGTTGCTAAGATAGTCAAGGTAGATACTTTCAGCACATCACTGCCACGAGTAGGTGAAACAAGTATGAATTGTTTGAAGAGAAAACTCACTGAGTATGGTAATTCAAACCACTTTAGGACTGTCAAAGAGTGGTATGTTATCATAGGTCTATGTGGTTTCAAGAATGAAACAACACTTCAGATAGTGATGTCACGTCTTGTCGAAGATACTTTCTTAGAACGCGTTAATAACAAGTTACGTGTAAAATGATATAAAAAGATCGAGCGCTGATTCTTCAACAAGTTGATGACAAACGACACCTTGTTGGTGTCGTTTATGAAAACTTTAACATAAATATAAACAATCTTATAAAGTATAAAAGATGAATCATCAATGTGATTTAAAATCGGCTGATCATCAAGTCAAAAAATTTTCTTTGGATGGTAAAAGTATGTGGGGTAAGGTAGTTTATATATATGATGGTGATACAGTTCATATTGTTTTTGAAATTAATAACGAATTAGTTAAATTTAATTGCCGATTATCAGGTATTGATTCTCCAGAAATAGCACCTAAAAACATTTCAGACGTAAAATTAAAGAAAGAAGAAGAAATATCTGCTATTAAATGCAGAAATTATTTAATTAGTCGAGTTGTTCTGATTCCATTTGAAAAAGAAATAATGACTAAAAATGAAGTTAAAGAGATATGTGCTAAATCTTCACACTTGATTTGGGTAAAATGTCATGAATTCGATAAATACGGTAGATTATTAGTCGAATTATATGACGATCCAAGTTCAATAAAATCATTTAATCAAGATATGATTGAAAAGAAATACGCAATTGGTTATGATGGTGGGACAAAAAAAAAATTTATTGAATCTAATTTTAATTAGTGTAAATACACAGTGTACACTTAAGTTGTGCTTTTACCGTCGATCAACAGTGTTTATTCCTTGGTTTGCTCTGCATAAATTGTGGAAGTTTGTGAGGTTGACGATATTCGAACAGAGCAGGTTTAGTATTTACAAATACTGGAGCAAAGATAGGTCGATATCCAAATGAACCATACGATTCAATATTAGAATAGTTTGAACAATAAAGATGTGACTCAGAATCTTGTTTACTCATTATTTACTGTATGCAAATATTTATTTAAAATTGAAATTCTAAAGTTTTTTCTATCAATAAATTAGAATCATGACAACTACCGATCCAAATATATATTTAGGATCTCGAGATGAAGACTTTAAAAAGTTAATTGTAACTATTCTCGCAAGAGGAAGACTTAAACCAAAATATATCGATCTCTTGACAAACGAAAAGTCTATGGCAGAATATGGAAATGCATTTACAGGTGAATCTGCTGACGCTGTGAATAATTACGAACGTTACGAGCAACTGGGAGATATCAGCGCTAATAAGTTCATTGTTTGGTACTCTTACCGAAGATTTCCACAGCTTGATTGCACCGAGGGCGTAAAAGTTGTTGCTCGTTTGCGTATCAACTATGGAGCAACTCAAACGTTCTCAAAACTTGCGGAAGAATTAGGATTTTGGCCATTTATTTCTTGTGCAATTGATCCGCCTCCTGTAATTCCAGGAGAAGAGAGAAAAAAGAATAACAAAAAATATCGAAGCAAACACATGAAGAATCTTCTTGAGGATGCCTTTGAGGCATTCATTGGTTGCACAGAAACGTTACTTGATAAAGCTTTTCGCACAGGAGTCGGGTACGCTATTGTATACGACATTTTGACAGATATATTTAATGAAAAGCCGATGTCACTCGTGTATGAAGACCTTTACGATTCAAAAACTCGTTTGAAAGAAACATTTGACCATTACAACAAGAAAAAAGTTCGTATGGGCGAATGGGTTTATCGCGACGAAAAACAAATAACAGATGGTGATTCTATCTGTTGTCATGGTTTGAAAAAGCACTCGTGCGAAGAGTGCTTTCTTATTAACTCATTAAACATTTCATATGTTTATCATGTACCTGTTGGTGGTTCAACCAAGTTTCTTAAAAGCGAATGGCTAATCGGAGTAGGTAAATCAACAAAGAAAATTGACGCCGAACAAATAGCCGCAGAAGAAGGTATAAATAATCTTAAAAAACTTGGGTATTACAAACATCCACCAGCCATTTATTCATTTTTTTGCAAAAAGTAAAAACCAAATAAGAAAAATTGACGAAAACAACATCAACAAGATGTTGTTTTACCAACTAAACCAATTCGTAATTAGGAAATACATTTATGTCTACAACTAAATTTTGTAATTAAAAAGTCGGAGGAGGAGAAGAAAAAAAAATCCAAAACCAAAGAAAATTTTGTAATAATTTCAAAGATTATTAGAAAAGAAATGGAAAAAGGAAAAACCGCTACTAGATTCATACGAATTCATACGAATCAACTCTTTCGAGCTTCTAACCCGTACGTAGCTTTACGGGAAAATAAAGAAATCACATTATTTCATTGACGCACTTGATAAAAATGTTTCTTGCACCATTGACATCACGATCTATAATCAGATCGCAATTAGAACACTGATAAACTTCTGATGACTCAACATCATTGAGTGATCCACATCGAGTGCATGTCTTGGAGGTGTATTCTTCTGTGCATACAACTAATCTTGTTTCTTTCTCTATTTTACATCTTTCGGCAAGTCGCATTCTAAAACGATAGTGTTTTAATTGAAGAAGATTGCGATTACCATATTTATTTTTTCTTACTATTTCTTGGCTTTCGAAGATAGGAAGAAAAATAACTTGGTAATTTTTAACTAACGAATTAATAGTCTTAAAATGCATATCATCAATCAGATGATCTAATTTATTGTAAATTCTATTTTCTCTATTTTTGTATCTCTTTCTGCTTATAATTTTTTTATCTCTAAGTGACTTCATCTTATCTAGTTTATTTTGCAACTTTTTAATTTGATCTTTTCTAATTCGAACTGTTTCTACTTTGTTTTCTGAATATATAGTCTGGAATTTTCTCGATCCTGGATCAAGAGCGCATGCTTCCGTTTTATCAAAACCTGAATCTTTACACTCAACGTCTATTGGTATTATAAGATACCATTGCTTTCGTTCCCATTGCAAACGACAATCGTATTTTATTTCTGGTATTGTTTCTTTACACTTTTTTATTTTACTATTAAGGTATTTTTTGTAAATGAATAATGATCCATCTTTGTACGAAATAGCGGTCTTTGGAATTTCAATTGATCGATCTTTTTTCTTGCATCTATAGTTAATTTTAAATTGTCGTATGTTTCCTCTTTTTAAGTTTGAGAATGCTGTTTTGTATGCATTTACCATATCTTTGATTGCACCTGCTCTAACATCTTTTGGAGTAAGCAATTCCCACTCTTTTAATTTAGAATTATTTTTTGCTGTTACAAATCGGTCTCTTAGTTGATAAAAATTCAACTCTTTGTTTCCTTCAGTCCTTACGTAGTTAAGAGTTTGATTGTATACATACCTACTAGTCCCCATCCAATTCTTTAGCTTATTGGATTGAGTTTTGTTTGGATATATTCGTATTTTTCTAGCACGGATACCTTTTTCGTCACACTTTTCACTTGAAATAAACATATACTCAGACAAGTAAGTTATGTTTGTATTTTCAATTGTTTGAGACAATGCCGCTTTTTTAAATCTAGAAAAATCTAAACTTGAGGACAGCGTAACCTACTATTCTTGATAAAAATATTTCTTGATCCTGTAGCATCTCTATCTATCACTAAACCACACTCATCGCAACTATA
>Ga0247841_10012521_pt1 | contig 11045 bp, 14 predicted proteins | sample LaCruzMarch2015__2_FD_192410 | JGI IMG/M metagenome (GOLD analysis project Ga0247841, IMG submission 192410) | Freshwater microbial communities from meromictic Lake La Cruz, Castile-La Mancha, Spain - LaCruzMarch2015_18m | ecosystem: Environmental > Aquatic > Freshwater > Lake | place: Spain...
AAAAACGAAAATAACCAAAATAATTCTTAATAAGACAAGTGCCTCCTTTAAAGGCAAAATTATCCTTGAAATCTTTGTTTTTAACTAGCTCATTAAGAAGCATTTGTAAGAGTATATCTTTCTCTATCAGGTCTCTTTTTTCAATTTTAAGTTTATCACCAATATAGTCAACAAATTTTTTATTTATCATAACATTTCCTTTAATCTTTTAATTGTTCTTTTATCATAATTCTTAGAGTATTTAAGTAGTTTTGTTTTTGAACAGTTATCAAATATCTCTTCTGGAATTAATTTAACATTCCCATGTTCTTTTAAGTAAACAAAGTCAAGCATTGTTTTTTCGGGGTCTGAATATGGCAGATTTTTATTTATTATTCCAAATAAAGTTAATTTAGTATTTATTTTAATGAACTTTATTCTATATCCTAATATGAAAAATGGTTTAGCTCTAAATATTTTATCATTAACAACATAGTCAATTGTAAAATATTCGTGAGTTAGATTGTTAAGCTTCAATGCGGTTGATAATCCAAAATACCAATTTTTAACACCCTTAATTTTCAATGCTTCCTTTATAGCTTCAAGATAATTAATATTAGTCTTGTTTAACTTTCTTTCTTCTATTGATTTAATATAAAAGATTCCTCTTAAAATTCTTATCAAGTATTTGTAGTGAGTTAAGTATCTTATAGTTACATAGTAGTCCATACTAAGTTTTTTGCAGTATTCCCTTAGCTCTTCTCTTGTGATAAATTTCTTATCACTCAATTCTAATTTTTCTACTATTAATTTAAGTGTCATGTCGGAAATTGTTTATTTTGGCTCGGTTCAATTTCCGAGCATCCAGAAAACCCTAAAACAAAACTCAAGGTTTTCTTGATATTGTATTGTTATATAAAGTATAACAATATGATATTTATAAATCTATCCTTTTATTTATCCATATCATAAAGATACAAAATATATAACATTATCATACCTACTCTTTTTAAGATTAATATTATTATTTTTCAAGAATTACGCTAGTGAAATCTTTACTACATTTGCACTTACAAGCTTTAAAGCCATATTTTCTATAAACAATATCTCCAATGTTAATGGCTATATCTGTAACCTTGTCAATTTCTTTCTTACTCGATTTAGAACCCTTGCCTGTCTTTGCGGTTATTGTTATCATCATATTAATAAAAATCAATCCTTCTATTTAAAGATAGCACAAATTTTACCATATAGTCATTCCATCTTCATTATTATTAATATTATTATTTTCTTCAAAGTCATCTTCCTTGTCTCTATAATCTTCCATCTCTTTTAACTCTCCGACTCTTGGTGTATTAATCAAGTAGGGATGTGGTCCCCTTCTGTTTTGGGTTAATCCTTTCTCTCTGTCCTGCTCTTCCGCATAATCTAATTCTTGCTGGTAGAATTTCCTATCTTCTTCTGTTGTTGATAATCTTAGATTTCTCAAGATATTTTTATGTATTCTTGGAACAAACTTTCTTTTTCTTTTCTTGTAACTCGTGTAAGTTGGTTCAATTTTATAATTTTTAAAATCATCGCAAATAAACTTTAGAAACAAAAAGAAATGTGGTGATGTTGGAGTTCTCGCAATACACATATACTCTCCTGCTCCGAAATTCTCATGAATAAAATATACAAACTCAGAAGTGGTTCTAATTGGTCCATTGCCTACTGTTTCAAATATCTTTCTGCTCTCTTCTTTTTGAATCTCGTATAAAGTTTTCCAGTCTATTCTTATTTCGTGATTCCTTTGATACTTAGTAGGAACTTCAGTTTTTCTTTTTATCTGAACCCATATTTCATTCATCTCTTACTCTCCCGAACTCTTTAGCTCTCTCAAATAATTCATTAGTCTTTCTTATCTTATTATCGTATCCTTTGATAGTTGGCAATTCCAATAAATCTTTAGCATACTGTTTTAGTTTTTCATTCTTAGACTTCTTGGTTACATATTCAATTATTAATAATCTAATAGAAGTAGAAAATCTTCCAAGATTATGTGTGCAATGAATTTCTATGTCTTTGTCTTTAAGAATAAGCTGTTTGAATTCTTCGATTATTGGAAAGAATTTATCATTATATATTATGTGGTCTATTTCGTGTGATTGAGGCATCTTGTTTAATTTTCTGTTTTATCATCGATTTAATTAAAACAATAACCTTATGATTCTTATTAAAGGTTCTTCCGAGAGTTATTGATAGCTAAGCTAATAATGCTATTACATATGTAATAGCCATAAACAAACCCCCTCTTTGCAACCTATGAATAGACGTAATGAACTTTTGGCAACTGCCTAGCTCACATTTCAGTCTCACTTAGGAACTTTGTTATACCGACGCTGAAATGGTCAAATTATATAAACAATTGTCTTTAATTATTAATATAAAAATTAAACAAATAAGACGTTTATTTAATTTAAAGAATCAAAATCTTAAACACTTGTTTAATTTTTTATAACTGAAAATGGATGTAGAAAATATATTAAGCACAGCATCAGAAGAGGATTTAGTCAAACTTAGGCAAGCACTTAAACCAAAATCCAAGTATCAAAAGAAAGGGGTGTATAGGGAAAAGGAAAACAAAGTTAGGTTCTTCAACCCAGATGAATTCGAGAAGTTTATTTATGCAGTTAGTCCAAAATGGCGAAACTATTATTGGTTCTTAATGCTAACTGGTTTAAGATACAAAGAAGCTAAAAATGTTAAGGTTGGCGACATAGATTTTGCTAATAAACAAATCATTATCTTAAAGCCTAAAGGCGGGGTTCAGAGATACTGTCATCTATCTTCTTATGGTGTTAAGTTAATCCGACAATGGAAGATGTCAGAGAACTTAAAAGAAAAAGATATGTTCAACTTTCCTACTATCCAGCATCTTATACAACTGATGAAGAAGACATGCAAAGAACAAGGCATTAAAGATTATCCAGACTTCTCAGTCCATAACTTAAGAAAGACTCACGAGAACTATCTACTAGCTTTAGGCAGAGATGAAATGAAACTAACTCGTCATATGGGACATACTCCAAAGACAGCACAGCAACATTATTTATCTTCAGCTTTCATTAAAGATAAATCGCAATTAGATAAGATTAGAACTTGGCTTGGTGACATCTTTGAGTGAATTAATATAGTCCCAAATAGGTTCATCAATTTATCTTGTGTTAAAAAAAATTAGATGATTTAATCAGAGAGGTTCTTTATTTTTTACCTTCTTCTTTATCTCATTTAGAGATGTAAGTTTTATTTCCTTTACTCCTAATTCAGCAAGTTGTTTAAGCGAATTGGCAGGTAAGACTTTGTCAATTGCTTTTCTAAGTTTAGCTGTTGGTTTTTTATTGCTATTAATCATATAAACGATAGCATCTTTCATTTTAACACAATACCTCCCTTATATTAATTTTTATTTTCCCAATATTTAATTGATATATCATGAAGCAATTGCATAGCAATTTTTTGCCTGTGTTCTTTGCCTTTGAAATCTTCAAATCTGAAAACATAATACTTGTATCCCTTGTCATTTAGCATAAACTTATTTTTATCAATGACTTCTTTGAAATTATCTTGTGTTGTTTCACCAGCAAATTCAATTATAATTTTTAATTCTTCATCTCCGAAACGATAAGAACCTAATCTTATGAAATTAAAATTATGTCTTTCATTTAGCCAGTTAATAAATCTTTTAGTTTTTCTAAATCTCTTATTTTTTCTATTCCACTTTAACATTTGAAAAACCTCCTATACTTTTCTCTTTTTTGAAGTTGTTCTTTAAAATCCAAATTAAAAGCCATATAATTAAAGATAGGATTAAAATTATTAATAATAAAATTACAATTGTTATACCTGCAGATGTTCCTAAAAACCTAATCGTGTTGTTAATCATCTCTTTTATTTCATTTATCATTTTGAACTCTTTTTTCTTCCTCATTGATAAAATCATTTAATGTCTTTGATGGATTTGATTGATAAGATGACTGGTTTAATTTATTATTCAGAAATTCAGTTATCCTACTATCAACCTTAATGTCATTTAGAAAGATTTTATTTCTTAATATTATTCCTTCACAGGTTCTGCATCTGCTTAAAGCAACATAAGTATGCCCGAATTCCCACACTCCTGTTGATAAATCAATAAAGGTTTTATCTAACGTTTGCCCTTGTGCTTTATGGATAGTAACTGCCCATGCTAGTTTAAGAGGTATCTGAGTATATTTTCCTGTAACCTTTGCAATAATATTATTAGAATGTTCATCATACTCTTGTTTTATTTTCTCCCATGTTTCAGCACCAACTTCTACAATAGACAAATCATCATCTATTCTTACTCTTACAAAATCATCACCTAATTCCTCAATTTTTCCTAATGTTCCATTAACCCATCTGCCTCCAGAATCATTTTTTACAAACATTACTTTTGCGCCTTTCTTTAATCTTAATTCAAAATCAGCAGGCAGGTTATTATTTTTTGAGCTATTATTCCCTAAATCGAATTTTCCTTCAACTTTTCCCTGATAAATATATAACTTATCAGGCAATTCAGATAATTTACTTTGATTAATAAAACTCACGATTTCATTAGTTGGAGTTAATGTAATATAATCATCACTTGGTTCAATATTACTAACTCTTGAATTTATATATTCCAAATCAGAATCACATATATTTCCTAACCTTACTTTATCTAAAAAATTAATAAATTCAGGGTCTTTTTGCCTGAAGACTTTAGTAAGTTCAATTTTTCTTAAATTAAAATCTTTCATAGCATTAGAACTAAAAAAATATGGTGTTTCATAAAGTCTTTCAATAATCTTACATATATCATTATCAACAACAGGAGGCATCTGATATAAATCTCCGAACAATAACATTTGAACTCCACCAAAAGGTTTACTAGGATTTCTACCATTTAATCTCATAAAACAATCAATGGCATCAAGCATATCAGCTCTAACCATTGAAACCTCATCTATTATAATGGTGTCAATTCGTTTATACAATGAAGTTCCAAATACTCTTTTTACATCATCTTTTGTTAAAAATTGTGGTGGAAATCTAAAAGCAGAATGAATTGTTTGTCCTTCTGCATTTATCGCTGCTAAGCCTGTTGGTGCGACAACAAGAACTTTTTTCTTTGTATGTTTTTTAAAATATTTTTGTAATGTTGTCTTGCCCGTTCCTGCTTTGCCTGTGATAAGCAGAGATTCATTTGTATTCTCCATTATATCTAAAGTTTTCTTAAAATCTTCATTTATTTCAATTTCTTCTTTAGTTTCCATATTGAATATCATTTTAGATTACTCCTCGTTTCTTCTATTATTTCACTAATAACACCAATAAACTCACATTCAATGTCAACTCTTTCTCCGAACTTATCTTTAATAGTAAACGACCTCTCACCACTCCATTTTTCTTTCGGTGGAATAACGCAAGTATAGTTATAATTATTTCTCAAAACTAACCTTACTTTTTTACCTGCATATTTTAGGATTACAGGGACTTCCATTTTATCACCTCGTTTTGATTAAAAATAGGAATAATTGAGATTCTATGATATACCTGTTGTTTTTTTGGTAATCTAGGTAATCTTGGTAAACTTGAGCCTGTCACTTTCCTATGATTAATAAATAATTTATTATTTTTATTATTGTATTTTATATATATTTTATAATAAACTAATGTCCAAAGATTGCCTACATTGCCAAGATTACCAGACCTTTTATTTAAAAATATCATCTTTATTTACCTCATGTTTTTCTTTAGTGAACATGAATTCCTGCCTAGAAGCCCTCACAGCCTTATCTCTTACAACTAATTTTATATCTGATAAAACCCTACCAATAAACTTTATTATCTTATTTCCAAATTTAATTTGGTCAGATTTATTATTTCTAAAATCATAATAACTAAATAAATCAGAATCATCCATCATAACTAAACTTCTTATATCGTGTTTAAAAATCCATTTTTCGGGGTTTTTTTCATAACATAATTCAAATAATTTTTTCATGTCTTGTGTTTCACTATCTCCACCGAGACTCAAAATATCTGTATCAGGAATACAAGGGCTTTCGTATCCTGCAGATTCCATTATCCCACCACAAATATTAGCCCATTGATGAAAAGAGGCAAATGGCAGTTTTCCTTTTGGAGAGCCATTGTTAATCCAATTTTTAACTAATGAAAAAAACGCAGATAGTATCAAACTCCTATTCTTTCTAACCCACTCATGCAAATCAGGGTTTTCAAAACTTCTGGCATTAGCATTTTCTATGTCTAAGAATAATCTTACAAACCTACATCTATTAGCAAAGTCAGGTGTAAACCCAACACCAACATTTCCAGATAAACTAATATCTAACTCATTATCAAAAGTCAATAATTCACTTTTTCCTAATAATCTGTCAGAATATTTTTCACTTGTTGCTACAGCTTCAAGAACAGCATTATCTATATATCCTTTGTTATTTGAAAAGTGCAATCTTTTTCTTCCATTAATAAAAGCAGCTAGAACTTTCTTTCTTAACTCATCTGTATTATTGCTTCTGGCATTTTCACTATTACTAATAGGAGATTCTTCTAAATTATTACCTTCATAAACAATTCCAGTTATTCCAGCAAGGTAATCTTTCCCTGCCCTTTCACGATTAGCTAAATAAAAGAAAACAGGAGTTCTAGTGTTGAAAGTTGTAAATAATCCTCTTAAAAATGGAGTTAAAAGACCTGCAATCGCATTAATATAATCTTGTTTTGTTTCAAAACAAAATTCCTTAAACATTCTTTCAATTACTCCCTTAGCCTCTTCTAAGTTCATATCAGGGTTAGATATTTCAGGAGAATTATAAGGAAGCCATGAGCTAAATCTAATGTCATATCCTTTTTTAGGAAAAGTTAAATCTCCTTCATACATAATTGGGAGTGGAATTGTAAAGATTCTAGTTATTTGTGGCAAAGCTTGTTGTAAAATATGAGAACTTAAAACAGTATTAGCAACTTCAGAGCTTAAACTTTTTTCTTTGAATTCATAGATTCGAGTATCTTGATTAAGAGTATATACTCCAATTGATGCATATTTTTCAATTAAGGTTATGAATCTATTTGGCTTAACAGAAATAAATCCTGTAAATATTTCTTCTCCAGTTTTATGAAGTTTTAATCTTCCTATTTCAACAATGTCTTTAGAATCAGGCCTGTAAAAGATAGTATTTTTATCTTTTAGGATTTCAGCTAACTCTTCTGCAAAAACACTTATAGATTTTCCTGTTGTTGGGAGTATTATTTCCTTTTTTGTTTTTGGTTCTTTTGTATCAATATTAATATAAACTTCCCTATTAGCTTTTCCATTAAAATACTTGAATTGAGGACAATCTTTTTTATTTTTCCATTTACAATAATTACCTAAAGTATTGCAATTAATATTATATCTTCTCTTATATTGTTCTATTAAATCTCGCCTTATCTTACTTTCTTCTTTAGGTTCAAGACAATTTTTATTATATTCATTTATAGCTTCAAAACATTCATTAATATCATAACCACAATAATCTCTTAGTTGTTGGACAATAAAATTAGCATACTTATTTCTTTCACCCTTAGGAACACCTTTTCCAATTAATTCCTTTATAGCATCGCAAGGTTTTTTACTTTTGAAAACAATTCTAGGCTTGATTTCACCTTCAATCAAATTTCCATCATATTTTTCAGGGAGTGTTTGTATATATCTAAGTGTTTCAGAGTCTAGCTTATTCTCTGGATAATACTCATTATCAGTTTCAAATAAAAGTATCTTCTCATTGCCCTTTCTATGCTGGTAAAATTCAAGTCCAATTAAATTCTTATTATCTTTCTTCTTTTTATCACCTTTTCCTAAACTTAATCTATCAATAATTAATTCTTTAATATAAGGTCTTATGCTTTCATCATAGTTTTTTATTTCTGGAAAGAATAAATGAATATGAATACCTCTTCCTCCAGAGTCATAAATTTTGAATTTTAAGTCTAATTCTAATAAAGACTTTTTTATGTCTTCATAATTTTTATCTTCTATGTCTAATACTATCTCATCAGAAAATACACCCCTTAAAACCTTTTTATTTAATGAGTTTGCATTTTTCCATTCACTATATAATTTCCAAGTGCTCCAATTATCTATGTTTTCATAGTATTCACTAACCCAAAAATCTCCATATTTGTTATACAAGATTTCTAAAATATTATTTCCTTCGTTCATTTTTCTCCTTTCTCCAAAGTTTTAGATTTTCATTGATTTCTTTCTCTGACAAATACAAACATTGGGCAACATTTCTAAAAGCAGATTCTCCTTGATTTTCAAGTATCCAAAATAAAGTATCGCCAAATAACCGAGAGAGTTCTTTTATGAATTCATCTTTAGAACACTTTGGAAAATTTTCTCTGCCCCCAGCGTACTTACCATCTTTGCTTGAAACCCAAGCTATATTCTCTGCAGAAAAACACACATTTACAATACTTATATCATTAAAATCAAAAAATACTGGCTTAAGAATGAAATCTAAATAATATTCTTCATTTTCTTTTTTCTCTTGCGATTTATTTAAAATTACTATTCTCTCTTTTTCTTTCGCTAACTCTTCAGAGTTTATCTTTATATTTGATTTTTTTACATAGTCTTCAATTTCTTCAAATTTGAAAGGAATAATATCATTAAATTTTACTTTTTTTACTACCATAGGCGTATTATCACATCTCCCAACAAAAGGATTTATTTCTTTTACTTCAAACCAAAGGTGTTCTTCTCCATTAGTATCACTAATAGCTAATTTAACACCATCTCCTACCTTGATTTTTAATCCCTTGTTTTGTTCTTGCCAAATTTTCTTTCTTTTATCTCCAAGTTCTTTACTAACTGGGATAGTATTTTGATTAGCTTCCCATTTGTTTAAATTGTTTTTTTTCATTGTGTCACCTCCTTGTTAATAATTTTTTTCATATGCTCATTAATCGTAAGTTTTTTACTCATATTCCTACAAAAATTAACATAACATTTGCCAAGTTCATTAGAAACATTACTTTTTATTCCAAATCTTAAGCTCCTTTTATTATTTCCATATATCTTATAATCATGCAGGACTTCAGTTCCGCAACATTCACATCCAGAACCAATACAACCAAACTCATCATTATCTGCAACAAAATACTTTAAGCCATATTTTTTAGCTAATTGACTTGCCAGTTTAATATATTCTAATTTCTTTTCTTTTGATAATTCATAATCCATTGATGAAAGGTTACTCTCATTTTTGTAAAAGTCTTTTAAATTAATCTTTAGATAGTCACCAATTACTTGAAGAATCTTCTGCTCATTCAATGGCATTGATTTTCTTATTTTTAGCCCTTCAGTATTAAATGCCCATACTCCTGCATCTTTTATTCCCTTGATTAGTTCTGGTAAATCTTCTAAGATTTTGGGGTAAATACATGGTTGAATCTTAACCATCACCTTAATTCCTTTATTGGTTAATTCCTTGATGTAAGATAATCTTTCTTTAGGCGTTGGAGCATTAGGTTCACAAACTTTAGAAAATTTCTCATCTAAAGAAATTAAAGTCACAGAAACAGCCCAATTTGGTTTTTCAAAATCATCAACATAACTTAATAAGATTTCTGGATTCTTAGTCTGGATTTGAATAGGATAATCATATTTGTGAAATGCCTTTAGAATCTTATAAGTGATTTTTAATCTTTTTTCAATATGAGGTAATGGGTCAGAATTAGCACCAATTTTCAAAGGAATTCTTTCTTTAATAGCTATTTCCTCACCTTTATTATAATCATATTTTGTCTTTTTTATTGTTTTATCCAACCATGCTTTTATTTTTTCAGGTCTATTTCCTTCAATATACGTGAAAGATTTATTTTCAGTATTTCTTCTTGTAAAAGTTGTTAAATCTCTAGCAAAACAATATCTACAATTAAAAAAACAACCTCTATAAGTGTCTAAATGAAAAGGGATAGGGCATACAGGAAACTGAGATGTTAATGATGGTTTCCAGAATTTTTGAACAAATATCATTTTAACTCTCCTATGAAAAAGACTCTTGTTCTATTCTGCTTGGAGCCTATTTCTAAACCATTAACTTTTTCAATTTTAACTTCATAGCCAGCTTCGTTAAAGTCGCTAATAATTCTATCCTTATATTCAAGAATAGGCGGGACATTTTCCAAAATAAATTGTTTAGGTTTGAAAACCTTCAAAAATCTAATAAATTCCAAATATAATTTATTTCTTTCATCACATTCAAATCCAAATTTATTTCCTGCTATAGAGAAACCCTGACACGGGCATCCACCAATAATAAAATCAACTTTTCCAATTTTATCATTAATTTCTTTCTCATCAAGTTTTCTAATATCACTAATACACACTTCAGCTTCAGGAAAATTAAGCTTGAATGAGTAAGAGGAATACTTGTCTATATCGTTTGCCCATAAACATTTTTTTCCTAGATTATGAGCTCCTTGCGAGAATCCACCACACCCGCTAAAAAGTTCAATATATGGTTTCCCTTTAATATGCTTATTTATAATATATTGAGCCATTTTAACATCAACTGCATTGCCAATTTGTTTTTTAATCTCAGAGTAATTTCCAACAAATTTGAAATCATCAGGGAAATCTTGAACCTTAGCATATTCTCTTAATGAAAATTCTCTTCCTGTCCTATGAAACAGCATTGATTGCGTAGTTAATGTTGGAAAATATTCATCACAGACCCTTATTTTATCATTATATTTTTCAATACATAAAATATTTTCATCTTCATATTCTTCATAAGTTTCTCCTAAATAAAAAATATTTTCATCAAATGCTTGAACTTTATTTAAATCAAGACCAATTGATTTAACTTTTAATGATTTTATTTCTTCTTCTAAATCACGAAAACTTATTTTTTCATTGAATACTTTATCATCTAATTCTTTTCTTTCTTCTTGAAATTTCTCATTATCAAGAGAAGCTAACAAATTTATCTTTCTATATTCGATAGGTT
>Ga0247841_10012522_pt1 | contig 11045 bp, 16 predicted proteins | sample LaCruzMarch2015__2_FD_192410 | JGI IMG/M metagenome (GOLD analysis project Ga0247841, IMG submission 192410) | Freshwater microbial communities from meromictic Lake La Cruz, Castile-La Mancha, Spain - LaCruzMarch2015_18m | ecosystem: Environmental > Aquatic > Freshwater > Lake | place: Spain...
TCATCAGGCTGACCGAACTTGGTATTGATACTCTGATTTGCGGCGCCGTGTCGCGTCCGCTGGCGGATATGATAATTGAGCGGGGAATAAAATTGGTTCCATTTGTGGCCGGCGAAACTGACCGGGTCGTGGAGGCTTATCTGGCAGGGAATCTGTCAAACACTGCGTTTGCCATGCCGGGATGTTGCGACCGCCAAAGAAGGTCCGGATGGTGTTGGAACGGACAAGATACGGCGAGACACTTTGGTGGAAGGCAAATGCCAATATGATGGTGATGGAGAAATAATTATGCCAAATAAAAATGGAACAGGACCGGCAGGAATGGGCCCGATGACCGGACGTGATGCGGGATTATGCGGGCGAGGCGATTCACGCTCCGGACAAAGTAACAATTCGGATTGGCTGGTGAGCCTTGTCGGAACCGCGGTACTCGCGTTGGGTTCGATTGTTTTTCGAGCGCTGAATAGGAAAATGAAGTCATCCTCGGGAAAAGACGCTAAAACCGAACGTAAAGAAAAATCGGAGAATTAAGAGAGGAATATTATGAAGATTCTGGTGACAGCCAAGGGCAAGCAAACAAGCGATGCGATGGATCCCCGTTTTGGACGCGCAAAATTTTTTATCATGGTGGATACCAATGCCGATGCAACAACAGTGCATGACAACTCGCAGAATCTGAACGCGGCGCAGGGCGCCGGCATTCAGGCGGCGGAAACGGTGTCGCGATTGGGCGCGGAAGCGGTCGTCACGGGCAATGTGGGCCCCAAGGCGTTTCGCGCGCTGAATGCGGCAGACATTAAGATTTACTTGTCGAACGATGCCACGGTGGCTGATGCCATTCGCAGATTCAAGGCGGGTGAACTCAAGGAAGTTGCCTCATCCAATGTTCAAGGACACTGGAGTTGAAATTAAACAAAACCGAAGCACGAAATTCGAAACAATTTTCAATGACTGAATTACAGTGTTCGAAACAAATAAAAATTTAAGAATTTTGAACTTTTGAATTTGTTTCGTATTTCGATATTCGAATTTCGGATTTTAATCATGGATGGAGGAAGGCCGCATGTAGCCGATGATGGCGCTTCAAATAGCGAATAGATACCAGGAGAAAAAAACTATGCCGCGCTATGATGGAACCGGTCCGCGCGGGCAAGGCCCCATGACGGGACGCGGCATGGGTTTTTGCATCATGCGCGCCAATGAAGACGGCTTGTCCGGTCCGAAAGGATTTGCCGGTATTCAAGGTAAAATAATATCTGAAAAAATTAACACGGGGAAGGAGGTGAGCAAGATGCCAGGAGGAGATGGAACGGGACCCCTTGGAATGGGGCCGATGACGGGCCGTGCCGCAGGATTCTGCGCCGGATATGGAATGCCCGGATACACGAATCCGATACCCGGACGCGGGTTCCACCTGCGCCAAGGCTATGGTGGACAGGTTGGGATGGGGTTCGGACGGGGACGGGGATTCTGGGGCGGCGGCGGCCGTGGTTGGCGGAACCGGTTCTATGCCACTGGGCTTCCAGGCTGGGCGGAAGCCGGTGTGCCATACGGGGCGCCGTATGCAACGCCCTATGCTACTGCGCCGACGAAGGAGCAGGAGCTGGAGGCGCTGAAAGGCCAAGCGGAGTACTTCGAGAACGCAATGGGCGATATCCGCAAGCGCCTTCAGGAACTGGAGGCGGAAAAGGCGGCGAAGTAAGAATACGCCGCACAGGCAGCCTCGGCATCCAAACGGATGCCGAGGTCTTGTCCGTTGCCGGGACTTGTCCCACAAATCGGCCTGTTTGCATGGCAGGCCGATGTTTTTTATTGATTATTGAACGAAAAAGGAGGGAGGCGAAAATGCCGCAATTACCGGAAGAAGTAAGCAAGGCTTGGGATAACCGAAACGGTCCGATCATCCTGGTGACGGTTGACGCGGACGGATTGCCCAATGCTATCTATGCCACGTGCGTCAGTAAGTTCGCCGAGGACACGCTGGTTGTAGCCGACAATTTTTTCGACAAGACCCGGCGTAATATTCTGCACGGGAGCAAGGGGGCGATTTTGTTCATTACCAAGGACGGCAAGTCATTCCAGGTCAAGGGCCGGCTCGAATATCACCGATCCGGGCCCGTTTTTGAAGACATGAAGAAATGGAATCCGGCGAAACATCCTGGGCATGCGGCTGTATCACTGAAGATCGAGGAAGTGTACCAAGGCGCCAAGAAGTTGCTTTGAAACTGAAGGAGAAAGGAAAAAGATCATGGCAGTACAGATAAATGGCGAGAAGTGCACGGGATGCGGATTGTGTGTGGATGTCTGCCCGGTTGAGGCCATCAGTTTGGAAAATGACAAAGCAAAGATAGATGCCGAGAAATGTGTGGACTGCAGCCAATGTGTGGAGGAGTGTCCAAACGAAGCGATCAGGATGCCGTAGGCCTGCGGCTGAAACAGGAGAAACCGGGTGGCCAGAACATTGTCGAATGAACGATCGAAACAGGAAGGAGAATAAAAATGCCGGAATTCGGATCACCATTTTCAGGGCTGGCAAACGACAGGAAACTCACGGAGGCGGAACTCATCCGAGCCATTCGTTTTATGGTGGCCGCGGAGTACGAAGCGATTCAGTTGTACATGCAGCTTGCTGAGTCAACGGACAACAAGTTCGCCGTCGAAGTGCTCAAGGACATTGCGGATGAGGAACGCGTTCACGCCGGGGAGTTCCTCCGGCTCCTTCGAGCGCTTGCCCCGGATGAAGAGAAGTTCTATGCAAAAGGGGCGCAAGAAGTCGAAGAAAGTCAAATAAGGTAGAGACGGATGCAGGAGTCCAATCTCGAAAAAACGGTTGTTGTGTTGCGCGTGGGAAAAGTCCGCCGTGGCGCCAAAGAATTGTTATGAAACGCACGGATAGATGCAACGAAAAAAATGGAGGTGAGTTATGCCAAAAGGCGATGGAACGGGACCAATGGGCGCAGGGCCGGGAACCGGCCGCGGAATGGGTGGTCGTGGAATGGGGCAGGGACAAGGACGCGGGCGCATGGGCGGCTTTGGATTGGGAGCGGGCGGTAATTGCGTGTGCCCCAGCTGCGGCAAGACCGTGCCGCATCAGCAAGGAATGCCCTGCACCCAGATAAAGTGTCCTGGTTGCGGTGCGGCCATGACACGGGAACGGTAAATAGTCCAGACATGAATTTGCCACCGGTTCACACCGGCAGCTACGTAGCCGCGCCTGTGAAAGCGTGGCTCTTTCCGGACCATGTCCAGTCTATTTCGGGAATGTTAATATATTAAAATCGATGGAGGCGTTATGCCGCATGCGTATAAATACTTGTTTGGACCGGTGCCTTCGCGGCGGCTGGGCCGTTCGCTGGGTGTTGACCTTACGCCCTTCAAGACTTGCACGCTCAATTGTGTGTTCTGTCAGATGGGACGCACCACACGCAAAACAGTCGCGCGCAAGGAGTATGTGCCGTTAAAAAAAGTGCAAGCGGAACTTGCCCGATGGGTCAAAGAGGGGGGGCAAACGGACTATATCACACTTTCCGGGTCGGGCGAACCTACACTGCACTTGCGCTTCGGCGAGGTATTGGAATTTATCCGGGAGCGAACGCCGTTTCCCGCCGTGCTGCTTTCCAATGGAACCCTGTTTTGGATGCCCGAGGTCCGGAAAGCGGCTTGTCAGGCCAATATCGTAAAACTGTCGCTCAGCGCCTGGAATCAAGATTCGTTTGGCCATATCAACCGGCCGCATGCCGGTTTGAAGTTCGGTCGGATTATGGATGGGTACCGCGCTTTTCGGGATGAGTTTCAGGGCAAACTATGGATCGAAGTATTCCTGCTCTGGGGTATGAATTCTATTCCGCGCGAAGTGGAAAAGATTGCGGAACTTGCCGAAACCATCAAGCCGGATGCAATCCATCTGAACACGGCCGTGCGTCCGCCGGCCGAGGATTTTGCCGTGCCGGTTCCGCGCAAGCAAATGGCAGCCATGGCTGAACTTTTCCATCCACGGGCCAAAATCATCGCGGAATTTTCGTCCAATAAAACGGCGGAGATTGCCGCCAATGAAACTACGATCCTGGCCATGTTGCGGCGTCGTCCATGCACGGCCGGCCAGATTGCCGATGTTTTCGGCATGCATTTGAACGAAGTCGCCAAGTATCTGGGCAAACTTACGCGAACCGGCGCCGCCCGTGTTTGCAAAAAAGGTCAGGAGGTTTACTATGGCGGATGACATTATCCGTTACCGCCCAGTCGGCGTTATTCGCACTGAACATGTCGCGGCGGATAAAACGCCCATCCAATCCGTCTATGCGCAAGGCTGCAAGGGAAGGGCTGAAATATTTCCAGAGTTCGCGGAAGGCTTGCGCGATCTGGAGGGTTTTTCGCATCTTTACCTGATCTATCATTTCCACTGCGCGGGTAACGTCAGGTTGTCGGTTAAACCTTTTCTTCAGGACGTGGTGCGCGGGCTTTTTGCAACGCGCGCGCCTTGTCGTCCGAACCCCATCGGGTTAAGCATCGTGCGTCTGGTAAAAATTGAAGGTACGACCTTGCACCTGGAAGATATGGACATTCTTGACTGCACGCCTCTGCTTGATATCAAGCCTTATACGGCCAAATTCGACTGTATTACCACCACGCGCAATGGCTGGCAGGACATGGTAGATGCAAAAACCGCGCAAAAGCGCGGGAAACGCGGGTATGGAAAAGAGGCGTCATGATACTGACGATTGCTTCCGGCAAGGGTGGCACGGGGAAGACGACTTTTGCCGTTAACCTGGCTTATATTCTGGCGCAGCGCGGCGAAAAGGTGCGTCTCCTCGATTGTGACGTTGAAGAACCAAACGATCATTTGTTTGTCAAACCGGAATTTACCGCGAAAGAAGATGTCGCGGTTATGAAACCAGTCTGCGATGCAAGCCAATGCGATGGATGCGGTAAATGTGCGGATGCCTGCCATTACAATGCTCTTGCTGTTATTAAAAGAAAGGTCTTGATTTTTAATGAGTTGTGCCATTCCTGCGGCGTTTGTTCCTACGTCTGCCCCCGGAAGGCATTGCGCGAAACGCCGGTTATAATTGGCCAAGTGCTGTCTGCGCCATCAAATCCTTCAAAATTGTCCGGGACAGGCAATCCATTTTATTTCGCGCATGGAGTGCTGAATATCGGCGAAGCGCTGGCGCCAAACATAGTCAATGCCGTAAAACGCAATATTGATCCTAATGCCGTCAACATTCTGGATGCGTCGCCGGGCACCGCGTGCCCCGTCGTCAAGGCGCTGGAAGGCGCGGATGTCGCCGTCTTACTGACCGAGCCAACGCCGTTTGGGCTCAATGACCTGAAGCTGGCGGCGGCCATGACCATTAAAATGGGCATCCCCACCGGCATAGTGGTAAACCGGTCTGACGGCAGCGATACAATCATCAATCAATATGTTGAATCGGCCGGGATACCGATTCTCGGCCGAATTCCATTCAAGCGCGCGTATGCCGAGACATATTCAGCGGGACGTATCCTGGTTGAATGGCACAAAGAATTGGGCGAAACATTGCTTCAAATTTACGACAATGTTTGCCGCTTGAAAGGGACAAAAGTTCCGCCGGCGCCGCCGCTTGCCGAATTTTGTGTGGCGTCCGCAAAACCAGCGCCGTTCATTCCCGGAACAGCGGCAGGATACAAGGAAATCACCATCATCAGCGGTAAAGGCGGCACCGGCAAAACAACCGTAACCGCCTCTTTGGCGGTTCTGGCCGCCAACAGTATTCTGGCGGATAACGACGTTGATGCCGCCGATCTGCATTTGTTGCTGACGCCCCAGGTGCGCGAAGCGCATTTTTTTACAGGTGGCCAAAAGGCGACCATTATCGCCTGCAAGTGTATAGATTGCGGTAAATGCATTATCGCCTGCCATTTTAACGCCATCCGCCCGGACGGACCGGCCAATGACATTGTCAGGCAAACCGCTCGTATTGACCAGTTTGCGTGCGAGGGGTGCGGGTTCTGCCAGCTTGTATGTCCGGTGGACGCGATACGCGTTGAAAAAACGGTCACCGGCCAATGGTTTGTGTCGTCCACCGCTTGCGGACCGATGGTTCACGCCCGGCTGGGCATTGCCGAAGAAAATTCGGGGCGCCTGGTGGCGCAGGTGCGCGGCCGCGCCGCCGAATTGGCCGATGAATTGCATCTGGAAAATATTTTGGGCGATGGGCCGCCCGGTACCGGATGTCCGGTAATTGCGTCGGCCTCCGGGACAGACCTGGTGTTGATTGTAACGGAGCCCACGGTTTCCGGGGTGCACGACATGGAGCGCGTCCTGGAACTGGCGGCGCATTTTCGAGTGCCGGCGCTGGTTGTCATTAACAAAGCCGATCTCAATCAGGAACAGGCTGAGCGCATTGTTCGCATTGCCGAACAACGCCACTCGCGCGTGATCGGGCGGATACCATTTGACCGCATTGTGAATGATGCCCTGATGGCTGGGAAAACGGTTGTCGAATACGGCAAAAGCACCGCCGCGGACGCCATCGGCGACATTTGGCGAGAATTGCAGCGGGTATTGAGAACTGAAGAATAATACGTCCGAAAAAAGGAAGAACGATGACCAAAGACACATGAACTGACATTGACGGATGCCAATTTTACGATGGAAACAAGCAAGGGGGTGGTACTGGTTGACTTCTGGGCCCCGTGGTGCGGACCCTGCCAAATGCAGGGACCAATTATCGAGAAAGTGGCCGCTGCCATGGCCGGAAAGGCGAAAGTCGGTAAGTGCAACGTGGATGATGCGCCCCAGACATCCGAGGGGTTTGGCATCAAAAGCATCCCGTCTTTAATCATCCTGAAAGACAACCAGGAAGTCGAAAGGTTTATTGGTGTTCAAGGCGAAACTGACTTGATTGCAGCCCTCAACAAACACATTAAATGAAAAGCGCGAATGCCATAATAACAAGCGTGTTGGCAACGGTTTGCCGGGTCTGTCCGCTCTGCGTTTGCGCTCGACTTTGGCCGAATTCCCCGCTGGCGAAAGCGGTCAAGCGGATCGAAAAATTTTGTCCGGCCTGCAGGTCCTACGGCGAAAGTAACCGGTTGGAGGTAGCAAGTATGGCACAGGAAAAAAAAGGGGGCGGCGTGAGCGATAGCGGAGAAGTCAAGCGGCAAGAAGATGATTTGCCGGCCGATGAGTTTTTCGGTCGGATGAACGATCCGACCGGCGCGGGCACGATCAGCGGCCCTTGCGGGGATACTATGGAATTTTACATTTGCGTCCACGGCGGCGTGATTGAGGATGTAAAGTACTACACCGAAGGATGCGGAAATACGCGCCGCTGCGGACACGCGGTCGCTCGTCGCGCAAAGGGCCAAAAAGTTACCGATGCCCTTTCGATCAGCGCCGGCGAGATCATCCGATCCGGTGAGTGCAATCCGGAATCGGGACGACATTGTGCAATTCTGGCCGTGAGCACCTTCTACCGCGCCATTGCAAACTATCTCTTGCAACCATGAAAGGAGAGCAACATGCGAAAAACAGATGTCATCATTGTTGGAGGCAGTGCCGCGGGGGCTACAGCCGCCATAACGGCACGGCGGCATTACCCGGAGAAAGAAGTCCTTGTCGTCCGCCAGGAAAAGCAAGTTTCGATTCCCTGTGGTATTCCATACATCTTTGGGACCCTCGGCAGTCCGACCAAGAATATTATTCCGGACACGATGCTCGAAAAGGAAGGTGTCAAGATTGCGGTTGAAACGGTCAAGGCCTTGGATACGCAGCGGCAAATACTCACCACCAATGAAGGCGAGATCGCGTATGAACGGCTGATTCTGGCGACGGGATCATTGCCCGGGCGGCTTCCTGTTCCTGGTTTCGACAAGGACGGCGCTTTCCCAATTCTCAAGGATATTCCTCATCTGGAAGCCCTGCAAAAACGGCTTCAGTCCGCGTCTAATGTCGTCGTGATCGGGTGTGGATTCATTGGCATCGAGTTTGCCGACGAAATCCGCAAACTCGCCGATAAAAAGGTTACGGTGTTGGAAATTGCTCCTTATTGCTTGAGTCTGGCATATGACGAAGAATTTTGCGTGGAAATGCAGGAAGCTGTCCGATCGCGAGGCATTGATATCCGCACCAATGCCAAGGTGGCGGAAATTTATGGAAATAGCCGGGTTGAATCGGTGCGCTTGGTTGATGGGACGGCTATTCCCGCGGACATTGTCATCTTTGGCGTTGGCGCAATATCTAACGTTGCGATTGCCAAAGCCGCCGGCCTTCGCCTGGGGGCCACCAATGCCATTGCCGTGGACCGTGCGATGCGAACATCACGCGAACATATTTTTGCCTGTGGCGATTGTGCCGAAAAAGTGTCTTTCTTCGGCGGCCGTCCCAGCCCGCTAAGGCTTGCGTCCATTGCCACCCTGGAGGCGCGTATTGCCGGCGCAAATCTATACGGGATTCGCCGGGAACACGATGGCACGGTGGGTGTCTGGTCCACGGCCATTGGCAATCTGGCCATGGCCACCGCCGGCTTGACGGAGACCGCGGCGAAACAAAACGGTTATGACTGTGTTGCCGCTGTCGTTGAGGGTCCGAACCGGCATCCGGGCGGCATGCCGGGCGGCGCGCCCACCAAGTTGAAACTTGTGTTCGAAAAGAACACCGGAGTACTACTGGGCGGCCAGGTGCGCGGAAATGAATCGGCCGGCGAAATCATCAATATCGTGTCCGCCTGTATCCAGAAACGGATGCTGGCCGAGGACATCGCTACGTTCCAAATGGGCACTCATCCGGCATTAACTGCTTCTCCAATCGGCTATCCGCTTGTAAATGCAGCGGAAATCGCAATCAGCCAGATGCGTAAAACGCGGGCGTAAGACAACAAGCGAATTACGACAACCCGAGAGGACGACAATGCAACGTGAAATGCTGAAAAGTAAAATTCACCGGGCCAGGATAACGCGCGTCGCGCTTGACTACGAGGGTAGCCTGTCATGCGATCGGCAGTTGTTGAAAGCGGCGGACATTCTGCCCGGCGAAAAGGTGCTGGTGGCCAACCTCCGGAATGGAAAGCGCTTTGAAACCTATGCCATCGCGGGCGATCGGGGTGAGATATGCCTGAACGGCGCTGCCGCGCGCCTGGGTAGAGTCGGCGATATTGTAATTGTAATGGCCTTTGCCCACATGAACAATCACCAGGCCCGAACGATCCCGCCGAAGATTGTCCTGGTTGATAAAAACAACGGGATTCAAAAAGGAAAAGCCAAATATGCCGACTTATGAATATGAGATAAAATGAATACGGCCCTTGAATGCATTCCTTGTTTTGTTCGTCAGGCGGCGGAAGCCATTGAAATGTGCGCGGTGGAAAATCCCCGGCGCGAGGGTTTGCTGCGCCGCTTGCTCCGCGAGATCGCCAACGCCGATTGGGCCGTAATGCCGGTGGTGATCGCCCAGCGCTTGCAACGCATCATTCGAGCCCAGACCGGAGTGGCGGACCCATATCGCGCGTTGAAAGACAGCATGAATAATATTGCCTTGGAGCTTATGCCGGCTTTGACCGATGCCGTGCGTCGTCACGCGGATCCGCATGAAGCCGTGGTGCGCCTGGCCGTTGCCGGGAATCTGCTGGATGCCGGCTCTAAGACGCGCCTACTGCCGGCGGAGCTGCCTGCGCGTTTGAATTCGTTCTGGACTATGCCGCTCGTTGGTGATGTTGCGGCCTTGTTCAACGCGGCGCAGGCCGCCGACAACATCCTTTACCTGGCCGATAATGCCGGCGAAATTGTTTTTGATCGGTTGTTGATCGAGGCGCTCCCTACAAAAAAAATAACGGTGGCCGTCCGTGGCGCGCCGGTCATCAATGACGCGACCTTGGCGGACGCGGAAACGACCGGTATTTCGCAAATCGTCCGGATTATCGCCAATGGCTCGGACGCGCCTGGCACGCTGATAGCGGAATGTTCCAAAGAATTCCGCGGCTTGTTCAATCGCGCCGACTTGATCGTTGCCAAAGGGCAGGGCAACTACGAGACATTGTCCGATACGCGCAAGGATGTGCTTTTTCTGCTCACCGTCAAGTGCCCGATGATCGCCGCCGATATCGGCGCGACCGTAGGCGAACTGGTTGTTCGCCGGAGGAATGCGAAACTGTCACAAGCAGAGCCGGAGCGGATATTGTCCGTGAATGGGCAAGGAAAGAATAACTGATGGAATGGAAGCAACTCAGCGAACGGGTAATGGCTGGAGAACGGATTTCGCCGGACGAGGCTTTGTGTTGCCTGCAATCGCGCGATAACGATTTGCTGGCGCTGCTGGACGCTGCTTTTCGCGTGCGGCGCTGTTATTTTAAGCGCGGGGTGCGTTTGCACGTGATCCGCAACGCCCGCAGCGGCGGTTGCAGCGAGGATTGCGCGTATTGCAGCCAGTCCGTTTCCGCCAAGGGCGAGACGCCTCAATACCCATGGCAATCAAGCGCGGAGATTGTTGCCGGCGCACGGGAGGCGCATCGGATGGGTGCTTTTCGCTATTGCGTGGTATCCAGCGGTCGCGCGCCGTCCGAAGCGGATATCCGTCACATTTGCGAGACGGTGCGCGTCCTTAAAGCCGAGGTTCCCATACAGGTTTGTGTGTCGCTGGGACTGTTGACGTTAGAGCATGCGCGCCAGCTTAAAAGCGCGGGCGTGAATCGCTATAATCATAACCTGGAAACTTCCGAGCAATTTTTCCCCAATATATGCACGACGCACACTTATGCCGACCGGATTGCAACCGTCACCGTTGCCAAGGCGGCGGGATTGGAATTGTGTTGCGGCGGCCTGCTGGGACTCGGTGAAACGCTGGAAGATCGTGTGGCGCTGGCTATGGCCGCGCGCGAGGTTCAGGCCGATTCCATTCCGGTTAATTTCCTTGATCCCCGGCCGGGCACGCCCTTCGGGTGTTATCCGCGCATGACGCCGGCGGAGTGTCTCCGTGCCTTGGCCATGTTTCGATTTGTGAATCCAAGCAAAGAAATCCGGGTGGCCGGGGGCCGGGAAGCCTGCCTGGGCCCCATGCAGGTGCTGGCGCT
>Ga0247841_10012523_pt1 | contig 11044 bp, 8 predicted proteins | sample LaCruzMarch2015__2_FD_192410 | JGI IMG/M metagenome (GOLD analysis project Ga0247841, IMG submission 192410) | Freshwater microbial communities from meromictic Lake La Cruz, Castile-La Mancha, Spain - LaCruzMarch2015_18m | ecosystem: Environmental > Aquatic > Freshwater > Lake | place: Spain...
CTGCGCCCAGGAGGAGGGCCGCCTCGGTTTCACCCTTGGGCATCTTTTTGACGACCTGTTCAAGCACCCAGGTGAGGGAGCGGTAACGGCGGATCGTGGTATAGACCATGTCCAGAATAAAGGCATGGTCAGGGTGGTCACTGAGCATGCGGTCTGGGAAGTCGCGGGTTTCCAACCAGCGGGTGAGAACGAAGATAGCTTCACGTCTTGAATTCATTGCGCATCATCATAGACGAATGTGTCCCAAAAGGCAATGGGTCTTTGGGTACGATTCAACTTTGTTGAATCAGCACCCAAAGAAGGTAGGAAGTAGGAAGTAGGAGGTAGGAAGCAGGAGTTTTATCTCCTCCCTCCTCCCTGACACCTCCTACCTCGTGTGGTACCACACGCTAGACCCGATGACTCTTGCGATAGTGGAAGGGGGTGCAGGACATGATGAGTTTGAAGGTTTTTGTGAAGTGGCTATGGTCATAGAAGCCGCAGGATTGCGCAATGTCTGTAATCGTGCGGTCTGACTTTTCCAAGAGTTCTCGCGCAGCATGAATGCGCACGCGCTGCAAATATTCATTGGGATTTGCATTGAAGAGACGAATAAAACGTCGGTCAAGCTGTCGTTTCGAGACTCCCGCCATCTTTGCCAATTGTTCAGTCCGAATCGGCTTGCTATAGTTTTTGTGGATGTAGGCTACGCTTTGCGCAAAGCGTCCCTGCCACTGCGGTATATCGCGTAAGCCGTCAATAATGCGATGGATTCCTGCAATACCGATGATTTTTTTCTTGCCGTTATGGACAGGGACTTTGCTATACACAATCAGTTGATCGGTGACGCCTGGCGCCGCGCATATCTCATTGATGATCGGTTTACCAGTACGCATGACCTCCTGGTCGCCCCGCACATATTCGTCTGCTTGCTCTTTGGTGAAAAAATCATGGTCATTCTTGCCATATGTTTCACTCTCCTGCTTTACTCGACAAAACTCACAGGCACGTCGGTTGTTCATAACAAAGCGCCCCTCAAGGTCCTTCATAAAAAAGGCGACATCAGGGATCAGGTCGAACAAGGCCTTAAAATGATGAATATTGCTTCCGGTCGCTTTTAAAAAATCCTCTTGAATCATTTTGGAATTCATACTTCTATCCTTTTGTAGTACTTATGTCCGCATTTTACAAATATTTGGCATGATCTTACAAGCTGAAAATCCTTATTTTTGATTAAATAATAAAAAGTTTGGATGGGTATAATCATTATGACTGTTCAGTATAATCATTTATCAACTACGACCTATTTTTCGCGACGCCATTTTGTGGCCGCGATGGGGGCTGCGACTGTTGTATCGCCACTTCTGGCGCAGGAATCGAAGCCGTTAGCACCTGTAATCAGTTTAACGGGATCGAAGATCAAGGTCGCCATTGTGGGGTGCGGGGGACGCGGAACCTTTATCGCAAGTCTCCTGAAACAGCATGGCGGTTATGAAATCACTGCGGTTGCCGACTACTTTCAAGCGAAAGCTGATAAGATGGGCCAATCGTTTGGCTTGGCCAAGGAACGCTGTTTCTCGGGTTTAAATGGCTACAAGCGCGCACTGGAAACAAAACCGGATGTGCTGGCGATCATGTCGCCGCCGTTTTTCCATCCGGAACAAGCTGCGGCTGCGGTTGATGCAGGCGTCCATGTCTATCTTGCAAAGCCGATCGCCGTGGATGTTCCCGGCTGCCGTTCCATTGAAGCCACGGTCAAGCTTGCTGGCGAGAAGAAGCTCAGTTTTCTCGTGGATTTTCAGACACGTGCTATGCCAGTTTTCCAGGAGACCATTAAACGCGTACATGCCGGCGCAATCGGAGAACTGGTCTTTGGGGAGGTCTCCTATCATTGCGGAGGGTTTGATCGTAATGCGGAGCATGAAGGTCCGGAGGGTCGGCTGGGGAATTGGCTCTTTGACAAGGCGCTTTCGGGAGACATCATCACGGAACAGAACATTCATAGCCTGGACGTGATGAATTGGGTCTGTCAGACGCCGCCTGTGAGTGCTTACGGAACGGGCGGTCGTAAGGTTCGCAAACATACAGGTGATTGCTGGGATCATTTCACCGTCCAGTTCACGTATCCCAACAATGTGGGCATAGGCTTTAGTTCGCGCCAGTTCGATGGACATGGCACACAGCCGGATGGTATTGTCTGCCGCGTCTTCGGCTCCAAGGGCGTACTTGAGGCGAAGTACGGCGGTAATGTCATGATCCGCGGAGAAAATTTCTATCGGGGCGGTGAGACAAAGCAGATCTATAAGGAGGGAGCCTTTAACAATGTGCTCGCCTTCTATGATGCGATTAAGAAGGGTGACTGCTCCAATCTGACCGTCGCACCCAGTGTCCAGAGCTGCCTGATCACGATCATGGGACGTAAGGCGGCCTATACAGGGAAAGTGATTACCTGGGATGAGATCATCAAGGACACGGAACGGCTTGATGGGCGGTTGGAGGGGCTGCGCGTGTAGAGAATTGCGTTATTGCCTTATTGCGTTATTGTTGGAATGAAAAACATGAATCAATTTTCGAGACGACACTTTTTACTAGGAGGTACTGCACTGGCAGCTGGTACGTTTGTGCCGGCATCTGTCTGGGCGACTTCCGAAAGAACGCGCATCCGTATTGGTACGTGTATGATGGGGCTTGAACAGGCGAAGCAAGCGGGGTTCGACGGGGTGGAGGTTCGTGAAGGAACAACGGCTGACACGTTGGAGATTGCCGCGCCTGCGACTTTGAAACGTTATCAGGAGCAGATGAAGCAGACGGGTCTGCCGATCACCTCGATCATGATGGGTTTATTTAATCAATGCCCTTTGGCCACAGATCCGCGTGCAATAAGCTGGATGAAGCAGGGTATTGATGCTGCAAAGGAACTGAAGGCACAGAACATCCTTTTGGCCTTCTTCGGCAAGGGTGATCTTCTGGAGGGCGGCGTGCTTAAGGAGGCGGAGTTCAAGGCCGCTGCTGAAAAGATCAAGGCTGTCGCGCCGGCTGCAAAAGAGGCAGGGGTGACCTTGGCGATCGAAAGTTTTCTCAATGCCGACCAGCTTCTCCGGATGCTGGATCTGATCGGTCATGAGTCGGTTGGCATTTACTACGATGTTTACAACACCGGAAAGACCAAGAAGTATGACTCGCCCGCAGAGATCCGCAAATTGAAGGGACGCATTGCGCAGGTCCACTACAAGAACGGCTCGCAGTATCTCGATGCGGATAAGCCTCATTTTGAAGTTGTCACCGCAGCACTCAAGGAGATTGGGTATAAAGGGTGGATCACGTTGGAGACGTCCAGCCCGTCAAAGAATCCTGTTGAAGATGGCAAACGAAATGCTGAATATGTTCGCAGTTTATTTAAATGAGGAGATGCATGACTACTGAAGAAAAATACCAGACTAGGTTACGTCGCTATATCACGGCACTCAATAACCGTAAGCCGGACATGATTCCGATACGACCCTTTGCCGCAGAGTTTACAGGTACCCATGCCGGTTTCGATTGCCAGCAGTTAACACAGAGCTATCCAGACGCCTTTGAGGCGGTCATTCAATCCTGCAAGGATTATGACTGGGATTCGGCTGTGCCGAATATGGTCTATGTCTGGACAGGCATTACCGATGCAGCCTCTGCGCGGTATTATGGCGTGCCGGGCGTGGATGTTCCCGCGAATCGCGGCTTTCAATATGTCGAGCCGCCAGAGGAAAAGTCTTTCATGCGTGAGGACGAGTATGATCGGCTGATTGATGATCCGACAGCCTTTCTCTATGAAGTCTGGTTCCCGCGCGCGACACGTCGTATTGCCTCTGCTGGCACGCCCTCGACCTATCGCAATCAGGTTGCACTGGTCTCTTCGGCCATGGCGATGGTCCAGTATTTCAACGCCTTTGGGCCGCAATGTGCCCGCATGCGGAGTGAGACCGGGACACCCGGTGCGATCTGCGGCATCTTTAAGGCGCCGCTCGATATTCTCGCAGATAAGTTTCGTGGCTATATCGGTCTGACCATGGATCTCTTCGAGCGCCCTGAAAAGGTAATGAAGGCGTGCGAGGCCCTGATGCCGCATCTCCACTGGGTTGCAGCCGCAACAGCAGATCCGTCCTCCCAGCTTCCGATCGGTTACTGGATGCATCGGGGCGGTGTCCCCTTTGTCACCCCTGACCAGTTCAATAATGTCTACTGGCCAACGGTTAAACCGATTATTGAAGAACTTTGGAAGAGTAATCATCAGACGCTCTTCTATGCCGAGGGTAACTGGGATTATCATCTGGATGCCTTCCATGAACTGCCCGAGCGGAGTATTGTCTATCATATTGACAGGGGTAATCCACAGCGGATCCATGACAAGTTGCACGATAAGTTCGCGATCAGCGGCGGGGTCAGCAATGTGACCATGGCAATCGGGACGCCAGATCAAGTGCGCGCCGAAGTGAAGAATCTGATCTCCATCTTGGGTAAAGAGGGTGGCTACATCATGGATTGCAGTGCCATCATGCAGAATGATACCAAGGTCGAGAACATGAGGGCCATGGTCGAAGCGACCCGTGAATTGGGGGTCTATGCTACTCCTGATTCGCCTTTAGCAGAGCTCTGTGTATGTCCCTCTTCGGCGCACACGCCAGCCGGTAAGATTCCGGCACCCCTTCACCGGGCACCCGGACGTTGCGTCACCTGGCAGGAACATCTTAAGGATATCAATTGCAGCGCGGTCCAAGGCAATCCCGAGTTGGCTGAGCGGATGTGGAATACAGTGGACTCGAATGCCGCCATGTATATCTGGCAGATGCTACTCTCGTTCTAAGTTTGTCGCTTGCTTCTGATAGGGTGAATCGGTATGATGAGTACGTTTTTTTGATAAACCGAAGAGGATTACACCGTGAGTACTCAGGACCTTTCACAGCCCGGGCCGAATGAATTAAAGACAGCCTCGCTTGGACAGAAGCTCAAAGTTTTTATCGGAAACTTGCCGCCCGACAAGGTGACCTTGTTGGAGATTCGGGACATTGTCGGGCAGGATGGGCTGTTGATCCTCTCAGCCTTTTTGACACTCGTCTTCATGGTCCCTGTTTCGATTCCAGGCGTGAGTACGGTCTTTGGCTTTGCGATTTTACTCGTCGGCATCAGTCGCCTTTTTGATCGCAATTTGTGGTTGCCGTCCTGGATAGCTTCACGGGTTTTACCCGCAGAAAAGATACGTTCAGCCTTGATTAAGGGAAGTAAATGGTTGGATCGTCTGGATCGTATTAGTCGTCCGCACCGATTAAAAGGACTTGTGGATGTCTGGTCCATGAACACCGTCAATAATTGCGCCCTGATTTACGGGGCTCTCCTACTGATGGCCCCCTTTGGGTTTGTCCCCTTCAGCAATACGCTCCCGGGACTGGCGCTGCTCTTCCTAGCGATCGGATTGTTACAACGGGATGGACTCTGCATCCTGTTTGGTCATCTCATGAATTTGGCGACGACGATCTATTTCGCCGTGCTGATTACCGTCCTCGTTATCGGAGGCGAAGCCGCCCTGAAGGAACTGCTCCAGAAACTCTTCGGCATTGGTGGTTAGGGCCGCTGACTGGAATGCTGGAATTGTGGAATATTGGAATGATGTATAAGGCGCTAGCTCACTTCGCTCTTTTCGCATTTTTCGGATGCTAAAAAGCTATTGGCTTTTCAAGAGCTTAATCTCGTCACGCAAGGCCGCTGCGCGTTCGAATTCGAGATCATGTGCTGCCTCGAGCATTTCGCGTTCCAAATCTGCAATGACAGTCTGCACATTGTAGGCTTCCTGAGACTCGGCAACCATGCTGGCTTCAATCTCCTCTGCCTCTTCATAGAGTTTCAGCGACTCGTGGATGGCGCGTTTGACGCTTTGCGGTGTAATATTGTGCTCGGTATTATAAGCCTCCTGCTTGGCTCGGCGCGTCTGGGTGATCTCGATCATTTGCCGCATGGCCTCGGTGACTCTGTCGGCATACAGAATGACACGTCCATTGACATGACGTGCGGTACGTCCAGCAGTCTGTATTAACGAGGTGGCGGAACGGAGGAAGCCCTCCTTGTCCGCATCCAGAACGGCAACAAGCGCCACTTCGGGCAGGTCGAGCCCCTCGCGGAGCAAGTTGATGCCGATGAGGCAGTCGAAGGTGCCTTTGCGCAACCGACCCAGGATATCCACCCGCTTCAAGGCATCTATTCCGCTGTGCAGATACTCGACGCGAATACCCGTTTCATGGAGGTAGGCAGTCAGGTCTTCGGCGGTCCGCTTCGTGAGTGTGGTCACGAGGACGCGGTCGCCCTGTTCGGCGCACCGACGGATCTCCTCCATGAGGTCGTCAATCTGGTTTGTCAGGGGCCTGACCTCCACGGGCGGATCGAGGAGTCCTGTAGGACGGATGACCTGCGCAACAGTCACTTCGCTGACCTGCTTCTCATAGACACTCGGTGTCGCAGTGGTGAAGAGAATGGGGCCGACCTTTTCGAGAAACTCATTGAAGTTGAGGGGACGGTTATCCTTTGCGGAGGGCAGGCGGAATCCGTAGTCCACGAGGGTCTGCTTGCGCGCCTGGTCGCCGTTGTACATGGCCCTGATCTGGGGGAGGGTGACATGCGACTCGTCAATGATGGTTAGAAAGTCACCGTCAAAATAATCGATCAGGCAGGCAGGCGCCTCACCTGCGGCGCGTCCAGCGAGATGGCGCGAGTAGTTTTCAACACCGCTACAATAGCCCAGCTCACGTAACATCTCAAGGTCGAACTCCGTGCGTTGTTTGAGGCGTTGCGCTTCGAGGAGTTTTCCCTGCTGTTCAAGCTCCTTGAGACGTTCGTCGAGTTCAGCACTGATTCTCGACAGTGCAAAATTGATCTTTTCTTTAGGCATTACGAAATGTTTGGCAGGGGATATGACGGCACGGAGCAGAGGTGGGTGCTCAGTCTTGCCACTGATGGGATCAAAGCGCTTGATCTCCTCGATCTCATCTCCGAAGAAAGAGACACGAACGCCTGAGGTGTTGTACGAGGGAAAGATGTCCACCGTATCGCCCCGCACGCGGAAGGTACCAGGCTGGGTCTCATAATCATTTCGCGTGTATTGGATGGCGACAAGCTCCTCCAGCATCTGGTCACGCACGCAGGCCTGGCCAGGTTTGAGGTCCACGAGCATTTCCTTGTAGTCCTCAGGCGAGCCTAAGCCATAGATGCACGAGACCGAAGCCACGATAATCACATCGCGCCGGCCCAGCAAGGAGTTGGTCGCACCGAGGCGATAGCGTTCGATCTCTTCGTTGACTGCGGAGTCCTTTTCAATATACGTGTCGGTCTGAGGGATATAGGCCTCAGGTTGATAATAGTCGTAATAACTGATGAAATATTCAACAGCATGGTTTGGGAAAAAGGCCTTCAGCTCCGCGAAGAGTTGTGCCGCGAGCGTCTTGTTGTGTGATATGATCAACGCGGGTCGGCCCCAATCGCGAATGACATTCGCCATGGTGAAGGTCTTACCCGACCCTGTGACGCCCTCTAACGTGAGACGTTTCGCGCCGTCATGGAGTCCCTGCACAAGCTTCTGGATCGCTTGCGGTTGGTCGCCAGTCGGCTCAAAGGGAGCCTCAATCGTAAAAGGGCTTGAAGACTTCATGTTTTGTTTATTCCAGAGGCTATTCACTGCCAACTGCTACTGCCCACTGCCACTGCGCCGCTCCAGGCGGCGGGCTTATGACTGCACAGATTGCGCATTCCCTCTGGCAGCTCGACTCAGTCTTATTGTTGCAAGGTAGAGCATGGGGCCCACGAAAAAGGCCTTGCCGATGAAATAGAGTCCAATCGCTGTGGTCAGCGCATCGTTACCGTGGGCGAATCCAGTCTTTGTGAGGATCCAGAGTCCAGCTGTAAGACAGAATCCAAAGGCCAAGATGGCCGAGATTCTGCACATTTGTAATGTTTTATCATCCATTTTCTACTCTCCTTGTCTATGGTTTTCATTATTGCGCTTCAGGATTGCAGAATCAAGGGAAATGTGGATTAAACAGTTTCCTTTAATTTGCCATCTTAAAGGTTGACTATTTTTAGGCCAAACCTGCATAATAAAAAGAATTCAAATGGGGGTTGATTCATGAAGCAGATTTTAATAACTACACTGTTGCTACTTGCTGTTACTTCTGGCATGGCAGCGCAGGCAGATGCCAATGTAAAGAAGGCCGGGAAGAAAATGGTCGCCCCGCAGAGTCCCATCTACCCTGGTGAGTTTGGTGTACTTGCCGCTCAGATCCTTGATCGTCCAAACTGGAATAACGAGCGCCTGGCAAAAGAGTGTCTCCGGCAGGAGGCTCTGGTCCTGGAAACGGACAAGACCCCCGTTGATATCGTCCTGCGCAGGACGGCTGCGCTGATTGCTAATCTGCAAAAGAAAAACCGCAATCTGACCTTGCAAGAAGAATCCCAGGCTCTCGCAACATTGCGTAATGACAATAAGCCGGATTTGACAATCGAGCAGCAACAAGAGCTCTTTAAAAAGGTCACGGCGTTGCGCCGGAAAGTTGCGTTCCAGAATCCGCTGCTGGATTTCGACAAGATCCTGTTTGTAAAACATAATAAGCAGCGCGGTGGCGATAGCCACATGGTGGATCAGTATTTAGGCTTCAACCAGGATTCCCAAGGCGGTGTCTTTGTTTTAAATCACGCCTTCAGCGATAAAGCCGAAGTTGTTAGCATCCTGCAGGATGTTCCTGTCGCAAATGGCCCGCTGAAGGATAAGGGAATTGATAACAAGGGCTCGTTCATTTCGCTTGACCTGGATTATGATGCCAAGAGCATTCTGTTTGCCTTCACAGAGGCGCAACGGGAGATCCCAAAGGACTTTGATCCGAATTCAATGACAGACAAGCTTGAACGTGTTAAGAATGAGCATTTTCTTGAAAAGAAAGCGGGCCACAACCATTATCTCTGGTTGCCAGAGCGTGTGTTTCATGTCTTCAAGGCCGACTTGGATCCTGAAACCGGTAAAGCAACCAATCTGAAACAGTTGACCTTTGGGCGTAACAATGATTTTGACCCCTGCTTCCTGCCGAGCGGGAGGATTGTTTTCATCTCTGACCGCATCGGTGGTAATCAGCGGTGCGGCACGAGGCTCTGTTCCACCTACACACTGTATGCCATGATGGCGGACGGCAGTGATGTTATGCCATTGAGTTATCATGATACCAATGAGTGGCACCCGAGTGTTGACAATAACGGGATGGTTATATACACGCGCTGGGATTATGTTGATCGCGACTCTGATATTGCACATCACCTTTGGCAATGTTTCCCAGACGGGCGCGACCCGCGCAGTTACCATGGGAACTATCCGGAGAAGAGGGAACTCCGGCCATGGATGGAGCTTTCGAATAGGGCAATTCCGAACTCCCATAAATATGTGGGCGTTGCCGCGCCGCACCATGGACAGAATTATGGATCGCTTGTGCTGATCGATCTCATGGAGAAGGACGACAAGGAGATGTCTCAGGTTAAGCGTATAACACCTGAAGCCCTTTTTCCGGAATCTGAGAGGGCCCCAGGGCATCCTCATAGCGCCGGCAGTGGCAAGCATACTCCGAGAGGTGAGTTCTATGGACAGCCCTGGCCGCTGAGCGAAGATTACTATCTTGCTGTTTATGATTCTGGCCAAAACAACTATGGCATTTACTTGATTGATAGTTTTGGCAATCGGGAGTTGCTCTATCGTGACAGCAATATTGCTGCACTCGATCCGATGCCGCTGAGGTCACGTCAACGTCCGCCAGTATTGCCAATCAGGACGACACAAGCGAAGGCAGACAGTGTTCCAGGGGAGGATCGCTCCCAGGGCGTGGTTACCATCATGAATATCTACGAGGGTGAATATGCGTTTCCGCAAGGGACGAAGATCAAGGAACTCAGGATCATCAATCTGTTCTCCAAGCCGAACCTGGTGATCAACGAGCCAAACATCGGCAAGGCGGCTCAGTCTCTCTGCCGTGGCGTGTTGGGAACGGTCCCTGTTGAAGAGGACGGAAGCGTCCATTTCAAGATGCCGACGGAGATCCCCGTCTACTTCCAGGCGATTGATGATCAGGGTCTCTGCGTGATGAGTATGAGGTCCGAGACCTATCTGCATCCCGGCGAGACCATGGCCTGCGTGGGCTGTCATGAAGCCAAGAATGTTTCGCCCAAGAACACCGGGGGGAAAGCACTGATGGCATTGTCGCGTCCGCCTTCGGAGATCAAGCCAGAGGCGGAAGGGTCCTATCCGTTGACCTTCCCAAGGCTGGTTCAACCTGTGCTGGATGCAAAATGTGTTGATTGCCACACGAAAGGTGTTGATGGGAAGAAAGGTCCTGGGCTTAGTGGCACGAAATTCGGAGCGCATGGCTGGTCAGAATCGTTCGCAAAATTGCAGGGTATGGCTTGGTGCAAAAACGGTGGCAATGGTGCGATCAAGATCAACGGACGTGAATATTCACTGCCAGCTCAGGATGGGGCGCGCGTTTCAAAGTTGTACCAGCTCTTAGTCAAAGAACATCACGGCTTGAAGCTGACGCCGGAAGAGATGCGACGCATCACGCTTTGGATCGATTGCAATAGTAATTTCTACGGCGCTTACACCGAGCCCGAAAAACAGGCTAAGGGTGAGATCGTAAAACCACTCTTGAGCCTCTCTCCTCATATTCCGTTCGAGAAGCTTGTGCGATAACACGTGACTCCTGCTTCCGATCCCCCCGGCCTTGCGCCGAGGGTGAAGAAAGTTGAGTGAGGAGCCTCGCATCCTCCGTCATACAACGTTTGCCTCCACCGACGCAAGGTCGGTGGGCGGCCAGAGGTTAATCAATCGAAAATGCGCCCTTTTAATCTCCGACGTTCTGGGTGCGATTTTACTCCGTAACAATCGCACGGCATTCAGAAGCGAGAATTCAGGAGTCAGGAGTTGAACAGCAAGGGTTTATGTCCGACACTCGTAAACTTTTTCAGGTCTCCATTTTTTGGGATCACTAAAAGGCGAGTCGTTTTCTTGTGTAAC
>Ga0247841_10012524_pt1 | contig 11043 bp, 10 predicted proteins | sample LaCruzMarch2015__2_FD_192410 | JGI IMG/M metagenome (GOLD analysis project Ga0247841, IMG submission 192410) | Freshwater microbial communities from meromictic Lake La Cruz, Castile-La Mancha, Spain - LaCruzMarch2015_18m | ecosystem: Environmental > Aquatic > Freshwater > Lake | place: Spain...
ATCTGCACGCGTTCATGCAGGTTCTGCGCAGTGGATACAGGAAAACCCTTACCTGCCGATCCATCGGAACCGGAAAATGTTGCCAGGTCGGTAAAGCTTATGGGTCTTAAACATTGCGTGATCACTTCAGTTGACCGTGACGACCTTGCCGACGGCGGTTCAGGATTATGGGCAGAGACCATCAAGAGGGTAAAAGAGATAAATCCCTCAACGACCATTGAGGTTCTTATCCCTGACTTCTGGGGAAATCCTGATGATATACGGAGAATTACCTCAGCATGTCCTGATATTGTTTCACACAACCTCGAAACAGTAGAACGACTTACACCGTTGGTAAGAAGTGTTGCAGGCTACCGGCGTAGTCTCGGTGTTATCCGTACAATTTCTGATTCAGGATTGGTAAGTAAATCAGGAATAATGGCCGGTATCGGCGAAACTGAAGAAGAAGTAATGCAGACAATGGATGACCTGCTTCAGGCAGGATGCCAGGTCATGACAATCGGGCAATATCTCCAGCCTGCAAAAGAAAATATGGAAGTAGTTGAATACGTGACACCCGGAACTTTTGAAAAATATAAAATTGCCGGACTTGAGAAAGGTTTCAGGATTGTTGAAAGCAGTCCATTAGTAAGATCATCTTTTCATGCTGAAAGACATATTCAATAATTGACTTGTGAAACCTATTGTTCATTTCACCGGCCTGGGTACAACAGAATACAAGGATGCATGGCAATACCAGGAAAAGCTATTCATGGAAATTGTGGAGCATAAAATGCAAATGCGCAGCAACCCGGAAACTATTACATGGTCAAAAAAAAATCACCTTTTATTCTGTGAGCATCCTCATGTTTATACCTTAGGAAAAAGCGGCAGTGAAAATAATTTACTTATAAACACCCTGCAATTGCAACAGAAAAATGCCTCCTTCATCAAAACAAACCGTGGTGGCGATATCACTTACCATGGTCCTGGCCAGGTTGTCGGTTATCCGATATTTGACCTCGACCAGTTCGGAATTACTCTCCGGGAATACATTGAGAAACTTGAAGAATCTGTGATCATTACCTTAAATCACTATAATATCAATGCCGAACGTCTTAAAGGTGCAACCGGAGTCTGGCTTGACGTTAATAAGCCATGCACCCGCAAGATATGTGCGATAGGTGTAAGAAGCAGCCACTGGGTTACCATGCATGGGTTCGCATTTAATATAAATACCAACCTCAGCTATTTTAATTATATCAATCCCTGCGGTTTTACAGATAAAACCGTGACATCACTGCAAAAAGAAACAGGTAGAAATCATGACATTAACGAAATCAAGTCACTGCTTAAAATGAACCTGGCAGAAGTTTTTGGGTATACATATGATTAGTTGAAGGATGATAATAACTAGGAGGCCGGGATAAGGTGCAAGTAACCGATCAGCTATTAAGATAATGAAATGACAAATGCTGGTACTCGATTATTCGTTTGTTCGTATGATCTATTATTCAACGGTAACAGATTTTGCAAGGTTCCTGGGCTGATCGACGTTGCATCCTCGAAGTATTGCAATATAATATGAAAGAAGTTGCAACGGGATAACTGCAATTATGGGCGTATAATATTCCATTGTCTCGGGTATCTCAATAACATAGTCGGCCATTTCTTTAATTATTTTGTCGCCCTCAGTTACAATGGCAATCACAATGCCTCTACGCGCTTTTATTTCCTGGATGTTACTGGTGATTTTCTCGTAAGTTTTATCTTTTGTTGCTATCACGACCACGGGCATCTTATCGTCTATAAGTGCAATTGGTCCGTGTTTCATTTCGGCAGCCGGATATCCTTCAGCATGAATATAAGAAATTTCCTTCAGTTTAAGGGCACCTTCCAATGCGACAGGGAACAGAGGGCCTCTGCCGAGGTAAAGGAAGTTATTTGCAAAACGGAATATAGCAGCAAGTTTCTTTATTTCGTCATGTAAGGTGAGTGTTTGCTCGATTTTACGAGGCAGTTCAATGAGTTCCCTTATCATGGCGAGGTATAACTTCTGTGTTATGGTTTCCCGTTTATGGGCAATCATCAGAGCTATAAACGCAAGAGCAGTAACCTGTGAAGTAAAAGCTTTTGTACTTGCAACACCAATCTCGGGCCCTGCATAAAGATATACTCCGGCATCAGTTTCGCGGGCAATACTCGAACCAACAACATTACATATACCAAGCACCAGAGCACCAGCCTCTTTAGCAAGCTTAACAGCGGCAAGTGTATCTGCAGTTTCACCACTCTGGCTTATTGCAATAACAACATCATCCTTAAACAACACAGGGTTACGATACCGGAATTCAGAAGCATATTCAACTTCTACGGGCATACGGGCAAGCTCTTCAAAAAGATATTCACCCACGAGACCGGCATGCCAGGAGGTGCCGCATGCAACAATAAGCAAACGTTTTGCACTTACAATCTGGGGAACTACGGAAGCAATTCCGCCATGTGTTATTTCTTTCATGTCGGGAGAAATCCTTCCCCTCAGTGTATTGACAATTGTGTAAGGTTGTTCAAATATTTCCTTGAGCATGAAATGAGCGTATTCACTCTTTTCAATTTCTTCAATATTAAGTTCTATGTGGTGAATCTCCGGAATAAGGTCATCATTGGTAAGAGATTTAAGTTTAAGCTCATTAATCCTGATAATTGCAACATCATTATCGTTCAGGTATATTACGCTTTTAGTGTGTTCAACGATTGGTGTTGCATCTGAAGCAAGAAAATATTCATTATTACCGATACCTATAACTAAAGGGCTTCCTTTACGGGCAGCAATAAGTTGCTCGGCATCATTTTTATGAGCCACAACAAGGGCATAGGCACCTGAAACATTTTGCAATGCAAGCTGGACTGCAACTTCCGGACTGACTTTTGCGGTCAGGTACATAAATTCAATGAGGTTGGCAAGTACTTCCGTATCGGTCTGGCTAACAAATGTATATCCCCGATTGATAAGCATTTCCTTCAGAACTGCATAGTTTTCGATAATACCATTGTGAATTACCACAAAATTGCCATGGCAGGAAACATGCGGATGAGCATTTATATCATTAGGTTCTCCATGAGTAGCCCAGCGTGTGTGCCCCATTCCTACGGTGCCTGAAGTATCTTTTCCTTCGGTATATTTTTCGAGGTCCTTAACTTTCCCTTTAACTTTATAGATTCTTGTTGTACCATTAATTAAAGCAACACCGGCAGAATCATAACCCCGGTACTCAAGCCGTTTAAGACCGTTTATCAGTATTGGGTAAGCTTGCTTTTTCCCTATGTACCCTACTATTCCACACATATGATCAATATTTGATATATGTAACCTGTAACTGAATCCTGTTTGCAGGACTGTTCTTCAGGATTACACGATTTGCAGAGCTCCGGTTATCTGAAGGATAAATATAATAATAATCAAAATCCTCCTTTTCACCGTTTATCAACTGTTGCAAATGAAGTGAAACATTAAATTTATATATCTGAGAACTGCTGTTATAATATCCGTCAAAGTAAGAAGTTGAAACCGACTGGTCACTTAGTGATTCATATGTCCCGTCCTTGTTAACCGCGAGTAATGTGAGCCGTAATGGAGCATCGTATTTCTGGGGTGTGCGTGTATCCTGTAAAATACTGAAAACAATTTCAGCTTTGTTGATTGCTATATTCTGGTTTTCATTCTTTATGCTGTCGTATCTTATCGAATCGGCCCAGCCAGCCAGATTATTATACATGAATTTTCCCTTCATACCACCCATTGCCTGAATATAAACAAGACTATCGTGGTATAACGAATCGTTATACGTAAACTGGTACTGGGCTGAGGAGTAGTCATGCCTGAAAAGATTTACTCTTGCACAATTGCTTGAAAATACAAAATCATAAGATTTCCTACCCAGGCCTGAATGAATCCATCCATTAACCGAATCATTACGATAGTACATTGTGAGTACCGATTCCGACGAAAGAATATCGATATAATAAATTGTTCCGTAAGAGTTAACAGGTTCGGTAGTAACGTATAATCCGAAGAAAGATTTTAATAAACTTGTATTATCAACAAGAACAGTCGGATCGTAAAGATTCTGCAGGAGTTCAGGATTGAGATGAACCGAAATAATACTTCCATTTGCCGGTGAAAAGTCCGATTGCCCCAGTACCTCACTGCTGTTATAATATGCATCAATATTAAGGTTGGAATAATAGTTCGAATCGATATTTATTGAGTCGGTAAGCCTGTACACTTTTATTGTCTGCTGCATGTTTTTATCCAGCCCATAGCTGTCTTTCACCTTCAAATTTAGCACAATTGAATCGATTATCAGGTCATCTCCCAGGTCTACATTATTGCTTGATAACAATATCTGAGTAATAAAGTCGGCTTTTGAAAATCCGAAAACAGGATCATAATAACTCCCCAGCAAGTTGTAACTGGTTGCAGCATTAAGTGATCCCTCATCAGATTTAACAGAATCCTCAAAGATTGTAAAGGAATTGAAAGTCATTGATGTGTCAAACTTAACGAACAGATTATCAGAAGGAGGTATAATATCAAGCCCGAGAAGGCTTGCATCATTTTTACAGCCGTAAATTATTGAACTGACAAATACAAAAAGTAATAAATAACGAAACCCTGAAATAATAATACGGTAAACGAAAATGGGATTTTTGTTCATTAATTTCTTGAATCTAAAAGTTTCTGGTAGAAATCAGAATATGATGTAATTAAGTTTTCCCTCGTCTGAAATGGAAGTACAGGCTTTTCGGAGGCGGAAATGAATTCTGATACCTCATTATTGATCTGTTCTGAGGCAATGATTATTCCATCTGAAAATGTAATTGCTAATTTATTGATGTTCACATAATCCGGTTTTTTAACTATAGCTAAATCCTTCTCTCTTACGCCATCTATCTTTGCTTTGTCCTTGTATTTCCGGTCGAGTGACTTATCAAAATAATCGTTGTAAACCGAATAAATGACTTTTGACTCATGGAAGAGAGGATCTTCCCTGAATGATTTTTTTACATATAAAGGAATAAGACTTGATATCCAGCCATGACAGTGAATAATATCAGGAGCCCAGCGTAATTTTTTAACTGTTTCAAGAACACCCCTGACATAAAATATTGAACGTTCATCGTTATCGTGAAATGAACGGTCATGCTCGTCCTGGAGAACAGACTTTCTCTGAAAATAATCTTCGTTGTCAATAAAATACACCTGCATACGAGCTGATTGTATCGATGCCACCTTTATGATAAGCGGGTGGTCGGTATCATTAATAATCATGTTCATCCCTGAAAGTCGGATCACTTCATGAAGCTGATTCCTGCGTTCATTGATACAACCATACTTCGGCATAAATGTCCGGATTTCTTTTCCCGATTCCTGTACCCCCTGCGGAAGATACCTTCCTATATACGACATGTCGGTTTCGGGCAGATAAGGTGTAATCTCTTGAAATACAAACAGTACCTTTATCTTTTCCATTTAATTATTTAAGTTCCTAAAAGAAATTGCAAAAGTATATAAAAAAAATCAATTCCCTAATACTTAATGTACTGGAATTGTTTAATTAAAATCTGTAAAATATTGAATTGAAGTAATTAACGAATAAGTTGATTGAATATTATTAAAGAGTGATTAGTGGTTAATAATGAAAAATGAAATTCAAGGTTCTCTGCAACGGCGGGCTGATGTCAAATTAACATTTTCGAAGTTAGGTTTAAATATCATTTGAGTGCCATCAAGCATATTTTCCTGGAAGGAGAAACATTCTAATATAATCGTCAATCCCTTCTTCAAGGCAGGAAAAATTGTCCAAATAACCGGCTGACCTCAGCTTATTCATTTCCGCCTGAGTGAAGTACTGGTATTTGTCGCGAATATCAGCAGGAGTATCAATAAATTGAATATCAGGAACAATTTCCATCGAAGCAAATGTAATATTAGCCAGGTCAAGAAAAGTACGGGCTTTACCGGTACCAAGATTGTAAATACCGCAATTAGTCCTGTTTTTCAAAAAGAATAAAACAACCTTAGTCACATCACCAACGTAAATAAAATCACGAAGCTGCTCACCATCCCTGAAGCCGGGGTTGTGAGAACGGAACAACTTCATTTGCCTTGTTGATTTAATCTGTTTAAATGCATGAAACACAACAGAAGCCATCCTGCCTTTATGATATTCGTTTGGACCATATACATTAAAAAACTTTAGTCCTGCCCAGAAAAATGGTGTTTTCTCCTGTTTCAGAACCCATTTGTCAAATTCATTTTTTGATTCACCATATGGATTAAGCGGTGACAATTTTTCAATTATCCGGTGATCATCCGTGTAACCATGCTCTCCTGAACCATATGTTGCTGCTGATGATGCATATATTAAAGGAAGGCCATATTCCACACAATAATTCCAGACGTTCTTTGAATAACCAAGGTTCAGTCTGTCGAAAACCGACCGGTCAAATTCTGTGGTATCGGTCCGGGCACCCATATGGACAATAAACTGTACGAACCTGTGATTTTGTTTCAGCCAATTGAAAAATTGTACTCTGTCAACTATCTCAGAAAAAATCTTATCCTTGTAGTTTGCAGTTTTATCAGTTCTCGAAAAATCATCGACCAGAATGATATCCCTGAATCCTTCCAGGTTGAGCATTGCAACTATATTGCTGCCGATAAAACCCGCTGCTCCGGTTACTACTATCATAATTCAAATTATTACTTTACAGGTATTGTTCAGGTAATGCCGGAATTATTTTGCGTTCAAATGCAACCTCAAAAAGTTTTTGAATAGCATTACGGCCTTCTGATCCCAGTTCTACAGTAAATTCATTTACGTACAATTCGATATGCTTCCTTAGTACCTCCGGTTCCATTTCGCTTGCATACTTCATTACAAATCCTGATGAGGCAGCAGGATTTTCAAGGGCGTAAAGAACAGAGTCCTTCATCAGCCTGCCGGCTGCAATTCTTACTTCACCCGGTAACGAACGCTTAACTGCAATACAACCAAGAGGTACGGGTGATTTAGTTTTTTCTTCCCAGTATTCCCCCAGATCAGTAATTTTTTGCAGCCCCTTATCCTTATATGTAAAACGGTTTTCATGAATAATGACACCTGCATCAACTTCTCCTTCCAGAATGGCTTGTTCAATATCGGAAAACAGGTAGTCCCGCTTATTTCCCGCTTCAGGATATGCAATGCTGAATAAAAGATTGGCTGTAGTATATTTACCTGGTATCGCAATTTTACATTGTGTCAGTTCATCAGGATAAATCCTTTTCCTGCTTATAACGAGTGGACCATTGCCAAAACCAAGTGCACACCCGGAACTGAGAATCGAATAACTCCCTGAAATATATGCATAGGTGTGAAAACTCACCTTTGTTATGTCAAGTTGTGATTCGAATGACATTTCATTTAACTGTTCCACATCTGCAATTACGGGAGTAAATTCAAAATCCCCTGTGGCGATCCTGCGATTAATTAAGGCATCGAAAATGAAAGTATCGTTCGGACAAGGTGAAAAACCTATTTTCAGATTCATCTTTATTCTATATCATTCGATTGCTGGAGTGTTCAAAAATACTAATTAACCGGGTATTCAGGTTATTAACGGCCAGTGGAATATTCCAGTTCTCTTCATTACGGGATTCAACATAATTTGAAACCGACCTAATTTCTGCAAAATTAACTTTCTCCTGTAAACAGGTGTAAAAAAAAGCAGCTCCTTCCATACTCTCAATATCCGGATTGAACTTTTTACGTAAATATTCAATCGTCTCTGTGTTACCATGTGCTGTTCCGGCTGTAATGCCTGATACTGCCGGCAAATCGGTAATTTGTAAACTGGCCTGTACCGAAATGTTTATCATCCTGCCACCTGTAAAAGGAAACAGATCAGGGTCTGCCAGTTTTTTTTCAAAAATGGTTGAAAACCCCTTCTGATCTTCTGTCCCGATATCCGCAAACTCTTCACCGGTCACATTAACGACTTTGCCAATGCTTAGATGCCGGGAAAAAGCCCCGCATATTCCTGCATTGATGACCATATCGTATTGATTACATGATAAAACTTTGGTCAAACAGTAAACTGTAAATACCGGCCCTGCTCCGGTTATCAGTATGTCAATCTGTTCCTTGCCATAGTAATATGATGACCGGTATTTATCTTCTACCTTATTGAATTGCAGGGATTTGACCAAAGGTTTAATTTCTATTTTGGTGGCAGATACAATTAACCACTTCATAATGATAAATTTTCTAATTTTGCACCTTCAATGTTAACGAATTTTTTTTAAAGTACATATTTTTGATACTGTTAATTCCGGAATAGACTGCAAAAAATGATATACCTGACAAGAAGGGAAAGGTTTAATGCTGCCCACAGGTTATACAAGGCAGAATGGGACGATGAGCAGAATCTAAAAGTTTTTGGAAGATGCTCAAATCCAAACTGGCATGGACATAATTATGTACTTTATGTTACGGTTAAAGGTGAAATCAATCCTGAAACAGGTTTTTTTGTAAACCTTAAAATACTGAGTGATATTATTCAAAAGCATATAATTGAGGAAATTGACCATAAGAATCTTAACATTGAAGTTGATTTTATGAAAGGTAGGATTACGTCTGCCGAAAATCTTGCAGCATCAATATGGGAAGTACTGGAACCTCATATCGTTAATCTTGGAAGCGAACTTCATTCGGTAAGGATTGAAGAAACAGAAAATAATTCAGTTGAGTATTTTGGAAGCAAATAATAATATATGGAAGTAATAAACAGTGGTATTGAGACATATGCTGACAGTGGGTATCTGAAAATTGAAAAGTATGATCAGGAATCGACACAAAAGATGGCCGAACATTACAAGGAGATACTGCGTCACCTGGGTGAAGACCCTGAGCGTGAGGGATTGCTTAAAACACCAATACGTGTTGCCAAGGCATTGCAGTATCTTACCCATGGCTACGACCTGAATCCAATGGATATTGTTCTGAATGCAAAATTCAGTGAAGAGTACCGGCAAATGGTTATTGTTAAAGATATTGAGATCTACTCACTTTGCGAACACCATATGATACCATTTTTTGGCAAGGCCCATGTAGCTTATATTCCAAATGGTTTTATCACCGGTCTGAGCAAGGTTGCAAGAGTTGTTGATGCTTACGCACGCCGGTTGCAGGTACAGGAACGCCTTACTACACAAATAAGGAACTGCCTGAATGAAACACTAAAACCTTTAGGAGTGGCTGTAGTAATAGAAGCCCAGCATATGTGCATGCAGATGAGAGGAATTCAGAAACAAAACTCAGTCACAACTACATCTGCTTTCACAGGTGCGTTCGAACGTAAAGAAACACGCGAAGAGTTCATTCATCTCATCGGATCGAAATTGCATTAATCTATAGTTAATTGTTTATTAGCCAGATATTATTAGTGATATGCTTTGTCAAATCAGCAATCAGCAATTAGATATTGACAAGTCAGGCACTATGCAGTGTTGGCTAATCTGACATTATGGTTATGATATAATTTGACGCTTATAATATAATATAAAAGGAGGCTTTATGAAAAATCTATATTTAATATTTGCTGTAATAATATTTGCATATCAGGCTGTTAATGGTCAGGTTATTCATACTGACATCTTTGTCACATTAAATAATCCTGATACCTTATACGAACTTGACATAAATCAAGACGGAATTTATGATTATAAAATAACACTTGATACACAGACTTTTGAAGGTTTTGACTCTTGTTGTTTTATGATTACGTTAGTCAATTATAACAATAATTCGGTTGCATCTGAAAATTTTCCTGAAAAATCGTATAGTGTTGTTTCATTAAATGAAAATACAACAATCGATAGTACACTTACATGGGAAATATATTCATATGGAAGTTGTATGGCGCTTGGTAGTCATTGTTACGCTTGGTTCTGGGGAGATTTCAGAGGAGTAATTGATAAATTTATTGGTCTGAAATTTTCTGATGCAACACATACATACTACGGATGGATAAGAGTTGATGTTGCTCATGGGGCGGAATGGATTACAATCAAAGATTTTGCATATGAAAGCAACGGGGACAGTATTGTTACTACATTATTAGCAAATATTAGTCCTCCAGCAAAACTGGAAAATAATGTTTTGCTTTATCCAAATCCTGCAGAAAATAACATTGTTATAGTAACTCAGAAATATTCTGAGATCGAGGTTTTTAACATTGAAGGTCAAATTATTAAAAAATTCAAAACAGAAAATTGTAAAACAATAATTGATTTAGTAAATTTTCTAAGCGGTGTTTATTTTATAAAATCAAAAACAGAAAATGGAATTGCAATTAATAAGTTTATAAAACTATGACGGCCAAGTACCTGAAGTAAAACAAACGAAAATACATTTTTCCAATGAAATATGAAACCTGACGAACAATTTCAAAATATTGAATTTTGTGCTTTCCCATTGTTTTGAGGACATTTATTGAAATAAATAGCTCTTTTCTAAAATATGGTTGTTTGCAAACATTATGTTAATTATCAACATTATAGTTACTTATTACTTTCTTTGCCTGCCACGCAAAGAAAGTATCAAAGAAAAGTCACCGCTGCAGATGAATTTGCTGAATTCTACAGAAAATTTGTGTGAAAGTGCATGTTGGATTCCCGTTTGTGGTGTGCTTTTGGTTACTCAATCCACAAGTGGATTTCATGAGATCGCTTCACTAAGTACTTTTGGGCAGGCAAAAGAAGATAAGAATTGATGATTGAAAAACCAGTTCATAGATTGAGCCAAATAATTTAATAATTTTAAATTTTATGAAAGCATACATATTTCCGGGGCAGGGTGCCCAGTTTGTAGGGATGGGTAAAGATATGTACGATAAATTTGCCTATGCCAGGGAACTATTTGAAAAAGCTGACAATATTCTGGGGTTCAGGATCACTGAACTGATGTTTTCAGGAACCGATGCTGATCTGAAACAGACTAAAGTCACCCAGCCTGCAAT
>Ga0247841_10012525_pt1 | contig 11042 bp, 19 predicted proteins | sample LaCruzMarch2015__2_FD_192410 | JGI IMG/M metagenome (GOLD analysis project Ga0247841, IMG submission 192410) | Freshwater microbial communities from meromictic Lake La Cruz, Castile-La Mancha, Spain - LaCruzMarch2015_18m | ecosystem: Environmental > Aquatic > Freshwater > Lake | place: Spain...
GATTAATGATACATTAAAGTATATTAAGTTGGGACCAAGTCATACTAAAACTCTAAAAAATCCTGAAAATTTTTCTAAATTTTTAGAAAAGGTTAAAACTATGTATAGTAAGAAGTTTAGTTATAAAACTGATGATGTAGCAAAGATTGTAGCTGGTCTTAAAGAAAGTAAGAAGATTAGTGGTTATAACGACTTCGTTAAATAATTTATATTAAAATTTAAATAACGTTGGTCACCTTCTTCTTCAGCTTTAACCTCTTCAATTACTCGAGTCATAGTATCATCAAGTAAAAAATCTGAACAGGTATGATTATGAATGTCTTTAACATAAAATCTATGTACTGAGCAAAGATCATTTTTTCTTGGTCTTCCGTGAAGACAATAATAACAATTTTTAGTGTATTCTTTTTGTTTCATCATTGTGGACCTCCTTTCAATTTTTTTTCTTATATATCAAAATTATTTTTTAGTTTTTTCTTATTTATATATAGCAATATGAAACATTTAAAATATTACGAAACATTCACCAATAAAGTTATAATTGGTGTTGATATAGATGGAACAATTAATGATTTTTTCAATGGCTATAATCTTTTATATAAAAAATATTTTCCAGATAAAGAAATACCTGAGGTTGATGATTGGTGGTGGTATAAAAAACTAGATTATAATGGTGAAGATGCTAGACAATGGTTTAATAATCATAAAGGTGAAATTTTTGAAATATCACAACCTTATAAAGGTGCAGTTGAAACTGTAAATAATATTCATCAATTTGCTAAAAGTTATGGCTTTACATTAAATATTGTTACAAATCAACCAACAGAAGATTCTAAGGTTGCTGCTGAAAAATGGCTACAAAAATATGGTTTTCAATATGATAATTTAATCTTTTCAGAAACTTCAAAAGATAAATGGAAGTATGCTGATATAATGGTTGATGATGCTGATAAAGTAATAGGTGTTAAACCTTTAAGTAAAATATCAATTAAAATAGAACAACCATATAACATAAATACAGAATCTGATTTTAGTATTCTAAATATTAGAGGATTAACAATAGACTTAGTAAAAAGAGCAATCTCAAAGTTGAAAAATAAAACTACCGTTTAAGATAATCAATACACTTCTGAATATTAGGATTATATTTTATATAATCTTTAAGAAATTCAATTCTTTTCATTTTATAAATTTCGGGATCTAAGTGATATTCTTTTGATACATTATCACCATCTTCAATTAGAGTTTCTAATGAGCCATTTAAAATACCATCCATATCATAAGAGTTAAACATTCTGATTAACTTATCATTATCTTCAAAATTATGATAATTCGTACTATCAATTATATCTTTGATTTTATCCTTATATAAAAATGGTAATTCAGGAAAATCTTGCTCAAATTTTTCAATACTTTCACTAATATTATATTTATCTTCTCTTGGTAAATAAATAACATCATGATATATTGCAGCAATCTTCAAAATATCACTTTCTAATTTAGATAATAAATCAGCATTTCTATCTCTATTTATCTGATCTATAATCTTATATAAGTGTTTTAATGTGTGATAATAACGATGTGATTCCGTCCATCTTTTATTCAAATCTTCAATAGAGCCTTTGAAAAATCTATAAAAATTTGTTGATTCTAGGATTTCTTGGATTTGGTGTCTTGCCATAAATTTAAACTTAATTGATCAGGGTCTTCTAATGTCCATTTGTTTTTAGAATATAAATCATTATTTTCTTTATTACTAATTATCCTATAATAATATTTATTATTAAATAAAATTAAAATAGTTTCATTTTTTAATTTAATATATTTTTCTTCCACATCACCCTCAATTTCATCTACTGCTTCTTGTTCACTATCATAGTATCCTAATGGTTTAAATACTACACCATCTTCAGATTGCATTAAACAAAATGATTCTTCAATCTCTTTTTCAATGTGTATTTCAATAGGTTTTAATTTTAATGATTTTCTTGAACGATTTGTTCTAAATCCTAAATCTATCATCTTGAAATGTCCTTCTTCATCTTTACCAACATTCTTTTCATGTGAATCATAAAGTGATAATTTATATTTTATAACATCACATAATAAATCCCTTATATCATAATAAAATCTAAAGAATACTTCCTCAAACTCTTCATCATCTTGTAAATCTTCTAATTGAGCAAATTCAAATGATACATAATCACCAAAATCGTCTGTCATAAGTTTACGATAGTTAGCATAATCCGTACTTTCTTTAATTATATTAAATATTTCTTTTGCTCTACTTCCATCATTATATGATTTAAAATTCTTTGCTGATGATTCATCTATATCGTGATACGAAATAGTATATTCAAATCTTAATTGCTCTTTATCACGACTAATAAATCCAATTCTATATAATATTCTATAACACTCTAATTCTACATCACTTAATGGTTCTACTTTATCCATTATAATAGCATATAAATCTTTATTATCATAAAGTTCATCATTTATATAAAGATTAATTTTTCTTATATCATAATAAGAAACAATACCCGCAAAATCTTTTTTCCTTAAAAATTCTATATTATCAACTTCATTTTTATCCGTAGTAATCTTTAATACCTTATCATCCAATGTAAATGCAGAACCAAATGAACCTGAACCTAAATATGATAAACTATCTCTCTGATCTGGATCTTTATAAAAATCAGCAACTGCATTATAAATCTTTTCAGATTCTTCTTCATCTATACCTAGTGCGGCAGATAAGTGAAATTCACCTGCCAAGGATTGATAATGACTTATGTATTCAAACAACTTAAACTTTTTAATCATAAACTATATATAAAAATATAGATGAGAATTTTTAAATTTATAGAAAAAGGTATTGAGTATGATGCTATTGAATGTATTGGACCTTTAGAATACGTTGATGCTAAATGTGTTATATTAGATAATAAAGGTAAATATATCATTTTATATATGGAAAATACTATGTATTCTAATAGAAAAATTTACAATCAAATTGATGTTGATTTAAGAAGAAAAGAATATTATTTTAATTCTAAATTACACCATGACAATGGTCTTGCTGTTTTAATTTATAACTCTGCTGGTAGAAGAACAAAATCAGAGTATTGGTTAAACGGAATTCAATATAATTTACAAAAATATAAAATAAAACTTCGAAGAGAAAAGATTAAAAGATTAAATTCTTTATAGGAATTTCTCATTTTGAGATAGAACATTTAAATTATTTTCCACTTTCTGACATAGTGTATTAAAATTTTGAACATCTTCCAAATCTAACCTAAACCATTCCTTACCACCTTGATTAATTTTTTTGTGTGAAAAAAATCTTTGAATAGTTCTTTCTACTTGTTGACCATGTTTACTTTCAAATCTATTTATAACAATTAATTCACCATCGTTTCCAGTTTGCATACCTTCAGAACGTCTCATTGGCGACTTCTCTGAAAATCCAATTTTGTAAACTGTTTCATAGTCTCGCCTACATTCTATAAGATATATCATTGACATACCTTATATAGTTTTTTCATTCGGTCAAAATAATATATAAAGAAAAAATATATTTATGAACGGTGATATTTATAAATTTAAAAATGGAACATCAACTAATCAGACTTTTATAATGGTTTTAAACCATGCGACAAATAATTGTGTTACAATCTTTGATAATATCGGTAATGGTATGACTGGAGATATAACAGTAGGATATGATCTAAATGAATTTGAACTATCAAATATACTTGAAATGTCAACTTTTATAATGGCAAATAACTAGATCAATTTCTTATTGATATCCTTAATTAATTGTGGACCTTTGAAAATGAATCCAGTATAAATTTGTATTAGATCAGCACCAGCATCCATTTTTTCAAGAGCATCTTCTGCTGACATTATACCACCTGATCCTATAATCGGTAAATCAGTTAATTTATTTAATTGATAAATAACCGCAGTTGATTTTTCTCTTAATGGTGCACCACTCAAACCACCAATACAACTTTTATATCCTTTAATTTTATCTCTATCAACAGTTGTATTTGTTGCTATATAACCATTTACTAAATCCTCTGATGCTTTTACGATATCTTCTAATTCTCTATTATTTATATCAGGTGATATTTTTAATAGAATAGGCTTCTCTGTCATTGTATCAGAAATATGAAGAAGCAAATTCCTTAAATCATCTGGTTTTTGTAACTCCCTTAACTCAGGTGTATTAGGAGAACTTATGTTTATTGTAAAATAATCCACATAATTTTCTAATTTAGATATACAATAAGCATAATCTATATAAGCATTCTTATTAGAAGTGAATTTATTTCTAGCAATATTAACACCCAAAATAATATCCTTATTTCTATTTTCAATATTGTTAATGAGATTATAAATTCCTAAGTTATTGAATCCCATTCTGTTAATGAGAGCATTTTCTTTTACTAATCTATACAATCTTGGTTTTTCATTTCCTTTTTGTTTCATTGGAGTTACAGTTCCAATCTCAACGAAACCAAAACCAAAATCTGAAAGATGTTCAAATACAGTACCATCCTTATCCAGACCTGCAGCAAGACCAACAGGATTAGGAAATTTGATTCCAAAAAATTCTCTATTAAGTTTTTGGTCTTCAACTTTATAAAGATTTTTAATTTTTTTAGGAATATACGGAATCAGTTTGAAAGATAATTTGTGTATATCTTCTGGATCAAACGAAAATAAAATCGGTTTAATTAAATTATACATAACTTTGGAGAGTTTAGAACTTATATAATTAGAAAAATTAGAAAAGTTTTAAAAATAAAAACGGTAAGAGATTTCTCTCTTACCGTAGGGCTGATCCACCAATCTTTTGACAACAAAGATATATAATATAGTTAAAAATATATTATAGGTTTATTTTAAATCTTCTATTTTAACATCACCAACAATATCAAAAAATTTGTTCAATCTACCCAAATCAGGTCCTTGATGAATAATTAGAACATTATTATCTTCTATTGTAATAATCCATTTTTCATAAGGATTATTTTTATTGACATTTTCTACGACAATTTTCTTTTTCATTGTGACCTCGGTGGGACTCGAACCCACAAAACCCAGAGCCTAAATCTGGTGGATATACCAATTCTCCTACGAAGCCATTTTTTTTATTATTTCTGAAATTGTACTTTTTGAACAATTAAAAAATTTTACTATATCCTTTTGTTTCATATTATCCATAATTTGTACATCTGTACCCCTAATCAGATTTGAACTGATGAACCACGGATTTTAAGTCCGTTCCGATGAGCCACCTTCGGTTTAGGGGCATTTTTAGTATCCCAGAAGGGATTCGAACCCTTGAGCAATTGCTTTTGAGACAATCGTGCTTAGCCGCCTGCACTTCTGAGACATTTGTACCAGATAAGGGATTCGAACCCTTGAGTTCAACATTCTAAGTGTTGCGCGGATCACCGCCCCGCGGATCTGGCATTTATTATTTTTTAATAGTCTTTTCAAAAAAAGACTTTGGAATATCATTCATATCACAAAATTTGTCTTCTGTCTGAACACCATCATTAGCAGACCACATTGCTCTTAATATTTCAATAAATTCTTTACCGCAGAATCTACACATATTTTTGAATGGTTCATTCCAATTTTTGGTATCACTTTCAAAATTCATACATTCCATTATAGTCTTTTCTTTTCTCATATCATTATTTTTTTTTTTTGTACTCTCGGTGGGAATCGAACCCACAAAATCTTGGTTCTTAGCCAAGTGGATATACCAGTTCTCCTACGAGAGCGTTTATTTATTTTGTACCGAAGAAGGGAGTCGAACCCTCACATCCAAAGGATAACAGGTTTTAAGTCTGTCGCGTATTAACCAATTTCGCCACTCCGGCATTTTTTCAAAAGAGCATAAAAAAAACCTCAGTTTTTACGACTGAGGTTTTCTTCTACTTTTTTGGTTGATATTCCCGATTACAAAAGCATAATTCCCTCAGTCCTGTTGTGTAACAATAGGTTTAAGAGGAGGTTGTTTATGTTATTGTAATTTTTCATATAAAGTATATAGTATTAAAAATTATTAAAGTTTTTCTATTTTTTAAAAATCTTTTTTAATTCCATTTCAATTTCTTTCTTGGATAACGAATCGACTATATTTTTAGAAAAAAGTCTATTTATTTTACTTTCTTCATAGTCTGTCATTTCAGTTATTAGTTTTCCTGAAATTTTTTCTACCAACCTACTATAATCAGATAAAGACATATTTAGTTAATTTAAAGTTTTTGAATTTTAATTTTTGATCTCAATAAGTTCATAAACTTCTGTAACATCGGTGTTGCCCCAGTTCATAGTTTTAGCAATTTTCGTTTTTCCTGTACTATCAACAACAATAAAGGTATAGTCTTTATCAGGAATAAGATAAATCTTTGAATTTGGAAATTGCTTAATTACACTTGCACGACATTTATCTTTGTCAAAACCTGCTCCACAAGATGTCATTGTAAAAACTACTGCTACTAATAAGATTAGTTTTTTCATATTTTGATTTTTATTTGATTACAAATTTACAACAATTTTTCGAATAAAAAAATTATTCTGCTTTTTTATATTCAAATTCTTTGTAAGGTACATATTCTGTTTCACCTTCTGCAAGTTTTAGAGGTTTAGTTTGCTGAAGATCTATACAACTATGAATCAAACTTTTATACCAATTATCAGTATAGTCCAAAAAATAAACTGTAACACTACCTTTAGTTTTATCATTTGATTCTACAATTTCAATAAGGAGTTTCAATGAATAACTCATTGTTGAATATGCACCTTCCCAGTCAGCTTTTGTCCAAATGACATATTTACCATTTTTCAATGAACAATCAGTTACTTTAACTTTGAGTTTATTTGGTTTTTCTGTACAACTAGTTACAACTTCTTTTGTCCAAAATAAACCCAACTCACCCGATTTACTATCATTACATTGAGCAAAAGAAGATGTAATTGAAAATAAAGTAAGTAATAATACAATAGCAATTTTTTTCATAGTTTTAATTTTTTAAGTTTCACCACAAATATACTAAACTTTTTTAAATAAAAAAAAGATGCAATAAAAATATTGCATCTTTTATCTAAATAAATAGTTTCTTAGAATGTATATCTAATACCAATTTGTGCACCCCAAGTTGACATTGTTGACATAACTGGTGTGTAAGTTGATGTTGGGAAATTTGGTTTTCCTGAAGCCTTATCAATACTTAAATAATTCATTTGATAAGTTGGAACACCACCGGCTGTTGTACCAGCACTCTTAAGTAAAGTTATATCATAACTACCCAAAGTTTGTTTTTGATAAACTCCCCAATCAGAGTTAATTAAGTTTCCAATATTTAAAATATCTAAACTGACTTGTAATGAATGTTTTGTTGGATTTTTCTTACCGAAATAAGTAAATACGTCTTGCATAATCTTAACGTCCCACCTACCAAGCCATGGCATAATTACACCATATCTTTCAGCATATTTTCCTTTGTTTACTGATAAATATTTATCTTGTTCAACATAACTCCAAAATGCAGTATTTTGTTCTGCAGCAGTTGCAATTACAGCACCTGATGAATTTTTCAAATCAGCGAAAATAATTTCACTAGCATCTTTAGGAATATACATAAGGTCAGCGGCATTACCATCACCATTCATATCATTAGAATAGATATAATCTAAACGACCTTGACTTGAACCTTGATAAAATACAGATACAGTAGTTTTCAAATGCTTAGCATATTCAATTTGATATGATAAACCCCCAACTACACGGTGAGGAACTGCAAATTGTGAATAACTCAAACCTGGATTATTCTGATTTTCAACTGCTGGATTACTTGCCCAAGCGGATGATGCTGCAGAACCTGGATTAGCAGTTAAATCTTTTGCTCCTGTGTATGTATAAGCGAGGAATCCATAGAATCCACCCTTAAATTCTCTTGATAATTGTGCTGTCAAAGAATAAGTATAACCATTATTTTTAGTATTTGTTAACACCATAGCGTTACTTATGTCCTTGTTAATCCTACGTGAGGATGAGAAGAATCTTTCCCTCTGATCTGGTCCTTGAAAGGTTGAATCAGAAACGGTTTGATTAGCATTATATTGAATAACATCATTGATTGATTTTGAATAAATACCTTCAAATGTTGCAACCATATTCCAAGGTAATTTAACATCAAATGCTAAGTTTGTTCTCCAAACTTGTGGCATCTTAAAGTTTCTATCAACAACTGCAATAGAACCTGGTGCTTTTGTACCTGGTGTAGGTGGAAATAAGGTTTGATTATTTAAATGAAACCAAGGATCTGAACTGAAAGTTAATCCTGCTAGTTGTGCCGCATTTGTAATTTCAACGGTATTTTGGAGAGTTCCTGAATTGGTTGGTTGATTTGTAAACCAAACAAATGGTAGTCTACCTGTAAAGATACCAGTTCCTCCTCTTAGTTGCATTGACACCAGAAGTGGTAACTTGGGAGTACATAATTATACTGCTAAAAGTGAATAATAGAAGTAAAATTAGTTTTTTCACCATAGATTTCTGTTTATTTTTTAAGTTATTAAAAAGACTCGAATAACTGAGGCTTTTATATGAATTTTATTTAAATGTTTATTTTTTTCCACATTTTTTCATATTTGTACTATTATATTTTATTGATTGTTTAGGTACATAATAAATTTGAATTTTGCCGAATTTTTTAAAACATTCAGACACAAAAACTTTTTTATAAAAGATTCATATATACTTTATGTTTAAATGGTTCAAAAAGAAAAAGAATACTCAACCTACAATAGAATATATTGAAAATAAATATGGAATAAAATTAACATATCCACATATATTTACAAATTTTCCTGATATGAAAGATCCATTTTATGATGAATTGATAAGGTTTGGTTGTTCAGATATATGGTATGCTTCTTGTTGTATTCATAGAGATTGTAGAAGGAGTGCTAAAATTAGTATCAATTTAAAAACAGGTGAAAAAACAAAATTAGATGATGGAGATTGTCAATCTTGTAATTTTTATCCAATAGTAAAAGAATATGAAGATAGTAAGGATATCAAAAAGATTCGTAAGAAAAAAATATTAAAACTCAATGAGCAAAATTCTGAATGATAAATATTACACCTCACCTGTTTTAGCAAAAAAATGTATTGATACTACTTTTCAATTACTTGGTAGCCAAAACATTACAGATATAATAGAACCATCGGCAGGTAATGGTTCTTTTTCTGATCAACTTAACTGCACTGCTTATGATATTGAGCCTGAAGGAAATAAAATTATTCAGCAAAATTTTTTAGAATTAGAATTATCATATAAAGAAGGTAGATTAATTATAGGTAATCCACCATATGGTCCTAAAATGCACTTGGTTGTTAAATTTTTTAAGAAAGCAATTCAATTAGGTGATTATGTTTCATTTATACTTCCTATTTCACAATTAGATAATATTGTTAGTTTATATGAATTTGATTTAATTCATAGTGAAGATCTTGGTTTACAACAATATACAGATAGAAAATTACATTGTGTTTTGAACATTTATAAAAGACCAGTTAAAGGTTTGAATAAAAAACCTAATTTTAAAATGAAGGATTTATCTATTGTAAGGGAAACTAATAAAGGTTATGATGATATTCAAAATTATGATTTAAGAATGGTTTATTGGGGATCTGGATGTGCAGGTAAGATTCTATCACCTCAAGATAAAAGATATGCTGGTGAGTATAAAATCACTATACATAATGAAAAATTAAAAGAGAGAATCATTAAGATTCTCTCTAGTACCGATTGGCATAAAGAACTAAAATTTATAGCAATGCTAAGGATAAAGCATTATCATATTTATAATTTATTAAAGCGTGAGATTCCTGAGATAAATTAAAGATCATACTTCTTTGAAGCTTTCTTTTCCTCTTCTTCTTCATCATCACCACAATTACATTCTTTATTACCACATTCTTCACATTTTTCATCTTTAGCTTCAGGCTTATCACCTTTACCACATTCATTAATTAAAAATGATTCAAATGAATATATTTTTCTTTCCATTGTATTAAATTTTTTCTTTATATATAAATATATAAAATTCATTTTTTTAATAAAATATATATAACTACTATGGAATATATATTTGCTTACGAAAATGAAATTAATAGTTATCTGAAAAGTAATGCTGAACATTATTGTAAAGGCTTTATGTATGGTGCTTTATATAGGATAGGTAGTCATTCAGCAGCTGTAACTAGAGATTATCATGAAAAAGTAAACGGTGAAGTTTATTCATTAGAAAAAATAGACTTTGATTATTTAGATAATCTTGAAAATGAAAATAAGATTAGAAAATCAGTATTAATATACACAGAAAACGCAATAATTCCTTGTTGGGTATATCTTTTGAAGAAGATTTAATTTTTAACTTTATGAATTAAATATATAGAATAAAAAATCCAAATTATGAAGAAATTTTTATTCTTACTCTTAGTGTTGATTTTTGCTTCTTGCACAACACAGAAAATTACCTCAGAAAAAGTTAAAGTCTATAATATATATGGTCAAAAAATAATTGAAGTAAAAACTTGTTGTGATGTTAATAATCAAAAATTAAATAATGGTGTTTATTACATACAATATACAGATGATAATAATCAGCCATATTGGACTAAGGTAGTAAAGATAAATCTTTAAAATAAAAAAGGGTGTGAGAAATCACACCCTTTTTAATTCCAACAATCAAGAATTACTTCTTTTCATCACTAATCTTAATTGTATTGTTGTCGGTTAATCGGTCCATATTTTCAAGAACCTTCATACCAAGAAGGGCATTGATTGGTGATCCTGAGCCGCTTTCATTACCACCCATAATAAGTACTTGTGGCATAATGTTAACCTTGTTCTTACCAATTTCTTCAATGATCTTGAACTGAGCAAAGTTGTTGTTACCCATAGCATCAACAGCTTTCTGATAGGCTTCTGCCTGAGCAGTAC
>Ga0247841_10012526_pt1 | contig 11042 bp, 12 predicted proteins | sample LaCruzMarch2015__2_FD_192410 | JGI IMG/M metagenome (GOLD analysis project Ga0247841, IMG submission 192410) | Freshwater microbial communities from meromictic Lake La Cruz, Castile-La Mancha, Spain - LaCruzMarch2015_18m | ecosystem: Environmental > Aquatic > Freshwater > Lake | place: Spain...
TGGCGCAACGGAACATATACAATGAAACCATAGTCAATTCACTGATTGATAAAGCCCGACAAGAATTGGATAGTTTGAAGGACGGGGTTGACAAGTCACCGGATTCGGCAGGTATTCAAGATTTGGGAACTGGTACGGGGTTTCCGGAAGTAACGGAGGTAACAGAAAAAACTGAAGAAAACGAAAAAATCGAAAAAGCGGAAGAACCGGAAATACAATTGCCGCCAGTATCACCCAATAATAAATCACTACAAAAGTTTTTTGATTTGGATTCAACTATATTTCGACTACAGAATATTTTATATCAATTTGTAGGCAATGAATCTTTGAAACGTGTAATAACCGATTTATTGAAACAATACTCGTCGGTTGAAGTCAAGGGCGCAGCAAATATCAGTTCGACCGCTTACCAACAATCTGTTAACGGGTTGAAGGTGAGAGGCAATAAAGGCGGCGGGAACTGTTTTTTTGAATCGGTTGCGCAAGCAATAAATATTTACAATTACAACAATCCAAACAAAATAATTAGTGGCATATATGGAAAAGACGGAAACCCGTTTACCCAGTTGTATGTGAGACAATTGGTTTACGGCAGTTTTGTAAAAAATAGCATTGTTAACGAAAGTGAATCAATGCGTAATTTATTGAACGATGCCTTTAAGGATACTGTAAAGGGTTTGATTGTTGGATTACGAGATATCACAGATTTGACAAAAGAAGGAGATGATGCTCTCCTGCTTGTCCAAAAAAATATTACGACCAATGACCAATGTAAACAATATATCGACAAGTTGACCCCAGAAAACTACAAAACAATTGTTGATTTTGTATACGATACTACCAAACGATTATTGGCGAATAAAATACGAACAGTGAACAGACCGAGCACGGAAACAAAGAAATTAGATCCATTCCAAGGCCAAAAAACAACTGATGAAATTAAAAAGTTTATGTTAAGTTCAGAATATTGGGGGGATAATCAAGCAATAATGGAGTTGTGTAATACATTGAATTTACACATTTTAACTCTTCAAGTAGGCGTTGGGGAAATGAAAGGCGGAGAAATGAAAGGCGGAGCAAAACCACTAACACGCAGTGCTCTGCCCGCCGAAAAAGCCGCCAGTAACGCGGCCCAGGCTGTCGCGGCGCAAAAGGCGACGAAGGCGGCTGGAATAAGAAAGGAAGAATTGAAACAAATAAGAAAGGAGAAGAGAGAAATCCCCGATATACAACTTGGGTTTCCTTTTCCGGCAATGTGTAATGAAAATTCGCGATACTTGTTTTTATACAATACAGGCGATAATGCTCATTGGGAGCTAATTACATTTGATAGACCAAGGTTAAAACCACCTATATCGATATTTGATATTCCAAGTTCGTATGACCTGAGTATCATGGTGCCGCCATTTTACTTATTGTTTTGGTTGTATGGTATTTATTATGGTAATCTTAGAACGGCCAAGGCTGTAAAGGAAGCTGACTTGGAACATCTTAGAGATTTACAAACGAGAGAAACAAACCCAGATGAGTTGAAGCGCAGAGCAACAAATATATTGGTATTGGAGGAAAATGTAAAAAGTGGAAAAATTGATACAACCATTCCATCACTGGACTTGGTACAATTGACAAATCCACAATTGTATTGGTATATTGGACAAATAAACGCAGGGGTGCGAAGAATTGTAGACTATTCGGGCACGACTGAAAAATATGTAAAGGACAAAACCGATTTCGAACAATTATATGGGACCCTTTTTAAAAAAACAGGGTCTATGTCTGGTGGTGCGAGACGTGGTTATAATCAAAATCCTGGTTTTAATCCTGGGTATAATCAAAATCCTGGGTATAATCAAAATCCTGGGTATAATCAAAATCCTGGATATAATCCAAACTCTTATCAAGCACAAAATCCTTATCCTGGACAATATATGAATCAATATTCGTATCCAAATCAATACCAAAATTTTACATCAAATCAAATTAATCTGGCAAAATCGGAAGAAAAACCGTTAACAGCTATCATGGTAGAATTATATATGGAGTTGGAACCCGGGTCATCGTTAACAGGCGAACAAATGCGAAGCGCAAAATGTAGGAATAAGCAAAACGCAATCGTGCGTTCGTGGGATGAATTATGGGGAAAGGAATACATTCCTCGACCCGTGTACGCAGCAAATCGTTATCAAAACACAACACAAAAAAATACAACTCAGTATCAAAATACATCATCAAACAGATATCCGTCATCCAATAGGAATACGAGAAGAAGCCGTTAGTTATTAGCATTAGCATTGTCATAATCGTATCTGTGGAAATCCATTTTCAAAAAAAGATCCTTTTGTTTTTTCTTTTGTTCTTCGCGTTTTGCCTTTTCAAGGATTGCGATTGCGGAAGAGATTTCGGTTTCATCAACTTTCCCGTCACTATTTTTGTCAAGTATTTTGTGTAGAACCCGATATTTGTGGGGAACGACACAACACGAGCTTTCTTCATTCAACAAATATTCCGACAATACCGTGAATATCGCGGTGAGTCCCAGTGCGGTATAAATATCACGAGTTCCCATCCACGCCATTGAGAATATAAGGATTTGTTTGCTGAGGGAATATTTCAAATACTCCTCGGTTGATTTGCTAAATTGAATGGAAATAAATTTTGATCCTATGTTGAGTAAAATCATAACAACTCCCGCAAAATACTTGCTATTGTTTAAATACATTACGTGACTATGTATAAAATCGATAAACCCGCTTGGTTGGGCGATGACTGTTTTCGTTTTCATTCGTATTACAATAACACGTTAAAATAAAATTCCTGATCGGCGAAATAAGTTGGACATACTTGTTGATTTGTCGGCGTAAAATGATTCGGTTGTAATACGTGCGCGCCGAACATATGGTCTATAAATTTTACGCAGTGACGGAGTAAATCCTTCTTCTATAGTCAACTTTTTGGAAAAGTAGGCAAAAATAATTACGATCAACAATAATATAATAATAATAAATTTTTTCATTATATTATTATACACCTATAAAAAGTTTAGAACGCAGTATATGATGTGAACTCATCATCAAATGGCGCAAACCCCTCCACAGGGTTGGACGTCTTTTGAACGGGTATTTTGTTCGAGTCTTTAGATCGCATCGTGAGCTCTTTTCCTAAAATATCAAAACCTTCCATCGCCTTCGGCTTATCAGTTGCCATCGTCATATCAGTCGCTGTCATATCAGTCGCCGTCGGCTTATCCGTTGCCATCATTGTCGCCTTCGGCTTATCAGTTGCCTTCGGCTTATCCGTCGCCGTCGGCTTATCCGTTGCCTTCGGTTTATCCATCGCCTTCGGCTTATCCGTCGCCGTCATTGTCGGTTCCATCGCATGCTCCATCCCCTCCATAATCCCGCTAGTGCTGAACGCAATTATAATCAACAGTACAGAAACAACCCCTAAAATTTTATTCATGTAACTCGTCGCTATTATCAACGCAACCAATAGTGTTCGACCTAAAGCAGTTTCAATCAGCGTATCAAACACCCTCGACTGAGAGATTAACAAAATTAGTAACAGTAGAGCAGCGCCGCCAACTTTGTTGCTACGAAAAAACTTCAAGTCCATATACACCCTTGAGAAATTAAAATGGGACGATAAATCGCCTACAAAATAAAAAATCAAGTGTGTAAATCAATAAGTTGTGCTTCCACAAATGTGGTCTTAACAACGATTGTCTTACTTTTTCCTGTTTTCTCTAAAACAGGTGAAAGACCTTGCTTATAGCAAAACTCACTCGGTCTTGTTTGGTTTTCAATCCAAGACCTTGTTAGTTTCCTCATATTCACGGCAGAATTAGCATCTCGTGTTCTAAATACGGTTTCTTTGTTTTGACAACTCACGCAACAGAACAGACGATATACATCCGTGTTTTTCTTATCCTTATAATGTTTTAGTTCCTGACTACAATCGCAACACAGTTTGCTGGTATTGAATTCATTGATTGTTATAGTATCAAATCGTTTATGAATTTGCTTCCTTAATCCTTGATTCATCGTAGGCATAAAATGTTTCATTTGTGTATCCCTGCTCCAATTTCCATAACCAATTAGGATATTGGAACCGAATGTTTCTTGGATTTTATTCAGGAATGTATCTATGCTTTTCTTACCATAACTGTATTGACGGAACTTCATTTTTCGCCATACTTCTCGTTTGTAAAACTCTCCAACCTCTTTATTCAATTTGGTCTTTTCTACCAAATATCGTTTGAACTTTGATACATCAACCGTTTTACTATTTTCCAACGATAAACGAGTTTCTTTTTCATTTGTAATAGAATTCGTTGGTTTCGTTTGCCATAACTTTATATCTTTCGCTGTTGTGCTGTATATTGTAGTTTCTTACCATTCTCGTCCATCATATCATATACACCAACGATTTCTTACCAGGGTCGCATCCAACTACATTTCGGTCTTTCAATCCATCCAATTGTTCTTTGGATAAATCCTCAATGTTATAGAAATCTTGCTCCCCAATAGTAGGAACGCGAGTTCCCCATTTCTTATCTTTCAAATCTTTTCTAATAAACAACAAACTACATGAAACTCCGTCCGTTTGTATTTGGTGATGAAACTGGTAATGCGCGTTCTTGAGTATTTTATTATTGAGATTGATAAAGTTATTCCAGATGTCCGTTTGGTTAACTGTTATGTTTTTCAGCAGTTCACCTTTCTTGGAATTTTCAGGACAGAACAAACTAACCAACCCAGCAGTATCCAAAATGATATGCTTTGGAACAATATTATTGCGGAGCGGAAGCGGTTGGAACAGTTTATGTCCGCCAGTTTCCAATACTTCGTTCATATACAGCATTCCTTTCAAATAGTTCATAGGATTTGCTTTTACATCGTAATGAACCGATTTATTGATTTTGGATGGTAAAATGTTATGTAAATGAGTGATTTTCCAATCATTGAATAACTCGTCGGTTTCATCGTTCAACGAAAGAACATGATGTTTGAATTTGAAAAGAGTTGGTTTATCATTGGTTATATTGTTCGTTGTCTTATTTATGAAACGCAAAAAATGTTGAATGAACCGTTCTTGTGCGTTGTTTGATAACGATGTATGAATTTGCGTTGCTAAATACGATAGTAAATGAGATTTGTTTTTCAAATTGGTTTTCTCGCGGTTTAACAATGGTTGATATTCGGTATCGTAAAATGTTTCTAAACTTTTCAACAATCCAACATTCGCCATCTGTCGTCCTCTCACATCACGAGTTCCTAAAACTTTCAAACAATACAAAATGAAAGTATAATCAATGACAGGCAAATCCGTTTTATTGGAATAGCAAGTAATTACATACAACCGAATAAACTGGTAAGTATGTATGACTAAATCATTCATTTCAAAAACTAAGTTGTTTATGACAGGTTGAACTAAATTGCGATTTTGTAAAATGGATTTGAGTGGTATTTTGAAAGTTTTGTAAGCGGATTTGTCAGTATTCCTAAACTCTTTGAATTCGTCTTTCAACTTCTTCTTTTTCACCATTCTATATACTTACTAAACATTTTATTTTACAATATTTAACGCATAATATTGTAAAACTCCTAAATACTTCCATCCAATTTATTCATGTTCTTTTCTTTTCTTTTCAAATACGCCTTTCTATTTGTTTCTTTAAGTTTTTCTGGGGACGGTATATATTTTTTCATTTTTTCTAATAATTCTTCTTTGTGATTTTCATAATAAGTTTTGCTCCTTTTAGGTGCGGTGTATTTTTTGAGATGTTCTTTTGTTTCGTTTAACTCGTCTTGTAATTTTTTATATTCCTCCTTTGTTTTATTTAGTTCTGCTTCAATAACTTTAATTTTATCATTGACTTCGTCATCCATTGGTATTACTGTTATGTGAATATATTTATGTTTGTTTTCAACAAAAATATATTTTATTACTCAAAAATCGTCCCATTTTAAATCTTCAAGGGTGTAAATATTCAAATATTTTTTTTGGAAACATTTCAGTGTGTTTACTAAATTATTATCTTAATTTTTATTAAGAAGAATGTCTTTAGCAATGTACGCTGCCCCATTTGACGATAATTTAAAAGAGGAGAACAATGATACTATTATGAACCGTAAACGTCAACACACAAAAACGCAAAAGATGTATCCTAAAGGAAATACGGAAAAGGTAAACAGTGTTTTGGAGAAAATCCACGAGAACCCCACAGACTCGTCATTAGACGGCGATTTAGGGGATTTCAACCCTCCCCCGCCCCCGCAATCGTCGGGAGTAACCAAAACAGTTACCACTGAACAAATGCACAATATGTCGAGTGAAAACAATATGAATATGTTTAAGGTAACCGGTAAACCGCCTCAACCAACTTACAATAATAGTGAAAATGATCTGGAACTTAACAATTTTAACTCAAATTACGGAGATAGCAAAAGCGTTGAAGATTATTACAATCGCGTTTTGCCGGGGTATAAACCTCAAAATAATAAAAATCCTATCAATAGACAATATTATGCTAATGGACAAGTGAATGAACAAATCGGACAAGATGTCCTTGTCCAGAAGCTGAACTATATGATAAATCTCCTTGAAGAAAAACAGGACGAGAGAACAAATAACGTAACCGAAGAAGTTGTATTATATTCGTTTTTAGGAATATTTATCATTTTCGTGGTGGATTCATTCGCTAGAGCTGGCAAGTACACCCGTTAATCCACTTTTCACGGGGGATTGTAGTTTCCATCCGGAAATACTATCAACTCGAACAGTCTGGTCCTGAGCATTTATGATAGCGACTTTCCCACGCCATTTCCCGTAAATATACCATTGATTGACATAGTTTTCATATCTACCATTTCCATCATCAAAGTTTGTGATTTCGTAAACGACTGTCTTGTCTGGCGCGAAAAACTCCCAGTTATCCATTATACCACACTTGTAGAGATGTATTTATATTTATTGTATAAAAACAATTTAAACGCGTTCTATATAGTAATACAATATGGTAAAATACCTGGTTGTTCACTGCACACATGCGGGCTGTTATAATTACAAGACGGAGGCGGAGGATAAGCAAATTCATCTCATGCGACGCGTCACAGTTAATGCTCCAAAGGTTTTCATGTTTGATGAGAAGTTTCCGGCGATTGAGTTTTTTCACGAATACATGAATGATATCGATTGTATTGATGTTCGTTGTAAAAAGGGAAATGACACTGTCCACATTGATGACTGCACGTGTGGTATTGTCGATACGAATGAGGAAGGCGATCCTGTAACGTTTTACAATCGTAATCATCAGATTTTTATGTTGGAACTAGGCCCCCAGACCTTTACAGTTTCCAACAATATGCGGGTCGGCATTAACAACATGAACTTGACGAATAGTCGCATTAAGAAATGCCTGACGTTGAGCAAGGAACAGAGAAAGACATTTATTGAGCTTGGACGTGTTTGCCAAGAATGTGAAAAGGGTGAAAAGGGTGGAAAGGGCGGCAAGGGCGGCAAGGGAGGCGCTGCCAAAGCAACCAGTTATGATGACGACGATGATTAATTCAAGAGTAAGACCCTATGTGGTTGAAAAGAAGGGTATGCGAAATTATAGAAGAAATATGCTGTTGGACTAACTGTTGTAGGCGAGGTTTTCAAGTTGTCGATAATAATATTATTATTCGAAATATTTTCAATGGTAGAAAATCCAATTTTATTGTCATTTGCTATTTTCCAAAAACTTATTTTGAACCCGCTAACAAACAAATCGTTGTTGTCGCAATTGTTGATTGACGCAAAGCACAACAAAGATTCCATGTTTTTTTTTACAAATACCTTGGTTCTGCGGAAAAAGTATGCCGAAATAATCTCGTTCTCATACAAAATCACATGTATAAAAATATTCTTGGACTTGATTAGTTCAATCATATTTGAGATTTCCGCTGTAATTACAATGTCAAACTTAGATTGACCTGTCAATTTTATAAAATCCGCGAGTAGATGAATATTTTGCGCGTTGATTTCCAATAATTTGTAAACGGGTGATAAATTGGGTGGTTTTGACCACGTGTCAACCGAAAATCCGTATGTGTTATAAACGCACAACGGAACGACCCCTGTTAGTTCGCCTTCTCTCTTGAACAACGAAACAGAAATGTCGGGGTTTGAATGGCTTTGGGTGTAATGATGTGTTTGAATGAGTTGGGGTGCGATCCCTTTTTTGCGATACGAAGCGTCAACACACAAATAATCGACATAATAAGCGTCAAATTTTGAAGACGGATTGTTAATGGAAATATGGATTGGTCGCGATGTCATAACCCCGATTAGTTTGTTTTCATCGATTGTGTTACCGTTTTTTGAGTCGAGCAACAAAATTGGTTCGTTGTAAAATGATACAAATGATTTCGTATTGTGTCCTTGAAAGTATGGACAAATTGTTTTACGATCAGGCATAAAGCGATTTTGTAAGTAATTCGTTTTGACAAAGTTTACAAGTTTTTCAATTTGATAGGGTGTTATGGCGTCGAATACAAACGTCGACACATTTTTGAAATTGGTATATATGTTTTTTTGTGGGAGGTCGTGAACAATAATACCGGGAGGGTAAATGAAGTATCCTAAATCGTAAACATGGAATACTGGTTGATATGCCCAAAAACCATATTTGTATTTGATATACGAGCAAATAACCAAGAATATAATTACGATAAACAATAATATGTATAGAATGAACATATTATTTGAACAGGGTTTTTTTTGTCTCGTTGAACCAATACTCTACGCCCTAGAATAACGACTTTGTTTTTTTGCTTTCTTCGATTTCTTCGATTTCTTTTGTCGGCGTCGTTTTGTTCTGCCGGCGCCGCGTTTTCCTATCATAGATCGGCTTGGAATAACGCTGCGTTCAACAGGTGGCAAGGGTTGTTTCCTCCGACGAAAAGCACGGAGTTGACTATCGTCCCATTCATCCCGATCAATAGTTAACGGTTCCATATTGTGGTTTCCATCATCATCAAATATACGATACACTATTTGAATATCATTTGGACCCAAATCATTTATTATAATAATATGTACACACATCATCTCATTCGTCCCTGGATTATAAAATATATATACACTACCTTCTACTAAAGAATTAAATTCAACCTCTAAATAATCTCCGTTTGGGTCTAACAAATCATCTGGATCATTTGGTAACGGAGGACAAGACATCTATATATTACTTAGATTTTCGACGCAACGTTCGCTTTTTATTGCGCTTTTTTCTGCGACTTTTGCCACCGCTTGTGAACGGGAGTAAATTTCCATTGACAATTTTGTATAACACACAAGTTCCAATTGCTAAACATGCCACTACAACCTCCGGACGCCCAAGAACGCGTTTGATTGATTCAATCGCTCCAATCTTAGGTTCTAATTGTTTTTTGAATGCCGACAACTGTGGATCGCTTGCTTTCGCGCTGTCGCTCCAATTCGCTTTTTTTGGCGGTGTTCCCATATACTCTTGTTCAAAATCATCCGTCAAATTCTCGGCACCCAGGGCATCTTTGACAAATTCTTTGTCAAATTCTTCGTTCAAATTCATCGCCATATATAATTACATTAGAAAATCCACTTTTAGAAAATCCACTTTTAGAAAAAGTGGAGCAAAACCAGGGCTTAACCCCATCCGAAGGGTGCCCCCCACACATTACTTCGTGAAGATTTGGTTTTTGCTTCGCTTAAACCCCTCTCTTTTGAAAAAAGAGAACAAAACCAAGGTTCTAAGGCGCGTTGAGAACCCCTCCTTTAAAATGGGGGCACCCTTCGGGAGGGGGTTTACCCCCGTGAAAGTGGAATTAGGAGGGTTTTACCAATATATACATATATTGATTGGGATAGGCACAGCTAACAAGGTCAATCTTACCTTGAACAATGAACCCCGCATCTGCGGCTTTCGTTAAAATATCTTGTGAATCTTCCATATAGAACAAATGCTCTTGTTTACGCACCTTTCCATCGTTAAACTTAAATTTTTCCTCAAATGTGGCAACATCTTTATTCGCCTCTAAATTGAAATTCGATGTATACACAAAATTATTAAATGTGATTTTGGTGTGAGTGATTCGCTCCTTTGCGTATTTCTGGGGCGACACGATATACAACGGATTGCCTGGGGGTAAAATGGGGTCAAACTTCTCTCGATCGACTAAATGAAGAATCAAATATCCCCCGGGCATCAACCACTCCATACAATTGTTGAAAAATGTTTCCTTGTTCTCAAAATAATAAATTGTGAAATACAGGCACAAAATATGAGTGAAGGAATTGTTTTTGTACTGATTAATATCTAGCGCACTTCCAAGTTGAAAATCGTATTGGGGGTAGTTTTCCTTGGCTTGTTTAACCATTGCTTGTGAATTGTCAATGCCTACAGCATTTAGCCCCTTTTCCGACATTTTCGCAACGTGGTGTCCGGTCCCAGATCCAACGTCGAGTATGACACTGGCGCTGGTTGGCGTCGTCCTGTTAACGATTTGAGTTATCTCGTAATCATCCTTTAAATTGTTGAATACTAACTGATCATAAATGGTGGCATAAAACCCATCATAGATTTCAGGCCCCTTCTTGAATAAAAAAGTATCATTTTGTTCGTATCCCTCCTTGATATTGAATTCCGGAGAATTGAAAAAAACAACAATAATGAGTAATAGAGCGACAAACAATAATACCTTTCCGACGGTTGATATTTTTTTATAAAATTTCATCAAAGACTTCATCTATTCTATATATTTAGAAAATCCACCTTTAGAAAAGGTGGAGCCAAAATCGAAATAAGAAGAGCGAATTTGGGGATGGAGGTCATTTCTAAAGGTGGGGTTTGGCTCAACCTTTTCTAAAGGTGGGTTTTGGCTCTTACTTCGCCTAAACCATTTTTATTTTTGGCTCCACCTTTTTACACCTTTGCACATTTAAACCGCCGATTTATATATCGCAATCCAGCTCTGCTGGATTGCTGAATATAACAAAGGTGGGTTTATCAGTGGCAAAGT
>Ga0247841_10012528_pt1 | contig 11041 bp, 13 predicted proteins | sample LaCruzMarch2015__2_FD_192410 | JGI IMG/M metagenome (GOLD analysis project Ga0247841, IMG submission 192410) | Freshwater microbial communities from meromictic Lake La Cruz, Castile-La Mancha, Spain - LaCruzMarch2015_18m | ecosystem: Environmental > Aquatic > Freshwater > Lake | place: Spain...
TGTTCCAAAGTATAACAAAAACCGTTTGCTTTCTCACTTCTTAAAAGATAGTTTCTTACTAGTTCGAACTTTTGTTTTGGAACTTTTGGAGATTTTAAAGTCAAGTTTCCGTTTTGCATAAAACTCCTTGTATAGTTCATTTAAAAGAATTGTGGCGATAAAGAATGATAAATTAAAATAACCGTTATGAAGAACTCATAAATTCTCTATATCTTTTACCAAACTCTAAATTAGTAGAGCATAACTCTTCAAGTTCAGCGGGAGTCATTCTTGCTGGCGGAACTTCTTCACGGTTTAACCAGCCAATGGTTTGATTGTCTCTATTAACAATGCCATCACAAACTCTTCCAGAATCAATAAGACTATTTCTTTCCGTTTGTTGAATCCAATTTAGAAAACCATATTGATTTCTGTGTTTAGTTGGGGATACCCATTGATGGTGAGAAACAACAAAATAAGCTAAACTATTTCCTACTTTTCCTCTAAAAACAATTCCTTTCGGCAAAATTTCTGGAGGCGGCTCTTGAGCCTCGCATTTTTTTGCATCCTCTTCTAATTTATATAAAGTCTTACAAGTGTCACATCGATAACGAGTTTCATTAGTTACCATAAAAAACCATCAACTTTGTGGTATAAAAGCATTGTTGTGATGAAGACTAAGGATAAATTAATATTAAGGTGAGTTATCACTTAGAAAGGTAAATATCGAAATAATTACGCAGGCTGCTCCAATTATTCTAAGGAGTATTACTGCGTTTCTTTCTCCCAAACATTTTTCTACCGTCGGAGACATTCCAACCTTCCATTTTTTATTTTCTTTTCTAATTTCTACTCCACCTCTACTTGGGCTAAGTCTTAAAATTTTACTCAATGCTTTCGGAAAGATAATTAGAATTAATCCGATAATTAACCCAATAGAACCAAATATAAATCCCATGTTTTATTATACGAACTTACCTATTTAAATTTTGTCTGGACTTGTTTCTACCATGTTAAGTAAACCTTAATCTTAACATTGTGATAAACTATTTAAACCAAGTTTGCGGATTTAGATTATGAATGAAAAGGGGTCAAGTAAGTTAATTATCGTTTTAGTATTATTGATAATTCTTGTTTTGTCTGGCTCTATTTTCTTAGTTTGGAAATACTTCAATGTAGGACAAGATAATATAACTAAATTAGAGAAAATTACAAGAATTTCTCAAGTTGAAGATGCGGTTCAACATAATATAACCTTAATGAATCGTCCTGTTTCATGTGAAGATGAATGTTCTGCAAGAGGTTTGAGAAAATGTTTTGGAAATGGTTATAAACTCTGTGGTAATTTTGATTTGGATATATGCTATGAATGGAGTTCTAAAGTTAATTGTGATACAAATGAAAAATGCAACTCCGGAAAGTGTTTTGAGAATCAAAATGAAGTAGATAATTATCTAATCACAGAAAATTCAGAAATAAAATATAATTTTGATGAAGTAGAAATTATCTCAGTTGAACAGTTTAAGATAAGTAAAAATAAGACATCAAGTTCTCAAACATGGGCGAATAGCCTTTTAGGAGATAATAATTATTTGGAAATAACTTATGCAGTTTTTAATTTAAAAAAAGATGGGCAGATAAAAGTTAACGATGAAGAATTTTTGAAAGTTGGTGGAGAAAATGACTCTAGAAGATTCTTACTGGATAGCAAAGCATTTTATAATGATGGATCTGAAAGAAATTTCTTTTGGTCTGCTAAAAAACTTATTGGGGATGACGTAGTAAAAGACAAAACACCGCCCGTTTATTCTGTAACTTTGTTAAATCAGAATGGATTTTATTCTCTTTCCTTTTCTGATGATGGATTAAATGTTAAGCAAGGGAATGAAAAATTTGACTGGACACCAATAATAGAAATAGTATGTGAAGATACTGATGGAGGAAATAATCCTTATGTTCTTGGAAGCACATTAGAAACAATTAATGGAGTTTTAATGCCTGGGCGAAACGGGACAGATTACTGCAATGATAATTTCACACTAACAGAGTATATTTGTACAGAACCATTTTATATGAATACTCCTACAAATAAACTACATTTGGGAAATGGAATAGGACATAAATGTGAAATGGGTTGTAAAGATGGAGTATGTGTAAATGAAACTGAAGATGGGAATTTTAGGATTGACCTAACCTCACAATATTGTGATTTAAACCAAAATAAGTGCTGGGTTTCAGATAAAGTTAATGCAGAAATAACTGCCGAAGTATTTGTAGATAATGTTAACAATTTGACTCTTAAAATTTTTGACTTAAATAATAACTTAATCTTAGATAAAGATTTGACTAGTCCTAAGGACGGAAAATTTATGACTACTTTTGATTTCTTAGAAAAATCTGGAATATATCATGCAAAAATATTTTCTGGAAGTAGTTTACTCTATTCATTTGAAATAGAAAGCGTGAGTTTTAATGAAAATTTAAGATTCTCAAGTGTAAAAAGTGCAAGCGGGAAAAAAATAACTCTTGCTTATTATTCTCAAGATTATAATCTGGACGAACTTAAAGAATTTGCAAGTGTGAGTTCAGGATATACGGGTACTGATGGTTTATTAAATTTTGATTTTGTATCTAGTTATAAAAATAATTTTGAAATTGTTGCGATCACTGCTCCAAAAGATACAAGAGGGAATTTATTAGTCGACTTTATTGATTATAGTATAGACAAACAAAATACTGCATTTGTTGTGTACATTCGAGTTTTACGAGGGGAAGAAGGAGAAAATAGGGCTACTGGAGGCGCAACTTGTTCAATGAGTGAATCAGGGATGGTTATTCCTATTGATTCGGAAAGTTTAAGTCAAGTTATTCAACAGCCTTTTAATAGTGAAAGAACAGTTGCTCATGAATTTGGACATTCCTTTGCTTGTTTGGGCGATGAATATTTTGAAACCCCTGGAGCATTCCAATTCGATAGACCCAATATAGATTCTGAAGGTTGTCCAAAATGGTGTTCAGGAAGTCTTGATGTTTCAAAACCAGAATATTCTAACTATTCTATTTTGAAAAGCTGTCTCTCCAATTATCTTGACCCTCAAACTAACTTATTTAAAAATTATGATGCGGATAAAGAAAATATAGATAATTGTTTTTACACTACTATAATAGAAAAAGGAAATCCTGTTGTTGTACAAAGATATCCCGATAAACATTTGTGGGATTTTGGAACAAATTGTGTTCAAGGAACAGGATGTTTTTTTACTGCTAATGGATTAATGGAATGGCGTTCACAAGAGACTACAATTATGCGTGACCACTTAGGTTTAAATGCTGATTTTGGAGTTATTGGAAAAAGAGCAATAGGTGATAAATTAAGAAATCTTTTAGAATGAAAAGCTTAAGGAGTATTGGGGCTTATAAACATAACAAAAGATAATACTAAAGCTACAATTCCTATTGCTCTTATGACAATTTTTGCTTTTCTTTCTCCAAGAAGTTCTTCAACTGTTGGAATTTTTCTGTTTGCTTTTATCTTTATTTTTCCTTTTTCTTTAGTTGGCCTAAATAATCCGTACTGACCAAGGAATTTTATTAAGAGCATTTAGAGAGAGGACAATAATAAAAATAATGTTGTCGATGTTCTAGAGAGATAGATTCAAACAGATTAGAAGTCTTGGTAATGTTTAAATAACTGAATAACCTTGATTGTTTATGAACTTCAGACTTACTAATCTTAAAGTTGGTGTGGCTCTTGTAATTTCGTTTATTGTTGGAGCATATGCATTTATTATTGAGCCAGGTATTGTTCTGGACGCAAAAACTTCTTTCATGGAGATGATTCTTAACAAATCTGTTTTCTTTATATTTTGGTTTGTACCTTTGTTTATACTGATTTATTTTATCTGGAGTCTTTTTGAAAAGAAGTAATTAATTTCTTAGTGAAACGCAAAACTTATTAAATGCAGATGTTTGATTGAAATGCTAGTTCTGATAATAACATGACGACCATAAATATTGCAAAGGAGAGAAGTTCGGACGAGATAGTTAGGACTCTGCATCCGTTCGTTCGCGAGTGGTTTTTTTCGCGCTTCAAGGATTTTTCTCAGCCGCAAAAATACGGAGTTATGGCGATTTGGGAAAGAAAAAATATTTTGATTTCTGCACCGACTGGCGGCACGAAAACGCTGACGGCGTTTCTTTCTATTTTAAATTATTTAGTTATACAAGCGGACGAAGGAAAACTTGAGAACAGAATTTATGCGCTTTATTGTTCGCCGTTGAAAGCTTTGAGCAATGATATTCATAAAAATTTAATTGAACCACTTGAAGAGATAAACAGAATTGCTTTGAGTCACGGAAAAAAACTGCAGGAAATTCGTGTCGGACTTCGAACGGGAGACACGACGACTTCAGAACGAGCAAAGATGGCGAGAAAAGCGCCACATATTATGATTACGACTCCGGAATCTATGGCAATTATTCTTACGAGCAAAAAATTTGTTGAGTATATGAGAATGATGGAATTCTGCATTGTCGACGAGATTCACGCCATGTCGAACAAACGCGGAGTTTTTTTGAGTTTGAGTTTAGAAAGATTAAATGAAGTTAGCGCGGTTTTTCCGGTTAAGATTGGTTTAAGCGCAACGGTTGAACCGCTTGAGGAAGTTGCAAGATTTTTAGTTGGAGAAGCGGACGACAGAGAGGTTGATATTGCAAAAGTTAAGATGGATAAAAAAATCGACGTTAAAGTTTTGAGTCCGGTTGAAAATTTGATGGATGATTTGGATGCGAACCACAAGATGTATGATTTAATCAATGAATTAATTAAAGAGCACAAGACGACTTTGATTTTCACGAACACGCGTTCGGCGACGGAAAGAATCGTAAGTTTTCTTAAGGATAAATTTCCGACAGAATACGGCGAGGATAATATCGCGGCGCATCATTCTTCTTTGAGCAAAGAGTTTAGATTTGATATTGAAGAAAGATTGAGAGATGGAAAATTAAAGGTTGTTGTTTGTTCCACGTCGCTGGAATTGGGATTGGATATTGGTTATATTGATTTAGTTATAATGCTTGGATCGCCGAAGGCAAGTTCGCGAGCTTTGCAAAGACTTGGAAGAGCGGGGCATAAACTTCATGACACAGCGAAAGGAAGATTTATTGTTACTGATAGAGATGATTTGGTTGAGTGCGCGGTAATAGAAAAAGAGATGCTTGAAGGGAAAATTGACAAAGTGCAGATACCAAAAAATTGTTTGGATGTTTTGGCTCAGCATATTTTTGGAATGGCAATTTACAAAATTTGGAAAATCGACGAACTTTTTGATACAATAAAGAAAAGTCATTGCTATAAAGAGCTGAAAAGAAATGATTTTCTCGACGTGATAAGTTATTTGAGCGGAGAATATTCTTTAGAAAGCAATTATGTTTTTGCGAAGATCTGGTATGATAAAACTACCGGAGAAATTGGAAAAAAAGGAAAACTTGCGAGAATGATTTATCTTACTAATTTAGGAACTATTCCGGGAGAATCTTTTATCACCGTTAAACTGGCGCCATCAGGAAATAGAATTGGCGCAATTGACGAAGGATTTATGGAGAGAATGAAAAAAGGAGATGTTTTTGTTCTTGGAGGTTCGAAATATGTTTATCTTTACACGCGGGGAATGAATTTATATGTTCATTCTGCTTTGAATAGAAATCCAACAATTCCGTCGTGGGTTTCTGAAATGCTTCCGTTGAGTTTTGATTCTGCGATGGAAATTAATAGATTTAGAAAGTTAATGAGAGAAAAGTTCGAGAGGAAAATTAGGGGAGATGAGATTTTGGAATTCATAAAAAAACATTTGTATCTTGAAGGAAACGAGGCGGAGCAAATTTATGAATATTTTTATGAACAGTTTAAAATTTCTGAAATTCCGCACGAAAATCTGATAACAATTGAAAGATATCACGGAGAAAAAAATTATCTTCTTGTGAATTGCATGTATGGACGACGTGTGAATGATGCTTTGTCGCGCGCCCTCGGATTTTTAATTGGGCGCGCCGGCGGAAGAGATATTGAGTTGGGAATAAGCGACAGAGGATTTTACATTGCGGGAGAAAAATTGCAGTTTGAAAAAGCGTTGGCTTTTTTGAATGAGAATAATCTGCAAGAAGTTCTGGAAGAGGCAATTGAAAAGACAGATATTTTAACGCGAAGATTCAGACATTGCGCTTCGCGCTCGCTTATGATTTTGAGAACATACAAAGGACAGGAACGCAGCGTCGGGAAACAGCAAGTAAAAAGTCATTTTCTTCTTGCAGCTGTTAAGAAAGTTAGCAGAAACTTTCCTATATTGCGCGAGGCGCGCCGTGAAGTTCTTGAAGACTTAATGGATATGGAGCACACGAAACAAGTTTTGGCCTGGATAAAAGATGGAAAAATAAAAACAAAAATAATCGAAACGAGAATTCCATCTCCGTTCGCACTGAATTTAATTTTGCAAGGACATATGGATTTAATTAAAATCGAAGACAGACAATCGTTTTTGAAACGAATGCATAAAATTTATCGGAATGAGATTGACATGAAAGAGGAGAAATAACTTTATTTTATTAGAATTAATTTTGTCTCACTAAATCTTCAATGCGGAATATTACTGCACCGCTGACGCCTGTGACTTCAATACGTTTTGGATCTCTTGTAGAGTATAAATGCATTACCATTTGACCTGCTTCTGGACAGTCTTCCCACATTGTTGCTGAAACGAGTTCGGAATTTTCCCGTCTTAAAGAGGCAGGAACGTCGGTTGTTGTTACAGCAGTACATAAATGGCCTTTGTCACATTGCGCGCAATCTTTTGGATAAATTAAACGATAACGCGGGTCGTGGGGAGAACCAAATTGAAGCACATAGGCACATCCATCATTAGGAATGTCAAGAACAAGATGAGGACATTCCCTAACTTCCATTGGTCTGGCCGATTTCGTTTGAGTCATGTCTACCTTGATTATTAAAAGCGCAGGAAGTATTTATAGTTTATGATTAACCTTTTATATTCTGGTTGTTTTATTTTTTTATGAAATCCAATTATATTTTTTTAAATAAAGCGCTGTATCTGAAAAAAGAAAAGATTCTTGCGGTCGGAGACCTGCATCTTGGTTATGAACGCGCGATGAAGGAGGCTGGATTTGAATTCCCAATTCAGCAACTGAAAAGCTTTATTGAAGATTTTAAAAATATTTTTGAGAAACTAAAAGAAGATAAAATGCCTGTTGATAAAATTATTTTTCTTGGAGATATCAAGCATTTTTTTTCATATAACAAAGTTGAAGATTATGTCATAAAAGATTTTGTTCGTTTTCTTGAAAAGTATGTTTCTACAGAAAATATTATTTTTATTCGTGGAAATCATGACAAGATTCAAAATTATACCATAGACTTTCAAGATTATTACCTCGAAGGAAATATAGCATTTATTCACGGGCATAAAGAATTCCCGGAAACTTCTAGTCAAAAGCACGTTTATTCTGGTGTTCGTGCTTTGGATGATCGAGAATCAACGGAAAGCAAGAAAGATTCTCGACATAAGAAAATAAAAACTCTGATTATGGGGCATGTTCATCCATCAGTTGTTTTAAGCGATAATAGCGGAGTTAAAAAAGAAAAATACAAATGTTTTCTCGTCGGTAAATGGGCGGGCAAGGAAATTTTTATTCTTCCGAGTTTTATGGATTATACAAAAGGAACAGGAATAAATGTTCATGCAGAGAGCTACATCTCTATTATTCCAGAGAAAATTCTGCAAAATTTTAGGGCCTATGTTATTTCTGATGAGGGAGAGGTCTTGGATTTCGGAAAAGTAAAGAATCTGGAATAATTATTTTTTCATTGCCGCTTTGACTTCTTTAAGACCTAGAACAAGAATTAGGAAAAGAAACATCGCGACTGCAAACATTATGAAAACGAATTTGAATGGAACGTAAAGTAAAATTAATCCTGAAATCAGAAGACTTATCAGCTGATTTACGTCGACGGCAGTGTTGAACGGGCCGTAAAATCTTACTTCATCGTTCTTTGATTTTAAAATTTCTAAGAAATATGACTCGCTGTTTGGTTCAATCAAAGCGACGCCGATTCCGCTTAGGCAGAGAAATATAGCGACTAGCAAAATATTGTTTATGAAAATAAAAGAAAGAACTGATGAGAGAATCAGGGTTGCAAATCCAGCATAAAATAATTTTTTGAATCCGAATTTTGAAACTAGTTTTGATGATTGATATTCAAGCAATATTACCGGGAGAGAATGGAAGAAAAGAAAATAACCGACGAGGATTATGCCGTATCCGCTGTCTATTAAATAAACGGGAAATAAAAGGAAAATTAGCACGAACCAAAAGTTGCATCCGCTAGAAATAAAATAAATCAGCACTCTTTGCTTTTCTTTGAAAAAGTCGATAAAATTTTTTACAAAATTGTTATCTGTTTTCTTCTTTATATTTGCATCATTGATTCCAGCGATGCGGAATACTAAAAGAGCAAGAAGAATGAAAAATGCCGACAGAATGAAAACGAGAGGAAGTCCGTAATATTCTGAAATGTGGCCGGCGACTAAAGGACCGACGAGCCAAGCTAAATTAAAAAAAGTGTAGATTAAACCTTCGTTGCGCGGAATTGTTTTTGGATTTGATTCGTCGCGGACAATAATCCCGAACGAAGCGACTCTCATTGTTATTAAAATTACCAACGGGAGGGAAAGCGACAAAAATAAAAAAATATTTTTCGTGAATGCGAATAAAATATAGGTCATTGCGATGAAAAATAATGAAAATTGGAATAGAGAAGATTTTTTATTTCTCTCGACAAGAGGGATGATTAAAAAATATGAGAGAAAAGAAATCACTGAGAGTAATGCGGAAAAAAAAGTTACGTAAGCTATATTATCAAAAAGAGTTTGTAGATAGACGGCCCAGATTGTTGAAACGAACGACGTGCCTAGATAAAGAATTAGAGTTACCAGAGAAAGTTTTCCGATTCCAGTCAGATTATAAATTCCGCGATGCCGTCTAAATAATACGCCCATTTTCACCTCGACAATTTCACGGGAAATTGGTTTTTATAGGTTATGGATTGTGATAACTCTGCATTATATAAATATTTAAAAATAATGTTATTTGCTTGTGATTTATGAGAATGTTTATTGGAGGACAGATAAAAGAAGAACATCGTGGCAAGATGGTTGCAGTTATTCGTAGACTAGATAAAAATGAAGAAAATATTAGGTATGAGGTGCTTACTTGTCCAGTAGTATCTGATGATTTTGTAGATTTAACAGGTGTTTTATCAGCACATCATCATTCAATTAAAAGAGTTTACTCAGGAATATCTCGCGAGGCGGCAGATAAAATTGTGAGGGGTGTTGATCTCATGCAGTCTTCTGATGAATTAGGCGAAATTCACTTTAGAGCTTTTGATGAGGGGTATGTGGAACCTTATTTCTGGAATCAAAATTTAGAGAAACCTCAAAGAATTGTTTTAGAATCTACCCTCCGAGGATATAGGGTTGCTGGTGAATTTTAGAACTTAACTTTTGGCACGGCTTTTTCTTCTTCGGGAATCATGAAAAATTCTCTTCGGCCTTTTCCGTAAATCTTCGCAAAGATTAATCCTGGAATTACAGTTACCATGTTGTTGTATGAAAGAATCGAGTCGTTGAAATATTGTCTTGAATATGCGACCTTGTCTTCAATTGTTGCAAGTTCTTTCTGAAGTTCGAGGAAATTTTCGTTTGCTTTTAGTTGCGGATAGTTTTCTGCGAGCGCGAAAATAGATTTCAAAGCTGTTTGCAATTCGTTTCCTGCTTTTATTTTGCTGTTAATATCTTTCGCGGAGATTAAATCCCTTCTCGCGTCAGTAACTTCTTTCATGATTTCTTTCTCATGTTTTGCGTAGCCCTTGACAGTTTCCATTAAATTCGGAACTAAATCTGCTCTTCGTTTCAACTGGACGTCGATTTGTCCGAGAGATTCGTCGATTCTGTTTGAAAGAACTGCGAATCGGTTGAAATAGTAAAGGGCCATTAGAACTAAGATAACTATTACAGCGATTATCACAAACATTAATGCAGTAATTATTTCGAATACCATTATTGATTGAATGAGCGGAAGTTTATAAATCCTGCGAAGGATGAATTTTAATAAACAATTTTGTATAGAAATAATTAAAAACAGCTTTTTGTGAGAATTATTATGGTTGGAGAATATATTCCCGATTGCGGAGATTCTTTGCTTAGAAGAATTTTTTATCGTTTGGGGCTTTTGGATGAACAAGATATGGCTGATGAGCGAAATAGAAGTACTGAAGTATATCCGATTGCGGGGGCTGTTGATCCTTTAACAGGTGTGCCTTTTCCAGGAAGCGAAGAGTTTGTGGTTGTCCCGAGAAGAGATGGAAAATAATTTTTATTTATTGAACCAAAAATATATCACAATAATCTTTAAAAACTAATATTGCGAGCAAGGGGACATGGATACAAGACATCTTTCAGGTCCATTATGTGATTATATTGGGCGAATGGAATTAATGGCTTCTGATTTGAATAGAGATAATCGTCATGAATTGTTTAAGAGAGAATTAGGAATGATAATTGGGGTAATACTTGAAGGAATTTCTCCAAGCGAGATGGTTATCGCAAGACATTATCTTAATGGGAGAATTAAAGAAACCCAGTCAGAAAATGTTGGTTGCGCTTGCGGTGAAGCTGGGGAAGCGGATTAGTTACGAAATCTTTTAATATAGAAAGCATTCAGATTTTTATGCATTACCACATAATTTTAACAGAAAAGTGCAACTCGCAGTGTAAATATTGCTATGAAAAATCGATGAACGAGTTCGAGAATGGTTTGGATCAAAAATTTAAATTTGATTTTTCGGCGCCGTGTAAGAGTGAGATTGATGTGAAAAAACTTGCGGAATTTCTTGAGAGAGATGAAGCTCCGGTTTTAGTTTTTTATGGCGGGGAGCCGTTGCTTGAGATTGAAAAAATTATTGAAATTATTGAACATATGCCGGCCAAAG
>Ga0247841_10012530_pt1 | contig 11040 bp, 13 predicted proteins | sample LaCruzMarch2015__2_FD_192410 | JGI IMG/M metagenome (GOLD analysis project Ga0247841, IMG submission 192410) | Freshwater microbial communities from meromictic Lake La Cruz, Castile-La Mancha, Spain - LaCruzMarch2015_18m | ecosystem: Environmental > Aquatic > Freshwater > Lake | place: Spain...
CAGAATAGATACTTCCTTAGTAGCTCCGTCTGACTTGCAAATTGATTGCGGAACAGATAAAACAATAGTTCTTGATGAGTCAGTTTGGGACGATATTCAGTTTGCTACAAGCACAGGGCAAGTTCCGCCAGCAAACTACCCTGATTTTGACACATTTACTACCAACACAAAAGAATATAAGTTTGATGTTGATGACTATATAGATTTAGAGGCTAATGAACTCGCCCATTGGTGGAAAGAAGCAACAACCGCTACATCGACAGACTCATATGTCTACTTTGATGATATGAGTGTTCTTTATCCTGCTGGTTACATCATGAACTTAGGTTCTTTAGACACATGGTCGGATGGTCAGCCGTTGGCACCTCCTATAAGCACGTTGTTCTCGGCACAGGATGTATGGGCGGTAAGTTCAACAGGAATGGGAACAGGGACAATAGGAAAGACTGTGGTGGATACGGAAGTTCGCCAAGACGACCTATCTATCCTTCGTGGAGTAATTTAATATGGCAAAGGGGAATGGTATGTTAAAACTGCTTAAACCGTGTGAAGGAACAATAACAAGTAAGTTTGGTTTTAGAACTAAACCTAAGGCAGGCTGGCATTCTGGGTTAGATATTGCCAACAAACTAGGAACGTCTATTCTTTCATGTTATAAAGGATCGGTCGTATTTGCTGGACTTAGAGGTGGTTATGGACAATGCGTCATCATTAAGCACGATACTCTTGGGAATGTGTGGACTCTCTATGGTCATCTTAATAGTATTGATTGCAACGTTGGAGATAAAGTAATGCAACAGCAAAGGATAGGCACAATGGGGTCTACGGGATATTCTACAGGCCCACACGTTCACTTGGAATGTCGCATAGGATTCAACGGTATTTTAGCGTGTCGTAATCCGGTGCAATATTTGGAGGGTCTTGAATGGTTAAGATCTTAGACGAAGATATGGAAGACTTAATAAGAGAATGTCACAGATTTGTGATGCTCTGTTATTTCTATAAAGAGAAGACCGATTCTCAAGAAACAAGAGAGCATATCGGTATCATGAAAAATGGAGTATTGCAGGGAATAGAGTATCTTAAAAATAGTTTAATTAAGGAGGTGACGCAAAATGATAGGTAAATTATACGAAGTAACAAAAGGATGGAAGACAATAACAAGCATTATAGTGATTGCCGTTGTTGCAGTTCTTAAATACATGGGGATAGTTGACGATGCAACAGCAAAGTTAATATTTGAATTCGCTGGCTCGCTCGGATTATACGGCTTATATGATAAGGTTAGATCAACAAATGAATCAAAATAGTATAAGGATAATTCTTCAACTGCTTATCTTTTTGGTAAAGACTAGGCAGTTGGGGAATGTTTTAAGGATTGCTATATGGATAATAAAAACAAAAGCAAGCTATGACGAAGCAATGGGAAGAATAGATGGTTCTTATTACGCGAATCAAGTATCAGGTGCATCCAAGAGATACTTAAATAAACAGCCAAAGACCAAGTATAACGTTGCAGGATATGAGAATTATTTGAACGCAATATCAAAGTGATTTGATTCAGCGGGGTAAAATAGCTTACCAAAGAGTAAGTCGCAAACAAAACAACCCCGCTTAATGAAATAAAGAAGGAGAATAAAATGAGTTTTTGGACTTGGATCACCGGCGAGGTTATAACGGCTACGAAGATAAACACGATAGTAAATCCTGCCGATAAGATCAACGCAACTAATGTTCTTGGTGTTGAGTTGCCTGATAACGATTCAACAGCATTTGATGTCGCACAATCAACAAGGAAATTCTTAGAGTTTGACACAACGGATGGCGCTGAATATACTAAGATATTTGGTGGTAAATTCTTTGAAAACGACGTCCAACTCACAGGTTCAACTGCTGATGGATTTCCGAATACTACGACAACTTATATATGGAATTTTGATGGTTCAGCCGATGGTGACCAGACGGATGTAGTTGGCAGTAAGGTTTTAACAAGAGCAGGTGCAAATGCTCTAACAGCCGCAAACGATGTTCTTGGAGTAAGCAGATATAATACTTGTGGTGCTGAAACATATTTAACATCTACCGATACGGCATTTAATATAGCAAACACCGCAGACACAGATGATTTTATCTTAGAGGGATGGGCATATATTCCAGACATTACACCTGCAGCAAGAGTTGTATTGGGGGGTAATACAACGGATGGGGCGGCTCATGGTTATACTTTAGAGTTATCAACCACAGGCGTATTGTCTGCTAATTTATGGGGAGGGACGGACGCCACCGCTTCTACTGTTCTCCATACGCTTGGTTATTACCATATTGCTCAAGTCAGAGAGGTGGGAGTAGCTCAATATCTGTTTGTTAATGGCGTTCTCGTTGCAACTTCAGCAGATACAACGGTAGGCACGACACAGACGAAATTCCAAATCAGCGGATATAATCACGGGGCAACCGGTTTAGCCGAAAGCGGAACTCGTTTTGACGAATGGGTATTTAGAAAAGGTGTATTGCCAACAAATCTATCAGATGTAATCCGCAATATCTACGCTCGTTCAGCAAAGAAGTTTGCGGTAAAGAGTCAGGTTGGTAATGTAAAAGTTGAGAACAATACTGGGGTGGCTTTATATAAGACTCTATCGGCAAATATTTCAAGTGCAGGAGATATAGCCGAAGATAGTGTCGTTTCATTTGTAGTGCCTGAATCTGGATTATATATGATTCATGCACAGGCTAGTTGTTATGCTGATGGTGCATCAAATGGCAGAGTATATATTAAAACTGGAAGCTCAACTTATGCAAGCGCTGTTTATAAAGCAAAAATTACAAACTGGATGCCAGCAGGATTAGACCACGAAGTAACAAATCAAGTAATCGCATGGTGTAGTGCAGGAGATACGATTCACATGGGGGTTGGTATTTCTGGTGGTGGTGGAACCGAGGTTGTAAATGGTGACAATACAAATACAGGATGCACTTCTTTATTGGCAATAAAGGTAGCATAACATGAAAACACTAATTTTATCTTTACTCATAGGTTTGGTGATGTGTGGGACGGCTGGGGCAAGTCCTCTCAAAAGCAATGGGTTTTTGCCCAAGTTGTCCATTATTTTTGCGAACACAAGCTTTCCAGCCACCATAATCCTTGTGTCCTGTCTGATGTATTACATTGTGTTCTGCTTGAGAAATAATTTGAAGATTTTTTACTCTATTATCAACAATATTTTTATTTATATGATGAACAACTTCAGCAGGATGAAGTTTTCTGCCAATATGTTTTTCCATAACGACCCTATGTTCACGTTCCCAAAGCCAAGTTCTTTTTCGTTTTCCAGTATTAAGAACCTTTACGAGAACATATCCAGTTTTTTTATCGATAGACGTAGAACCAGCAGGTCTTTTTTTGAGACTTCTATTTCTCATGTTAATAATTTTACATTCTCTGGAACAGGTAATAATCCTAAACCTTTGAGATGGTTTAATGGTAAATTTCTTTCCGCAAATTATACAAAATTCTTTTATCTCAACCTTAGGTCTGCCCATATGATTATTATAGCATGTTTGTTGATACTATTGCTAACACCTAAAGGTGAAGCCTCTCCAATAAAAAGCTCAGGGTTTCTTTATATTGAAGTATCTAAAGGCATCAACAATTCAACACTATATGGAATACCCGTGCTGGAATGGTCTGTTATGCAAAAGCCCCTATTAGTAGACATCGAATTCAGGAACAACTTCACCATGCCAAGAGGTTCAATGTCGTTCCCAAATCATTACTCAAGTCAACTAGAGGTTCATTTGGGGCAAGTATGGGGGAACTTCTTTACAACATTCTCTCTTGGCGGTGAGGTTATATACGCAGGAAATGACTACGGAATACCAGCAGGAGTCAATGGAAGAAATACACTAAGAGCAGGGTTCTCGTTCTAATGGAGGATTACATGAGACTACTTGAAGGGAGATTATTTAGAAAACTGATGATTAACAGAACATTTAACACAGCAAAATTTTCTTGTAAGCCATCTTGTCATACCTTGACCAGAATTCTTATTGGTAAATTCCTTGCCACAATAAAGACACTTTTTAATGGGGTAAAGCATTGTTTTTGGATTAGGATGGCATTTAACATGTTGGGAATATGTAAGAACAACAAGGTTCTCAATTCTATTGTCAAGTTTGTCGCCATTGATGTGATGAACGCACTCGCTTGTTTTAAGTTTTCTACCAAGATGTTGTTCCATAACATAACGATGTTCTCTGATAGTCTTTCCCTTAATGCTTATAATTCTATATCGATCTGTTATACACCCACCCTTATACGCATAATGGGACTTCCCATAATGTCGCTTAACTTTATGTTTATTGATAGAGAAAGTAAACATTGCACAGCAATGCCTACTACAAAATCTTATATGCGTAGAAGCAAGTTCCTTTTTACAGAATTCGCATTTCCTAATCATATCCTATATCATATAACACGAGGTGTAATGTGTTAATAGGTATAGAAAGAAAGGTTGAAAATATGGAAACAGACATAACAGAGATTAAGATAAGCGTTGCTACAGTTTCTGGAGACGTGAAGCACATAATAGAAAAACTAAACAATCTATGTTGCCAGAGCCACTCTATAAAACTACAAGAGATAGAACTAAAGCAAGAACGCTTTGAAGGAAATGTGTTTAAGACAATACTAGCCACAGCTTTATCAATAATTATGTTTATAGGGGCGTCTATTGGTGCGGCAGTTAATCTAGGATGGTTAAAATAAAGGAGTTGTTATGATAATAAGCGAATTCTATACGAAGATAGGTCAATATACCGGGTATTCAAGCACTAACGCTGACGAGAAAGCTAAGATGCTAACAGCTATAAATGATGTATTGAGGGATTTTTATAACGAATACAATTTAAGAAGTTCGCTGTATGATGTGACATTTACAACAACTTCCGGGACTTATTATTATTACCTCGACGCGATGGCTAACAAGATCGTGAATATGCGTGAAGTATCGAGTCAGAATAATTTTGATTGCTATTCAAGAGAAGAGTTTGAGAAGTTATATCCATATCCGCAGGTAAATGCTATCGCGACACATTCACTAAACGACGGCGGGACAGGATACGCGGCAGATGATACTTTTACTATCGACGATGGGACTGTGTCGGCCAAGGGGACTGTGCTTACTGTAAGCAGTGGTGTTGTTCTTACATATTCCCTTTCTTATGCAGGAATAGGATATGCAGCAACAACAGGCGAAACTACAACGGCAACTTCAGGATCAGGGACCGGCCTAAAGATAAATATACTTACGGTCTCAACCGATAACGGTCAACCGACCATGTATGTGCCATTGCGAAAGTGCTGGGTTGCAGCACAGCCGACGTCGGCTTCTGTTATAAACATAAAATCATCATCTGCTGCCGATACTTCAAAGGTTGTCGTTAAAGGATGGGCAAGCGGATCGTTTGTTGTAGAGGAGGTAACATTAAGTGGAGAAACAACAACTGGTGCTAATACTGCTAATTCATATACTGAAGTTCTTTCTATTTCTAAAGCTGCGACTACAGGAACTATTACAGCAACTTCCAACTCGGCAGGAGTTACTGTCGTATCCCTCCTTCCTTGGCAAACAGAAAAAGAATACATCAAGGTAAGGATACATCCGATACCGAACGATACATACAGCATTATCTATACTTTCTATCCTAAGGTTTATGACTTGCAGTATGACAATGAGCTGATACCTCTACCAGATAAATTTGTAGGAGTTTTTGAGGATAGTGTAATAGAGTTGCTATTTCTGCAACAGGGGAGTAATCTTGCAGATAAATGGACAAAGTTAGTCACAACAGGGAAGAAGGAGCTGCAGGAAATGGATTATCAGAGTGAAGAAGAAACGCCAGACTTTAACTTTGAGGAGTTAATGCGATAATGGCACAAGTATATAAAAACATAGTGTGGGAAACAACCGGGATTGATATGACCAATCAACCGACAAACGCCGGGCCGTTCACAAAGATGGAGAATTATTACGTCATGTCAGACCCTATGTCTCCCAATAAAGTAGGCATTATAACTAAAAGCTACGGAGAATATACAAACTTCGGAACAATACCAACAATAAGTTCTGTTGCTGGTAACGATAGAGGTCTGCATTATTTCTATAACAACGGTGACGGATATATTGTATGCGTTCAAACAACGGGAGGTGCAAGCCAGATAAATGCGTTCTCAAAAGCAAATGCAACATGGTCAACATTTACTGATAATGCAGGTGCTACCAAGAACATTATATATTATCCAGTGTTCTTTTCATCGTTCTTTGATGTATTCAGGGTTGTTGATACATTGTATATATCTAACGGAACGGCAAATGGTCTTGTTAAGTGGTTCAGCGATGATGGCGATACCGCTAACAATCTTGAGGTAACAACATTGTCTGATTGCGGTGGAACGGCAACGACGCTTACAGGAACGCTTACATTTACACAGAACGATCAGACAGTTACCGGTGTCGGAACGGCGTTTGATACAGAGATACAAAAAGGCAGATGGATACGCAAATCATCATCAACAGGATATTATGAAGTGTTGAGGGTTGATAGCGCTACATCTCTTGAGTTAAGGACAGACTTTGATGAAGCGACTGGGCCAGGAGTTGAGGACGAGTCAGAGATAGCTCCATTATGGACCAACCGTCCTATATTTGCTTTTATATGGATGAACAAGATGTTCCAGTTCCATATGAGAAACTCCGATGGGGCTATCATAGGGACAGGTGAAATAGACACGGCCGTGATAGGCGGTGATCTTGATAACCCTAAACGATTGCATCAATCAACAACTCATTCATCGGCTACACCGGCAGCGCTTGAAACATACACAGGCTCCGGGACAGGCTGGATAGATGCTGACTTGCAGGGTAAATGGGGAACAGCCTATGCCATGCTTGGAAGTTATTTGTTATTGTTCTCTGAAAGTGATTATGTGGTTTATCAATACAATTCTCTACTTACTCCGGCAGTTGAGTATGTAAGAAATATGCAATGGGGGTGTATCTCACAAAGGACTATTGCATATGTAGATGATTATGTTATTTACTTTACTGGATATGATGTGAGAAAAACGAACGGATTCAGTGATGTTTCTATCGCGGGCGATATTATTAACGACCTCAAAAATACCACAGGAATAAAAGAATGGGAAGATTGGCTGACATCTGACGCGTATGGCAATACGTTCCCTTCCGCTGTTTATGATCCCTCGCAGAGAGTTTATAGGCTCTACGTCCCAAAGAAGAGCGCCGCGGGTGTCATAGACAACTACACAAAAATAGAATATACATACAGCATAGACAAAGATAAATGGATTGGAGTAAATAATACTCGTAAAGTTGGAAGCGTTATTTACCATGAATATACAAGTAGCGGTACTATCTATAAAGATGTGATGTATTCTCCTACAGAATCAGCAAGTCCGGCTGCCAATAAGCTCGTATTCTTTGGTGATAAAACAGTGTTTGATAATGCTAACACAGGGGTTATTAAATCTAATGCTATGGTATTTTCAGGTCCTAAGTATACAAAGAACATGGCATGGATAGAATTGTGGATACACATAGGCATTGCAGGATCAGCAGATAACGTTGTTACATTCAGCTTTACTCCATATTATGATGGAACAGCGGGAACGGCAATAACGAGGACAGTTACTAACCCATCAACTACCGACAAGAACTATTATCAGAAGGTGAGATTTCCACTCAATAATAAACCTTGTAGAACGTTTGAGTATGAGCTTAAAGATACCGCATGGACTGCTGATGTAAACACTCCGATATCTATTGTCGGAGGAGTGGCTGCAATCATAGAATCGGAGGGAATATAAATGAATAAAGGAGGGATTTCATATGTGTGCTTATAGTTATACGCCTACGACTGGGTTTGATATGTCTGGAGGGTACAATCCTTGGGATGAGTATTTTAATGTTGACCCTATCACAGGAAAGAAGAAAGTAAACGAGGGCATGTATTCTGCTCCTAAGAATACATTTGCTGATTATTTTACTACAGCAGGAGATGCGTCTACATTTAATTATGGCAAGGCTGGATATAAAGATGTAACAAATCCTTGGGCTGCTATACAGCAACAGGGTTACAAGCAGACTACAAATCCTTATTCACAAGATTATATAAATACTCTTATGGGTTCTATAAGGAATCAGGCTAATCAGCAAGTATCATCCCCAGAATTTGCACAGCAATCAGAAGATTTGAGAGGGCAACTTGCAAATAAAGGTGTTCTTAGAGGTACTGGTTATGATGTGACTCAGGGTAATAGGGTGATGGATATATTCAGACAGTCAGAGAATCAGGCACAGAATACAGGAGCAGAGGCAAGACTTAAAGGTATGGAGTTTGGTGCTAATCAAGAGCAGTCAGCTAATGACTATATGCGTAACATAGCACAACAGTTAGGATTGTTTGGTGCTAATCAGGAACAGGCAAAGAACTCGTTTATGCAGGACTATATGAGTAAGTATATGGGACAGAATCAGGCGACTGAAACTGGAAAGTCTGGATGGATGAATGACATTATGTCTAGTAGAGCTGGAGCAGTAAATCCTGACAAAGAAATATCTGACATGGAATCTATTATAAAAGCAGGACAAGCACCAGACCAGATTAAGACACGCTATAACGACTACATGAACCAGAGATATGGAACGTCTGGTCAGGATTATGCAAGTAAGTTTGAAAGTAAAGCTCAAGGGGCTACAAAGATTACTTCTGGAGATTTTGCTGCTCCTTCTTCTGGATTTGCCGAGGATGCTTATGAGGGAAGGCACTCTGGACTTGGAGTTGATAATTATGTCAAGAAAGATGCTTATGATACAGTAGCAAATAATATGATGAAAATTATGAAGGCTAGGGGCATTAATAAGTTGTCCATAGATGAGCTAAAGACTATTGTAAAAGATAACTGGAAGAATGATGTTAATCCTGGCTATTTGCTTACTATATGGAATGACTATGTTGTTCCAGAGATTAAGAAAAAATATGAAGGAGGTGCATAGTCATGGTATACGACTTTAGTGGTGGTGGTGGAGTATTAAATGATGCATATGGACAATGGAATACTGAACGTATTAAGGCTGAAGAGGAGCAAGCAAGACTAGAGAAAGAACGTAGAGATAAAAAACAGTTTAATATTGGAAACTTAGTTCAGGGTGGTTTAATGTCATTATTAACAATGAACCCAACACCTTTATTGCTTGCGGCAGGTGGGGAGGCAGCAAGAAGCGCCACTAGCAGCGATATGGACTTGGCAAATATGGCACTGAATCTGGGTAGTAAATACTTGCCCACTGGTCCAGGAGCAGGTCCCAAGACAGATATAAATACGGGTGGTCTATATAAAGGTACCCCTACGACACCGCCATTGTCACAGTATGGCATGGGGAGCGTTGGATTAAAGAACTATGTGCCGAATGTCCAGGCTCCTATTGCGAATGTTACTCAACCTAATTTCTTTGAACAATTGAAAGGCGCGATGACAATGCCGGAGGATTGGCAAACAAAACAGAAGAGAGAAGGGTTTGAGAAGGCCAAGTCTATCGGAGATTGGATGGTAGAAAGTGCGACAGATCCAATAACAGGAATAAACTATAAGCAACAGAAGAAGGTTGGCGGAGTTCCAATGAAGCCTGAAGAGGTTGCCGGTAAGAAACTTGTGATGATGAACAGTTATGATTCAAGTGGAAATCCTTCGTATGAATGGAAGTATATAGACCTACCTAATCCAAATGCAGGAAAACCAACAAGATTCATTCCGTCTGATGCTGTGGTAAATTTAGTTAGCGACCTGTCTCAAATGGACACGAGCAAGCAAAAAGAATATATGAATAAACTGATGTTGTTGCCACCAAATAAACTTAGTGCAGAAGAAAAGGCCTATATAAACGACAGGATTTATTATAAAGGGAGAATATAATGTCCTTTATAGACGACTTTTTATCAGGGCCTCCCGTTAGCTTGCTTAAAAGCCAGACAACAGAATCTATGCCTGCAAAGAAGTCTAGCTTTATAGACGATTTTCTTGGCATACAACCAGAAGAAGAAAAGCCTTTTAACTTCGCAGAATTAGGCAACAAGATAGTCGGTGGTATGAACGCTATAGATGAGTTCTTAATGCCGATTACAAGGCCTATTGTCCCAAGAGAGGTTGCAGATAAGAACGAGGCATACAATAAACAATACACCGAAAAGTCTATATCTGGGCTTGGCAAACTTGCTGGTAATTTTGGGGAACAACTACAGTCAATCCCACAAGCCATCAGAGAAAGACCGATAACTGATCCTAACTTCTTCAAGCCTATGCAAGAGGCTGGAGCAAAATCGCTCGCCAAAGAAGAGGCCATGAAAAAGTCTGGAGAATATCCGCCTGTATTATCAGAAGCAAAAACCGCTGGCGATATTGCCATGCTTGGGATGCTTGGGTATGCCGGCATTAAAGGTATGTCCGATCTATTCAAGTTCTATAATTTTGCTACAAAAGAACTCAAGGTTCCACTTTCAAATGCGCAGGCTGGAGAACTGTCTAAGGCATCTACGATAGGCGGAGAACTTCCTCCTGAATTAAACAGCCTTACAGGCCCACAGCGCGCAGAAGCTATAAGAACAGGTTATTACACGGAAACGGTATCAGATCCTAAGATAACTCCAGCCAAGATACTGGACATCTTTAAGAAGAGGATGCCAGTTACTCCATCAAAGACACCTAAACTGCTTGCAGCGGAGACTCCCGGCCCATATAGAGAGCCTGTTACAGCGCCTATTGCAGAGCCTATCCCTGAGCAGACAGTCAAGGCTCCAACTTCCGTGGCTCCGGCGGCGCAACCAGCTGTAGCGCCTACTGGAATCGTTGCTATAACACCTAAAGCAGCACCTATTGAGGCTATTAAGCCTGTCTATCGCGGAGTATCTCCTGCTGAATGGGAATCAATACAAAAGACAGGAAAAGTTGAAGGACTTAATCTT